>ENA-OQDL01001733-OQDL01001733.1-human-gut-metagenome-genome-assembly--contig:-NODE-1733-length-10169-cov-3.849432_pt1 | contig 10169 bp, 10 predicted proteins | sample MGYA00242782_ERZ504609 | MGnify/ENA primary metagenome ERZ504609 (study PRJEB26092, sample SAMD00036320) | human gut metagenome | host: Homo sapiens | study: EMG produced TPA metagenomics assembly of... | reverse complement strand
AAAAAGATAAGAATTATGAATGATGAGACATGTTATTTGGGCATCAATTGTTTCTACTACTATTAGTTGTCAGTCTGTGAAAAAAGAATATAATTCGTTTGATGAATATCCTGTCCGTTGAAGATGCGCTGACTGAAATGGAGTACTCGCCTGCCGAAACCAAGTTTTCACTTTGGGCTCCTACAGCGGAAGAGGTGCGTGTCCTTTTATTTGAATCGGGTAATGAAGGTTCAGCTTCTAATACTTTTCCAATGGAGATGGGAGAGAAGGTACTTGGAATATTTCAATAAAAGAGGATCTGAAGGGTAAATTCTATACCTTTAATGTGAAGGTAAACGGGAAATGGTTAGGAGACACTCCGGGAATTATGGCAAAAGCCGTAGGGGTAAATGGTAAGCGGGCAGCTGTGCTTGATCTTCGTTCTACAGATCCGGAAGGATGGGAGAACGATGTGCGTCCTCCTTTGAAGAATTATGCTGATATTACGGTTTATGAGATGCATCATCGCGATTTCTCTTTGGATTCTGTTTCCGGAATTCAAAATAAAGGCAAGTTCCTGGCTTTGACGGAGCAGGGTACTACCAGTTCTTCAGGCGAGAAGACAGGTATTGACCATCTGAAAGAATTGGAAATTACCCACGTGCACTTATTGCCGTCGTATGATTATGCCTCGGTGGATGAAACAAAACTGGACAAGGCCCAATATAATTGGGGGTATGATCCGCAAAATTACAATGTGCCTGACGGTTCTTATTCTACAGATCCTTATAAACCCCGATGTCCGTATCAGGGAATTCAAACAAATGGTACAAGCTTTACATAAGGCGGGAATCAGAGTGGTGCTTGATGTGGTGTATAATCACACCTTCAATACAGACGAAAGCAATTTCGAACGTACGGTTCCCGGTTATTTCTATCGCCAGACGAAGGACGGGCAATGGGCAAATGGTTCGGGATGTGGAAATGAAACGGCAAGCGACCGCGCCATGATGCGTAAATATATGATAGAATCTATTTTATATTGGATTAATGAATATCACATAGACGGCTTTCGTTTTGACTTGATGGGGATACATGATATTGAAACCATGAATGAGATACGTGCGGCTATTGATAAAATAGATCCGTCTATTTTTATGTATGGTGAAGGATGGGCTGCCAGTTCTCCTCAATTAGAGGCAGACAGACTGGCGATGAAAGCCAATGTGGAAAAGATGCCCCGTATCGCCGCTTTCTCAGATGAAATGCGTGATGGATTGCGAGGTGGTTGGGATGATGATACTAAAGGAGCTTTTCTAGTAGGGGAGCCAGGACACGAAATGAGTATCAAATTTGGAATTGTGGGAGCTATCGAACATCCGCAGGTTATAAGTGATTCTGTGAATTATAGTAAGAAACCTTGGGCTTTACAACCTACCCAGATGATAAGTTATGTAAGTTGCCACGATGACATGTGCCTTGCCGACCGTCTGAAAGCTACCATGCCGGATGCTTCGGTAGAGGAACTGGCGGCTTTGCAGAAGTTAGCGGAAACATTTGTCTTTACTTCACAAGGAGTACCGTTTATATTTGCAGGGGATGAGATGATGCGTGACAAGAAAGGAGTTCATAATTCTTATAATAGTCCTGACAGTATTAATACGATAGATTGGAAAAATAAGACCGCACACAAAGATGTGTTCGAATATGTGAAAGGTTTAATAGCTATGCGTAAAGCACATCCCGCTTTTCGTATGGGGGATGCCGATATGGTACGTAGGCAATTGGAGTTTTTACCTGTAGAAAATACGAATGTGGTTGCCTTTATCTTGAAAGACAATGCAAATGGTGACTCATGGAAAAATATCATCGTGGCTTTGAACAGCCGTGCAGAGCCTGTCAAGCTGGACATTCCGTCGGGTAAATACACTGTAATCTGTAAGGATGGTAAAATAAACATGAAAGGCTTGGGACAGGTTTCAGGTGATGAGCTTATGGTACCGGCACGTTCTGCCATGATTATACATCAATAGAAGGCTCAAAGAAGATTAATAAAGACTTTGTCATACAGACTAAAACACATAATACGAATGGAAAAGACATGGAGATGGTTTGGGAAGAAAGATAAGATAACGCTTCCCATGCTTAGGCAAATCGGGGTGGAAGGAATCGTGACCGCCCTTCACGATGTACCTAACGGTGAAATCTGGGCTTTGGAAGCTATCAAAAGTTTAAAAGATTACATTGAATCTCACCAATTGCGCTGGTCGGTGGTAGAAAGCCTGCCGGTAAGTGAAGCTATCAAATATGCCGGTCCTGAACGGGATCAATTGATAGAAAACTACAAAGTAAGCCTTGCCAACCTAGGTAAAGCGGGTATCAAGACCGTATGCTATAACTTCATGCCTGTCATTGATTGGATACGTACCGATTTGGAACATCCTTGGGAGGACGGAACCAGTTCTTTGTACTTTGACAAGATCCGGTTCGCCTATTTTGACTGTATGATTCTTCAGCGTGAAGGGGCGGAGAAAGACTATACCGATTTGGAATTACAACAGGTGCGTGAATTGGATAAGACTATAACCGAAGCCGAGAAAAACGAATTGGTCGATACCATTATAGTCAAGACGCAGGGATTTGTAAATGGTAATATAAAGGAGGGAGACCGGTATCCGGTAACCATATTCCGCCGTCTTTTGTCTTTGTATGATGGGATAGACCGTGATGCCCTGCGTGAAAACTTACGTTATTTCTTGCAGGCTGTCATGCCGGTGTGTGATGAGTACGGTATAAATATGTGCATCCATCCGGACGATCCCCCTTTCCAGGTATTGGGCTTGCCGCGTATTGTGACCGGTGAGGAAGATATCAACTGGCTTCTCCATGCGGTTGATAACCCGCATAACGGGCTGACATTCTGTGCCGGTTCGCTCAGCGCCGGATTGCATAACAATGTACCTTTGTTGGCACGTATGTTTGCACACCGCACTCATTTTGTACATTTGCGCAGTACCAATGCGTTTCCCAACGGGAATTTTATAGAAGCATCTCATTTGGGAGGGCGTGCTCATGTGATAGAGTTGATCCGTATTTTTGAAAAAGAACGTCCGGGTGTCCCGATGCGTGTGGATCATGGGCGCATGATGCTGGATGATGCCGGCAAAGGATACAACCCGGGTTATTCGTTTCATGGCCGTATGATGGCCTTGGCTCAGATAGAAGGCATGATGGCGGTTATCAACGAGGAATCAAAACTTAAATCCTAGATTGACGTACATACTCACTTTATTGGCTCGGTTTGCATAGTTTAGTGATGCCTCTAAGGGGCCGAACATACTATCCAAACCGTAGCCTATACCACAGCCGAACATGGTATCCTGTTCCAACAGGTACCTCAGCTTGCTTGCACTCAGCGCATAATTGCCCGTTAACGTCAGATAATGCACACTTCCCATCCGTTGGCGGAATTTCATGCTTCCTATCAGTAACGCATTCTTTGTTAATTCCACATTGTTTATCCCGACAAATGGTAGTTGCTGTTGCAGGAAACGTCCTTGCACATCCCCCCCCATCGCATTGAGTTTGGAGTAAGGAATATCTTTCCCTATCAGAAAACGTCCGTATATGGCAGGCAGTATGGAGAATCTGCGTGTAACGGGAATCACTCCCTGGCAATAGCCTTTTATGGCAGAGAAAGGAGCGTGGTCGTCATATTTGGTGAAATTATCCGTATAAAGTGAATAGGACGCTCGTGCTGATATGCCTTTGGTAGGGAAATATGCCTTGTCGAAAGTTTCGTAATGCATTTGTGCGAAATAGCTGAAGAAGTGTTCTGTTCCTACGTCAAAACCTTGGTTCCCTTCCTGGTATAGGAATTTGTCGTAGTCATATAATTCATACCTCAGCCCCACGGCAAAGCGTATGTTTTTGTACCAAACATCCGAAAAGGATAATTCTCCCAAATGATAGCGGTAGGTAGAGTTATGTGATTTATCTCCATGATGGTAAAAGTTTATATCATTGTACTGGAACATATATGCCAGTCCGATGTTCTTCAATGGAGCCGGTTCGAATCCATAATCTATGCGGGCGGCATAACGTTTGCCCAATCGTCCTGTCAGTGACAGCGTAGTGGGTACTTTTCCCCGGAAATTGCTGGTGACATTAATGAGCAGACTGGCTGTTTCTTCCGAATCAAAACGGATTCCTACGTTCAGCTTATTCTCATATTTCTTGCTTAAAAGAAAATGCAGGTTATAACCTCCGCCGGGGGCTTCGGGCAGATTGTAAGTGGCGCTGGAATATTCCAGATTGGAGCATAGTATGGCTGTTGCTTCTTCTATGCGGCGAAGGCTTATTTCGGAGTCTTCTTTCAAATCACAGCGCTTCAACAGCCACCGTTTGTCTTTTTCGTCCAATCCGTCAAAGGTGATTTCTTTTATATACACTTTGCGGTTGGGGGAGTACGGATAGCTGGGAAGGGGTTTCGGCATATAGGTACTGTCCAGCCCCAGTTCCTGCTTCAACTTTATCAAGGAGTTTTTTTGTGCCAATGCCGCTTCTTCTCCCCGACGAATCAGTGTGTCCACCGCACTGGGGGTGAAACTGGCGGCAGAATACCCCTCCACATCCACCTTTATATATGTATCGGTTTCTTTCAGATTCTTTTTATAAAGTTCCAGTCCCATTAAATTGATGAGTTGCCCCAAGATACTGCCGGTGCTATTCAGTTCGTTGGCGGGTTTCAAGTCATTTTGAACATCCACTCCTATAATAATGTCCGCCCCCATGGCACGCGCTACATTTACAGGGTAGTTGTTTACCACACCTCCATCCACTAGAACCATACTGTCCAGCCGGACCGGAGTGAATACTCCCGGTATGGCCATACTGGCCCGCATGGCCGTAGCCAATACACCTTTGTGAAAATTTACCTCGTTGCCATTTACAATATTTTCGGAAACACAGGCGAAGGGAATAGGTAACTTGTTGAAATCGATGGAATCATGATATCCTACGGTCAGCTCACTGAACAGGTTTGCCAGGTTCTGTCCCTTTATCAATCCTCCTACGGCTTGCGTTTTGGCATTTTTACCGAATGGCAGGGAAAATACATATTTTTCGGAAGCCTCCCGTTCCGCCATATTCTGTTCGCTGCGTGGTATTTTGTCACTCAGCAGAAAGGACCAATCCTGCCGGCGAACCATGCTATCCATCTGTTCAGGAGTATAACCGATGGAATAAAGTCCGCCTATAATGGAGCCCATACTGGTCCCTACCACGTAATCTATAGGGATACCCGCTTCTTCTATAACTTTCAAAGCACCTATATGTGCCATTCCTTTGGCTCCTCCGCCGCTGAGAACAACGCCCACTTTTTTTCGGGGCCCAGGTTGGCCGTTGTGTGAACGGAGATACAAAGTAACCCTGCTGCTATTAACAGGGTCGGGAATTTCATTTTTTTCATTTTACTATAAATCTAGTTTAAGTTAAAAAACAAAAACAGTGCAAAGATGGTCTAATCTTTCAGCTTTCACAAGTGCTGATTGTCATAGATATTGGTCTATTTTGCTGCTGAGGTTTCAAAGATAGGGAATTGTACCGGAAAAAAGAATTTTGTATATCGCTTTTTTGTCGTACCTTTGTCTGTGTAACGAAAAAAAGTATGGATAATTTTGCAGCAATAGACTTCGAGACGGCAAATAATGAACGTACCAGCATATGTAGTGTAGGGGTGGTTATTGTGAGAAATGGTGAGATAGCCGACCGGTTCTACAGCCTCGTTCATCCCGAACCGGATTACTATTTGTATTGGAACACCCGTATTCATGGATTGACACAGGAAGATACTGCCCATGCTCCTGTTTTTTCGGAAGTATGGAAGCAGGTTGCTCCTAAAATAGAGGGGCTTCCGCTGGTTGCGCATAACAAAGCCTTTGATGAGGGGTGTTTGAAAGCCGTGTTCCGTACTTATTGTATGGATTATCCTGATTATGACTTTTATTGTACCTATCAGGCTTCCCGGAAGCTGAAAGGGTTGAGAAACCACCAGTTACATACGGTGGCCGGTTTTTTTGGTTTTGAATTGGAGAATCACCATCATGCGCTGGCTGATGCTGAGGCGTGTGCATGGATTGCCAGACAGATTCTGTGAGTTATAATTAAAGATTTATGATTTCTGAAACCCATGATACAAGAAGATACTTATAAAACCATTACAGACATTGCCGAAGGCATATATACGGAGAAACGGAGTAAATTTATAGCTATTGCCATTCCGGTACGTACCATAGAGGAAATAAAGCAGCATCTTGACACGTATCAGAAGAAATATTACGATGCCCGTCATGTGTGTTACGCTTATATGCTGGGGCATGAAAGGAAGGATTTCAGAGCAAATGATAACGGAGAGCCTTCGGGTACCGCAGGAAAGCCTATTTTGGGGCAAATAAATTCCAATGAGCTGACGGATATCCTTATTATAGTGGTCCGTTACTTTGGAGGTATAAAATTGGGAACCAGCGGACTGATTGTCGCTTACAAGGCTGCCGCTGCCGAAGCAATAGCTGCTGCTGATATAGTGGAAAGAACAGTGGATGAAGAAATCACCGTATCCTTTGAATATCCTTTTATGAATGATATCATGCGCATTGTGAAAGAAGACGAGCCTGCCATCTTGGAGCAATCATATGATATGGATTGCCTGATGAGGCTCCGGATACGTAAATCCATGATGGGAAAACTCCGTGCACGTCTGGAGAAGGTGGAAACTGCCCGTATTATTGAATAACTCTGTCGGTACGTCGATATTTTTGGGGCCATATTCACTGCGTTCACAGCAGATGAGAAGAATACGGAATGTGGCTGTAAAATGTCTTCCCCATATCAAATGAAACATATTTGTAATATGGATGAAATATTACAGATATACCGAACCTATATCTTTGCAGCCGTAAACAAAGAAAGTCACATTAATAAAAATGAGAAATACACTTGTAGCGTCTGCTTTTACAATGCTGAGTATTGCAACTGCTTCCGCACAGCTGACTATTCCTAAAGAATATCTGCCGGAAGTACATGGAACGATCCGCGGTAAATATGAACTTCAAACCACTAACGGAATGCAACGGTTCCAGGTACGTAACGCCCGTGTCAGTCTGGACGGGAAGGTTCTTCCGGTAATTGCTTATAAAGCTGAAATAGACTTGTCCGATGAGGGAAGCATCAAGATGCTGGATGCATATGCCCGCTTTGTCCCCAATGATACATGGAATGTCACACTAGGACAGATGCGTGTGCCTTTCACCATAGACGCTCATCGATCTCCCCACCAACAATATTTTGCCAATCGTTCGTTCATAGCCAAACAGGTGGGGAATGTGCGTGATGTGGGTGCTACCGGAGCTTTCTCTTTAAAGGAGGGACTGCCGTTGAAACTGGAAGGCGGACTGTTCAACGGCTCCGGACTCACCAATCAGAAAGAGTGGCACAACACGTTGAATTATTCTGTTAAGCTTCAATTGATGCCGTGGAAAAATTATAACTTGACTTTGAGTACCCAGAAAATACATCCCGATAAAATCAGCATTTATATGTATGATATCGGTACTTACTACGAGTTTGATAATTGGCATATAGAAGCCGAATACCTTTATAAAACTTATGCGAAAAACTCATTTGATGATGTACATGCTTTCAACGCCTTTGTCAATTACGACTTGTTTATCAAGAAAGGCCTGTTCCGGAAAATTTCATTTCTAGGACGTTATGACAGTATGGGAGATCATAGTAACGGTAATGCGGATGAAGATGGTAAGCTTTACATTACCGATTATTCCCGCCAGCGTGTGACTGGAGGTGTGACATTAAGCTTTGGAAAGGCTTTTCAAGCGGATTTGCGTCTTAATTACGAGAAATATTTCTATGATAAACTATCTTTGGCAAAAGAGTCCGAACAAGACAAGTTTGTGATGGAATTAATGGTACGGTTCTGAAAAAAGCAGGGGAACACTCCCTGCTTTTTTTGGCTGTTTGTCCTTCTTGTCTTTTCCTTTTCCATCCCTGCCTTTATTCCGGAACTCACCGGCATATCCGTGATATTTCTTCGGGTAACAGGCTTTTCCTCGACAGGCTAGTGCGCCTTCTTCCGCCAAGGTAGACAAGCCTATCCCATCTCTCTTTCATCATATCTTCCAGTTTCAGCAGCTCATCCCTGTATTGTGCAGCTTCTATAAATTCCAGCTTCTTGGCAGCTTCCTGCATCAGTTTCCGGGTACGTTCTATCGTTTTCTCCATCTGTGGCTTGGTCATATACTGAACAATCGGGTCGCAGCCGTTGTATCGGAAGATGGCTCGATGTATGCCTTGGGGCCTTGAGTGGTTCCGGCAACTTCGTTGCTGTTGTTGCCCAACAAGGCAGCATTCCGCGCACGCTGTATCTGTTTGGGGGTGATTCCATGCTCTTCGTTATATGCCAGCTGGTTTTTCACGACGGCGGTTGGTTTCGTCTATCGTTTTTTTCATGCTGTCCGTCATGCGGTCTGCATACATGATTACTTTTCCATTGATATTGCGGGCGGCGCGTCCTGCTGTCTGGGTCAGAGAACGGTGGGAGCGGAGGAACCCTTCTTTGTCTGCATCCAGAATGGCTACCAAAGACACTTCAGGCAAGTCCAGACCTTCACGAAGCAAATTCACACCCACCAGTACATCATAAACGCCCTGACGTAATTCATCCATAATCTTGACGCGTTCTAAAGTGTCCACATCGCTGTGGATGTAGTTGCAGCGGATGTCATTGCGCAGCAGATATTCGGTCAATTCTTCTGCCATGCGTTTGGTAAGCGTGGTCACCAGTACACGTTCTTCTTTCTCGATACGTTGCTGTATCTCTTCCATCAGGTCGTCAATCTGATTCAGACTGGGGCGTACTTCAATTACCGGGTCCAGCAATCCGGTAGGACGGATAACCTGTTCAACGATAATGCCTTCACTTTCCACCAATTCATAATCGGCAGGTGTGGCACTGACATAAATCACTTGTTTGGCCAGTTCCTTGAACTCTTCAAATTTTAGAGGACGGTTGTCAAAAGCCGACTCCATCCGGAAACCATATTCCACCAAATTGGTTTTTCTGGCCCGGTCACCACCATACATGGCACGTATTTGCGGTACGCTGACATGGCTTTCGTCTATTACAATCAGGAAATCATCCGGAAAGAAGTCCAGCAGACAGTAAGGACGGGTACCTGCATTACGCCCGTCAAAGTAGCGGGAATAATTTTCTATGCCCGAACAATGCCCCAGTTCGCGAATCATCTCCATATCGTATGTCACGCGCTCATAGAGTCGTTTCGCCTCATACATTTTTCCTTCCTCCTCGAATTTGGCCACCTCTTTCGTCAAGTCGTCCTCAATCTGATGAATAGCTCTCAACTGGCTCTCTTTGGTGGTCATAAAAAGATTGGCCGGATAAATTTTGTATTCATCAAAAGTTGCCAGACGGATTCCCGAAACAGGGTCTATCTCTTCAATGGCATCAATTTCATCGTCCCAAAACATAACCCGGAGGAGATTGTCGCTATATGCCAGGTAAATGTCTACCGTGTCACCTTTTACGCGGAAATTCCCGCGATTCAGTTCTATGTCGTTACGCACATACAGGCTGTCCACCAAGCGGCGTAAAAATACATTCCTGTCCAGCAGTTTGCCATTTTTTTATCTCGATTACGTTATTATAGAAATCCGACGGGTTCCCCATACCGTAGATGCAGGACACGGAAGACACCACCACCACGTCCTTCCGTCCCGACAGCAGGGCAGAGGTGGCAGCCAGCCGCAATTTGTCAATCTCTTCATTAATGGCCAGATCCTTTTCTATATAGGTGTCGCTGGACGGCAAATATGCTTCCGGCTGGTAATAGTCATAATAAGATACATAGTATTCCACAGCATTATTGGGAAAGAAACTCTTGAACTCTCCGTATAACTGGGCTGCCAATGTTTTGTTATGGCTTAATATCAAGGTGGGCTTATTGATGTTTTTAAGTTACATTTGCAATCGTGAAAGTCTTGGCCGGACCGGTGACCCCCAATAAAGCTTTTCGTGCGGGGACTCCTTCCGAGCACCCCTTTCGGTCAGCTGGGCGATAGCTTCCGTTGGTCACCGGTGGGTTGGTATTCGGAAA
>ENA-OQDL01001732-OQDL01001732.1-human-gut-metagenome-genome-assembly--contig:-NODE-1732-length-10171-cov-2.165970_pt1 | contig 10171 bp, 11 predicted proteins | sample MGYA00242782_ERZ504609 | MGnify/ENA primary metagenome ERZ504609 (study PRJEB26092, sample SAMD00036320) | human gut metagenome | host: Homo sapiens | study: EMG produced TPA metagenomics assembly of... | reverse complement strand
AAACTGAATGGTGCCGAACTTCCCCCGGTAGACATTATCACAGGAGGCAGCCCTTGTCAGGATCTCAGCGTGGCGGGGGCCAGAGCCGGTCTTGCCGGAGAGCGTTCCGGCCTGTTTATGGAGCAGATCCGCGTTGTAAAAGAAATGAGGGATGCAGATGAGCGGCGCGGCAGAACAGCTCACACTGTTCGACCTCGATATATGTGCTGGGAGAATGTACCAGGATCATTCAGTTCAGCGGGCGGCGAAGATTTCCGCATCGTCCTCGAGGAGATTGTCCGAATTAAAGACGGCTCCTGTTCAGTGCCTCGACCTGACTCCGGGCGCTGGGAATCTGCTGGGGCAATCATTCTGGGAAATCAATTCAGCCTGGCTTGGAGAGTCATGGATGCTCAATTCTGGGGTGTCGCCCAGCGTCGCAAGAGAATCTTCCTTGTCGCAGATTTTGCAGGACGATCCGCCCCGCAATACTATTTGAGCAAAACCGCCTGCCTGGGTATTCTGCGTCGAGCGGAGGCCAGAGGCAAGGAACTGCCGCCTCAGCTCCGGGATGCTCTGATCCTCCAGGCGGGACTGGCCCCATCGGATTCGACGGATACAACGGAGACCTGACAGGAGAAAAGGCAGCCACTCTCGGTGTTAATTGTGGTATGTCCACTGGACGAAACGGTGTGCTCACCGCCTTTGCCGCCAATCAGCGGGACGAGATGCGGGATCTTCATGATGTAGCCGCGGCGCTGACCGCCCAGCCAGGGATGAAACAGCAGACCTTTGTGGCCGGAATCACGGCCAAAGGCAACGGTGATTGCTTCCTTTCCGAGGAGCGGCACACAGCACTAAGCGGAGGCGGCGGTATGCCCGGACAAGGGTATCCCGCCATTTTTACAGCTGCTTTTTCTGCTGGAGCTGGTGCTTCTGCGGGCAGTATTGGCTATGGAGAGGAAGTCTCGCCTACCTTGAAAGGAACCGCCAGCGGGAACTGTATGCCATCCATCCTGTGCCTTAATGACCAGGGCGGAAGCGCCATTGCCTGCAGCGAAAATGTTGCCGGAACACTTCGGGCACAGGAGCATGGCCACCAGCCACTTGTATTCGAGAACCACGGGATCGATGCCCGCTACACCGGCCCACATTCTGTGGCGCCCACAATGTCAGCCCGTTACGGTACGGGTGGGAACAATGTCCCGCTGGTCGCAGAACCGGACACGATATTCTGTATCACCGGAAATGCCATTGACCGGCAGCCTATGAACGGCGGGAACGGGATTGGGTATCAACAGGGCATCGCCTATACTCTCACCGCCACCGATCACTTATCTGGATATCCAGATAAGTGATCTAATCCCGAGGATTGAGTTATCCCGAGGGAGTAAGATTGGCCATCGTTTTTTTGTTGAGAGATAGTGTTTTTTCTGCTGTAATTCATGTTAAATCCTCCGGATAATAAATTTGCGGCGACCAGATCATAGCTGGTCGTCGCATTATGAACACGGTTAAAATGTGGTAAAATCAAGCCAAACCATAAAGACGCTTTATCATCTCCTCATCGTTTGCCCATATTGGTTCAATAGAATCTTCTGCTGTGGCCTTGGATACCTTTTGAATCGCCTGCCGCTTCATCTCAGTATCGGCCCATGCATAGATTCGGGTAGTGTTGACGTCGGCATGGCCCAGAAACTCAGAGAGAAGGACAAGAGGCATACCGGCACGATACAGATGCATGGCACGGGAATGCCTAAGTTGGTGTGGATGTACTCGTTCCGGTACTTCAGGGCAAGCTCGCCTTGCCGTTTCACCATATTTTTTTCATAAATAGATTAACAGCATCGGTGGACATTCTGTTTTTACAACCATGATGCGTTGTAAAGAAAAGATAGTCATCACTCTGCCTCTGCTCGGTCGGATGCGCTTTATCCAGATAAGTTTTGAGCAATTCAACCACAGATGGGGAGATTGGGACTATTCGCAGTTTATTTCCCTTTCCAGCAAGGCAGATTGTTGCATGAGTTTTTCGAATGATCAAATCATGAATTTTTGCATCCACCAGTTCCTGACAACGTGCTGCGGTGTCGTACATCAACCGCATAAAACAGAAATCACGATATCCATTCGTCTTGAAGCGGTTGGGTTGCTCAAAAAGAGTTTCCAATGCTGGTACCGTCAGAAACTCCACAACTGTTCCCGGAGTTTTCCGAATAGAGATGTTGCCGACTTCGACTTGCATATAGATTTTGCCAGAATCTAAGATTCCTGCATATTTTGTGAAAGAACGAATTGCCATCAAACGCAGATTCACCGTTGCCGGAGAACATCCTCTGGATTTTGAGAGCCATTCGAGAAAACCGGTTATATTTGAGTAAGTGATATCCTCGAATCCAACATTGGCATATTCAAGCCCACGCTCCATCTTGAAATAGAGGAGAAGGAGATTTATTGCCTCTCGATACGATTTCTGTGTATTTAAACTATAGCCTTTGTGCCTGATCAAGTAGATGTCAAGGAAATCCCTCACTGTTTTATAGAACTTCTCATCTTTCAGTCGCATAAATCCGCCTCCATCTCAAAGGAACTATCAAGGTGCAGCTCTGGCAAGTCGGTATATAGCGTTGGAAGAAGATGAATATAATATGCCGTGCTCTCGAGATTTGAATGGCCCATATACTCACTTAAATACGCAAGGCAGGCATTTATATCTTTTCCTTCCTTTACCCACTGGTACAGCCGATGTGTTGCAAATGTATGCCGTAGGTCATAAAGTCTGGGACGGATCTCACCGTATCCGGATATACCTGCCGTCTGAAGGAACTTTCTGAATGTCGGAATAATCCACTCCATTGAGTACATTCCGTCACCTCGGACACTTGGACTCTGGAAGAAGTACCTGCGCTCAGGATGTATCGCTTCCACGCGCTGGTCGTAATTTCTGCACAGTTCACGCATATCTTCGGACAGGACAACAATTCTGTCCTTATGTCCTTTCGATTCAAGGATATTCACCGTCCCATCAAACAAGTTGACATCTTCTCTTCGGAGCCGTCTGGCTTCTACAGGTCTGAGACCGCAGCAGTAAATCATTCGGAATATTACAGATACTACCAGATGTTTTGTGGGCGATCTGAGGCTGGGTTGCAGAGAATCCATTTCCTTGAACAACTTGGACAAATCTTCTTTTGAATAAATGTACGGGATATGACGTCCGGTTTTCTTCGTGAGTTGGAGCGGCAAAAGATACGCCTGTTCTCCTACACTATTCATGTATTTAGCGAGTTCCCGGACCACAGATACCCTATTCAATCTGGACAGATTTTTCTCAGTCTTGGACTGTTCGGCCCATTTCATAGCTAACTCCGCAGTCAAGCAGGTCTCGCGCGGAAATTGCTCACGGCAGAATTTATCAAAAGTTCGAAGAATGCATGCACTTCCGTGGTAGTCATGGCCGAGGGCTTGTTTCTTTTCAATCAAGCCGCAGATAAAAGGTGCAAATGCCCCCGTGAAAGTATATTTCATAACAGAGCCTCCTGAATAACCTCGATACCGTCAAGTCCGAGTGCACACATTGCCAGCTTGTCCCGGCTGATCCGCATATATGCTTTCATGGAGCCTATCTGCGTATGCCCTAAGATTTCTTTCACTATATCGATCGGTACTTCTTGGTTTATCATGGAACTGGCAACATACCTTCTGAAACTGTGAAAGCCTTTGCCGTCACCCGGAGTATAATCAACATCAGAGAGTTTCATATATTTTCTGAGCCGGTCTCCTGCAGCAGTCGAAGTCATAAAGTCAAACGGAATACGGGAACGCACAAAGAGCGCTGGGGACTGTGTTTTAGGCCGCTCGTGAAGGATATAGTTCGCAATGGCGTTTCCTACCGATGCTTTGAGAGGCAGGTGCAGTTCCACTCCGGTTTTGTTCTGTACGAAGCGTATTTCATGATGAATCCAGTCAATGTCCGAGAGTGTTAAGCGAACAATGTCCCCAGCTCTCAGTCCCAAACTGGCGGCAACAGCAAAAATAGCAGTATCGCGGAGCGATAAAGATGGATTTTTTGCCGCTGCATCCATGACGGTATGAACCTCTTTTGAGGAAAAGGCAGGTCGCAGCTTCTTTCGGGGTGCAGGACGAGTAGTCAATACGGCGCTGAAATCGCAGCAGTTTTGTATGGACACCAAGTATGCGCTCAGATGTTTCAATGTGTTGCGCACTCTGTCCATGCTCGATTTTCGTTGAGATGCGATGAACAGCAGAAAATCGTTGACATTTACTAAATTAATATCTTGGCAAGTATGGTAACCGCTGGCATCGAGGTATGCAAAGAATTTGCGGCAGACATTCTCCTCGTCCCGTAGACTCTCAAATCCAATGGCTCGTGTATTCGCTTCATGTTGACAGAAGCTACACAGGAGTTCTTGATAGTACGGAGTCAAGGGGATTTTTGGAGCAGGTCTAACACGTTTCCAAACGATTTTTCCGGTTTGGACATACTCCTCAAAGAGAGCTGCAGCCTTTCTGACTTTCGCCCAGATTCGGTCGGCTACCAAGCCGTTTTCGTGTTCCAAGCGAAAACGATCCACAATTTCATTTGTAAAGGCAGCACTATACAATATTACCCCCTCGGAACGGTAGACCTTTATGATTGGCCACATTCCTTCGTAGTAGTAGTTTCGTATGCTGAACTTACCAAGCCCCAGAGCCCGCAATGCATCCAGCACTTTTGTGCATAGAACTCAAATACAATTTCATTGGACATAAAAACACCTCTGAATGCAGTTAGTCGACTTTCGCCGCCAACTCCATTATAGAGGTATTTTTATAATTTTTCTTATCTGGAGGTTATTTATGAACAACACACAAAAAGCATTGATAAACCAAGACGTTTGCGAACAGACCACGCCTAATCTCGGGATAACTCAATCCTCGGGATTAGATCACCATGCCGTGTTCAGCCGCCAGCGTGTGGATGTGTTCAAAAGCAACGAGGTGGTCAGCACTCAGAGCGCTCGTCAGCACAAAGACGCAACAGATTTGGTCGTGGATATGGACGAGCCAGATAACAGCGCCTCCGCTCCAAGAGGTGCCTCGGTTCTTCTGATCCGCCGTCTGACCCCGCTGGAATGCGAGCGCCTGCAGGGATTTCCGGATGGTTGGACTGATATCGAGGGTGCTTCCGACTCCGCCCGCTATAAAGCACTGGGCAACAGTGTAGCGATTCCTTGCGTCGACTATGTTTTGCAAGGAATCGCATGGGCGACCACAGCACAGATAGCTTGAATGATTATGAATAGGAGATGCGATCATGGAACCGATGAAAAACCTCTGCGGCTTGATTCCCAAGTCGCTTCACAAGCGGCTGATGGAGGGCAAAAGTCCTGAAATGACAAACGGTGAGTATCTCACTAAGATACTCACTACCTATCTGGACCAGCCAGCCACAGCAAAGCAGGAACAGCGCACCCTGGCCGTTCAGATCTCAGATGACATGTTTCAGCGGCTGAAGTCCTACCTGGATGCTCATGCGCCCCTCACCCAAAAGGCACTGGTTCAGAGCCTTTTGAATCAGGCACTGGATCAGTGGGAACATGGCGAGGAACCGCTCCAGAGTGCGGTCCTTCAGGACAACAAGAAAGAACGGACGCTGGCCATTGCTATGCCCGAATCTCTTTTCCACCGCGTTGAGCAGTATGTGGAGGCGCATAATGGCGTATCCAAACGAGTCTTCGTTGTGGGGTTGGTGGCACAGGAACTCCAATCTTGGTTGATGGAACAAAGCCCAGACGAAGTACAAGATCAGGAATTCGGCCCCGATCAGGATGAACAGGGGTTTGGAATGAGCATGACGATGTGAGGTGAAACATGTACATTTATCCCGATAATCTGAAATCCAAAGCCGTACTGTGGCTGTGGGAACTGCGGGACATCGCTATCATTGGCGTGGGCGCCCTGATCTCTGTGTTGCCATGGCCCAATTGGCTTCCTGGCCCCCCAGTGGTCAATCACTGCGGCCTATGCCTTCCTCTCGATTCGGCTGGAGGATACCAGTATCTTGGACTTCCTGCGCTATGCAATCCGATATTTCCTCCTGGGCCAGCAGACCTATGCCTGGGGGCTGTGTAATCCATCAACGGATAGGAGTGATAGAAAATGAGCGAAAAAAAGAAGCAACGGCCAAACAGACTACCCGGCAGCTCATCGGGATCGACGAGATCACCGACAGCGGCCTAAAGACCAGTCATGGGAGGCTGATTTTCTTTGCCATCAAGCCCACCAACCTCTCGGTCCAGCCCCCGGAGGCTGTGAGCAATCGCATCTATGCCCTCATGACCGTCCTCAAGGGGCAGGCTGAGATCGAGATGTTGGCCCTCAACTCCAAGGAGAGCTTTGAGGACAACAAGAGGCACTATCGCCAGCGGGCTGCCGAGGAGGACCTGCCGGTCATCAGCCGGCTGCTGGAGGCGGACGCTAAATCACTGGACCGCCTGCAAATCCAGATGGCGACCGCCCGTGAGTTCTTCGTACTGGTCCGGTTGCGTGAGGAAACAGGGATGGAGCTGCACACCCACCTCTCCCGCATCCAGAAAAGCCTCGAGGATCAGGGCTTCAAGGTAAGCCTCGCCAGCGGCGAGGATCTCAAGCGCATGCTGGGCGTGTATTTTGAGCAGAATGCCACCACGGAAAAATATGAGGATTACGACGGGGAACGCTGGATCATTCTGAATGACTGATCTGCGTCCCGCAATTTAATTGATATGGCCGTCAGGAGAACTTCCGGGCCATATCAGGAAGGAAAAAGAACAGCACAATGAAAGATCTCCTGCCGGCCTGGACAGGAGGTTTTTTCATTGCCGAAAAACAGAACAAAGAACTCTCCCCGGCCTGTGGTGGAGGAACCATATATCAAGGATTTCCTCGACATGGTCGCCCCCTCGGTCATCGACTTCAAGGTGGACCACTACCTGTGCGGCAACACCTGCCGCTGTGTACCACCATCATCGAGTATATCCGCAACACACTCAAGCGGGTCCGCAAGAAGGAATCCAACCTCATCATGGCCTCGCAGAATCTGGAGGACTTTGACCGGGAGGGCATCCGGGAGTTGACCAAGCCTCTGTTCGCTATCCCGCCCCACCAGTTCATCTTCAACTGCGGCTCCATTGACAAGCGGTTTTATATGGATCTGCTCCAGCTGGAGGAGGCGGAGTACAACCTCATCCGATTCCCCCAGCGGGGTGTGTGCCTGTTCAAATGCGGCAACGAGCGGTACCTGCTGGAGGTTCACGCTCCTGCCTATAAGGAGGCGCTGTTCGGCACAGCGGGCGGGCGATGAATGTGGTCGGGTATGGAGGTGGAACGGACAGCACGGCAATGCTGATAGGATTGTGGCGGCACCATGTCCCAGTCGACCTGATCCTTTTTGCCGATCCCGGAGCCGAGCAGCCGCATACCTACGCCTACCTGGACACCATGAGCCGCTGGCTGGAGAACCATGGGATGCCGGCGATCACGCGGGTGTGGTACACCGAGAAGAACGGCCAGAGGCTGACGCTGGAGCAGGAGTGCCTCCGCTCAGGAACGCTGCCCTCCATTGCTTATGGGTACAAAAAATGCTCCCTCAAGCACAAGGTTGCCCCGCAGGAAAAGTTCTGCAGGCACTACCAGCCCTGCATTGATGCCTGGGAGAAAGGAGAAAAGGTCGTCAAGTTCATTGGATACGATGCCGGAGAGGAGCGCCGTCTGCTCAACGCCCTTCCTCATGACCTTCAGGATAAAAAATACCAGAAGGAATATCCCCTGATGGAGTGGGGCTGGAGCCGAAAGGACTGCATCCAGGCGATCCGGGATGCCGGCCTTCCCCTGCCGGGCAAGTCTTCCTGCTTCTTCTGCCCCAGCATGAAGCGGTGGGAAATTCGGACATTGTACCACCGCTACCCGGATTTGCTGCGGCGGGCTTTGGCGATTGAAGACGCAGCCATGCCAAACCTCACATCAGTGCGGGGGTTGGGCCGAACTGGGCCTGGCGGGGATTTTTACTGCGCGGATGAAAATCAGCTGGCGATTCCGGGCGCTTTCTCAGATGAGGATCTGCCCTGTTCCTGCTGTATGAAGGGTGAACTGCCAACAGCAGATCTATAAAAGAGAAAGGAAATTCGAATGAAAAAAATTGAATTGGAGCAGTGGGAGCCGTTTCCGGGAGATCCCCAGAGGATGCAGTATGCCGGTCAGCGCGTCGCACAGGAAGTCTTCGAGGAACTGAAGCACCGTCTGGAAGGTATGGGATATCTTCCGGACGAGTATTTTCCATGGACCGGGAATGGGAAAATGGCCGGGAGATCCCCAAAGACGCCGACATCTTCTGTACCACCGACTACGGCGGCAACGAGGGCGTCTATTTAGATGTGTACCTGAAGTGGTATGAAGACAGCCGCCCCGTCACCAAAAGTTTCATCACCGGCAAGACGCTGGGCGAAACCGGCGCAGATCTGGACCGGATGTTCCTCATCTCCTCCGCCATCACCAAGGCGTTCCACGGGGACGGCGAAACCTATGCCCGACATCTCCGTCAGGGTGAGCGGGCGGAGCCGGAGGGCATGATCGTCCACCTGAATCCTACGGAGCAGCGCACCATCATCGAGGCGCTGGTGGAACAGCAGGAACGCCAGGAACAGGCCATGTCCCAGACGGAACAGCTCCTGCGGCGGATGACCGGGAGCATCACCGCCTATATGGATGAGGTGGGACGGTACCCCCTGCACATCAGCGACTACGATAAAACCGTGTTGGCCATTCAGGACGGAGAATTTGACGCCTTCAAAAACCTTTATCCCAGGGTATCAGACCAGACGGATGACCTGCTGATCGAGGTGGCGGGACGCCCCGGTGTCGTGGGAGGAAATATGACCCTGATACTTCTTGCGGCGGTGGAGAGGTTTTCCCCGGAGGCATATCTCACTGCCTGTAAGCGGGCGGTGGAAACGGGAGACAGTTGGCGGGTACAAACATTGGTGAAGGAATCAGAAGGCCGCCTCTCGGAGCCGCTCCCCTCCCTCCACGGTGAGGTGATCCTCTATGCCTATACAAATAACTGCCGGAACATCGCCAAAGACCTGATCGCCCAATGCACGCCGGAGCAGATTGCTTCTGTGCCCCCGAAGCTTCTCCGCTGGGTTGCGGAAAAGCTGGACTTCCAGACCGCGGTGGATCTGGTGGACAAGGGCGTCCGACCGGGCGATGAGGTGGCCGGCATCCTGCGCACCCTCACGGGCCAGCATCAGGAGTGGATGGCAGAGAGACTGCTGGAACACGGGATGCCGGTGGAGCCGGACAACTACGACGCGCTCTATGCCTGTGTCAGCAATCAGGCGGTCGGAGCCGCCAAGCTCCTGCTGGACCGGGGAATTGATCTGGAGCAGTACCAGCTGTGGGCGGAGCATCGGCCCAAAGGCGATGGGTACACGGAAACCATGGAGGAGCTGGCCGCGTACTGGTCTGAACTGCAGAACAGTACGCAGCCAGAGGATTCGCCCATGAAAGGTATGAACCTATGAGTGCCACCGTTGCAGCGGCCGTCAAAGCGGCGATAGTAATTCTTTCCAATGAGGAAGCCCGCAAAAAGGTGGGCTGGGGCATTGTGGCTATCCTTTCCCCGCTGATCGTTCTGGTGGTTCTGCTTTGCGCCATCCTCTCAGGAACCTCACAGCACAATGTGTCCGCCGTGGAGCTGTGCTTCCACGGCGGCTCCATTTCCGCCAGCGCCACGCCGGAGTACCAAAGATACATCGAGGATATGCGGAACAGCTTTGACCAACTGGACGAAGTGATCGCGGAGATCAATAGTCAATGCGAAGATGGAAAAAGCCTTGACGATACCCGCGTCAAGGCCATTTTTTATGCTCTGTATTTCGCCGCAGAACAGCCAGATACAGATGGCATCCATGAGTTTGCGGACTGTTTCGTGGATTATGAGGAGCGAACCCGAACGGTTACCACCACCGACGAAGAAGGCAATGAGGTGGAGACCACAGAAACCTACATGGTGGCCGTTCCTATTGAAGACCTGGCTGAAATTTATGAGCGGATCAGCCATGCCATTGGAGTCGAGGTCACCGCGGACCATCAGGCCAACGCTGACAGTATCTATCATCTCATCCTTTATGGCAGCCCCAGCGGGGAAAGC
>ENA-OQDL01001730-OQDL01001730.1-human-gut-metagenome-genome-assembly--contig:-NODE-1730-length-10173-cov-3.824408_pt1 | contig 10173 bp, 8 predicted proteins | sample MGYA00242782_ERZ504609 | MGnify/ENA primary metagenome ERZ504609 (study PRJEB26092, sample SAMD00036320) | human gut metagenome | host: Homo sapiens | study: EMG produced TPA metagenomics assembly of... | reverse complement strand
GAAGGGAGCTTTGTGGATCATACGGCTGATCTTAATGCTTATGTGGAATTTTTCAGGGGTACACCTATGATGGCCCAGGCTATGTTTATCTACTATGGCCTTATGCCTTTGCTGGGAATTAATTCTACTATTACCCCAGGCTGCTTAATTTTATCTTATCTATTAATACAGGTGCCTATATGGCAGAGACTGTACGAGGCGGTATCCTTTCTATTGACCCGGGACAGACTGAAGGAGCAAAATCCATTGGTATGACCCATGTTCAGACTATGATCTACGTTATCCTGCCTCAGGCTCTGCGTAACCTGATGCCTCAGATCGGCAACAACCTGATCATCAATATCAAGGACAGCTGCGTGCTTTCTGTTATTGGTGTGGCAGAACTGCTGTATAAGACAAAGGCAGCTGCAGGTGCCCTTTACATGAACTTTGAGACCTATACCATTACCATGATCATGTATTTTATCATGACATTTACCTGCTCCAGACTGCTGCGTCTGTGGGAGAAGAAGATGGATGGTGCAGACAATTTTGACCTGGCAACCACAGATACACTGGCTTATACCAGTGGTATGTACCGTTATCCGGATGATAAGAAGGAGGAGCAGTAATGAGCGAAAAGATTTTGGAGATCCGCCATTTAAGCAAGACCTTTGGCACCAATCTGGTCTTAAAGGATATTGATTTTACAGTAAACAGCAAGGATGTTACCTGTATCATCGGAGCTTCCGGTTCCGGTAAGTCCACCTTGCTTCGCTGCTTAAACTTACTGGAAACACCGACTACCGGCGAGATTTTATATCATGGAAATAACATTGCCGATGCAAAGGTAAATGCACCGAAATACCGTTCCAGAGTTGGTATGGTATTCCAGAGCTTTAACCTGTTCAACAACATGACCGTTCTTGAAAACTGCATGGTGGGACAGGTCAAGGTGTTAAAGAAGGGTAAGGAAGAGTCAAAGCAGAAGGCCATGTATTACCTGGAAAAAGTTGGCATGGCTCCTTATATCAATGCAAAACCAAGACAGCTTTCCGGCGGTCAGAAACAGCGTGTAGCCATTGCAAGAGCCCTGGCTATGGAGCCTGAGGTACTGCTGTTTGATGAGCCCACATCCGCGCTGGATCCCCAGATGGTTGGAGAGGTTCTGGAAGTTATGCGCAAGCTTGCAAAAGAAGGTCTGACCATGATCATTGTTACTCATGAGATGGCATTTGCAAGAGATGTATCTACCCATGTTGTATACATGGCAAACGGTGTCATCGTAGAAGAGGGAACACCGGCTGATATTTTTGCAAATCCTCAAAGAGAGCAGACGATGGAATTCCTTGGAAGATTTATGCATGAGAAATAAAAAGAATGAGAAAAAAGCCTATGCAGGCTGCCTGAATGGCAGCTGCATGGGCTTTTTTATGTATTATACATATCCCGAATGCGCCAACAGCGCATTTGCTGGTTGAAATGGAAATGCTTATCTGTTTGGTTTAACCCTTCAGACCAGAGGTACTAATTCCTTCTACCAGGTATTTCTGGAAGAAAATGAAGATCAGTACGGATGGAAGGATGGAAAGGCTTGCCATTGCGAACATAGCGCCGTAGTCGGAAGAAGAACCTGGGTCACAGAACAGTTTTAATGCCAGGCTGACCGGATACATGGCGGTTTTATTGATATAAAGCAGGGCAGAAAGGAAATCATCCCATCTCCACATAAAGGAGAAGATACAGCCGGTTACAACAGCCGGTTTGATCAGAGGGATCATGATCCTTGTAAAGATGCCCCAGTAGGAACAGCCGTCGATCTTTGCTGCTTCGTCCAGTTCGATCGGAATACCGCCGATGAAGTTGGAAAGCAGGTATACGAAAAATCCCTGGATCGCGAAGAAGTATGGGACAGTCAGGGGAAGGAAAGAACCGACCCAGCCTAATTTCTGGTACCACAGATACTGCGGGATCATAAGAACCTGTGCAGGAAGCATCATGGATAACAGCATTGCGGAAAATAAAATTCCTTTTCCACGGAACTTAAATCTTGCGAAACCGTAGGCTACAACAGCAGAGGAAGCAATGGTTCCAATGGTAGCGATCACGGAGATGAAGATAGAGTTTTTAAAGAAAGTGGAAAAAAGAGATCTTTGCAAATCCTTTCCAGCCGTTTGCGTAGTTATCCGTTACAAAATGTTCCGGGATCAGGGAACTGGCGGTTGTGAAAATGGTGTTGGTCTCCTTAAAGGAGCTCATAACCATCCAGATCAGAGGATAGACCATGATGATACCAATGGCAAATATGATGATGTGGTAGAGCGCAGCTCCTGCCAGACGTTTTTCCTTCATGTCTACAGTCCTCCTTCATATACCCAGAACCGCTTGGTTGCAAACAGGAACAGGGTGATCAGTCCGATCATCAGCAGCATGACCCAAGCCATGGCAGCGCCATAACCAGTGTTGTAAAACTCGAATGACTGCTGATACATATAAACGGTGTAAAGCAAAGTGGAGTTCATTGGCTTACCCTGTGTAATGATGTAGCACTGGGTAAATGCCAGAAATCCGTTGATCATCTGCATAACCAGGTTAAAGAAAATAGTTGGTGTCAGCAGAGGAAGTGTGATCTTAAAGAAACGGGATACCGGGTTGGCACCGTCTACCATGGCTGCCTCATAAAGAGAAGTCGGGATCTGCTTTAAAGAAGATAAGAAGATCAGCATGGAAGAACCAAACTGCCATACAGCTAACAGGATCAGGATCCAGATGGCTGTTTTTGTATCACCTAACCAGGAAATACTGGTTTTAATACCAATAGAACCTAAAAGTTTATTTACAACACCGTCCATAGCGAACATACGCTTCCAAAGGATAGCGACTGCTACAGAACCTCCGATAATGGAAGGCAGATAGTAAGCTGCTCTGTAAATACCGGACATTTTGGTGTTTTTTAACAGGAGCATTGCAACCAGTAAAGCGAAGATCAGCTTTAAAGGAACAGATACAAAAGCAAAGAAGAAAGTAACTTTGATGGTCTGTAAAAAAGTACCATCAGCGATCATATTTTTAAAGTTATCAAGACCTGTAAAAACAGGCGGGGACAAAATATTATATTTGCAAAAGGAATAATAAAGGGAAATGCCCATGGGAACGATCATAAAGAAGAGAAAGCCCAGGGTAAAGGGAAGAGTAAACATGATGCCTGCTGTATCTTCCCGGTTAAACAAGCTGCGAATGGTTTTCATGTCAAACCTCCTGTTTTTGGATGTCTTGGGATAAAAGATAGTTTACAATGGTTCAGGGCGGGAGGACCGCCCTGAATTATAAAAGGATATGGTAATTAAAAAGAGAGTAATCAATAAAAGTAGATACGTTTACTTGGAAGCTTTGGAAGCCATAATGGAGTTGCCCTGCTCAAAGAGCTGTGCGCCTGCATCTTCTGCGGACAGCTGTCCGTAGCATACCTGCTCTTCCAGTTTGTTGATCAGATCGTTTACTTCACTGGAACCATCAGCACTTGGTGGATTTACCTGTGAAGAGTGAGGATCTACAACATTGTAGATGAAGTCAATTACCTGCTGGCTGCTTTCATCCAGGTTAGAAGAAATAGCTTCTGCTACATCACTGGACAGCGGGATTCCACGTTCAGCAAGAAGAACATTGTTGCAGTCTGCAGAGTTTGTGATGTAGTTTAAGATCTTTGCTGCTTCTGCAGGATTTTTGGAGTCAGCAGAGATAGCGAAGAACTGGCTTGGCTTTAAGTAGTCAGATTTTTCAGGATCTGCAGATGGCCAGGTGGTGATACCGATCTCAGTGCCTTCCGGAGCTGCGTTCTTGATCGCAGTTAACTGGTTGGAGTAGGAGAAAGAGCACCAGGACATGGTCTCAGGACTGGAACCATATACTAATGGATCCTGTTCAACAGAACCGATGGTACGCTCTGCAAATACAGAAGGATCAACGACCCAGCCATCTTTAATACCATCTTCATACAGTTTGAAGAAGTTTACATATGGTTCAGCGGACTCTCCGCCCATTTTTCCATCCTGGTACAGAACAATGTCATCTGCACGAAGGAAGTACTCTAAGAACTGCTCGTTCTGGTTGTAGCAAAGGTTGGTCTTGTAACCGGTTTTTTCTTCGATTTCCTTGGAAAGAGCGATGAACTCATCCATGGTCATGTTGTCTTTTACAGTGATACCGTTTTCATCAAGTAAAGTCTTGTTGTATAATAGAGCTGGTGCATTGATACCATTGCACAGTGCATATAAGCCATCTCCAACCTTACCGGAGTTTAAAACATCCTGGTTGCAGCTTGCTGTATCAATGGTTCCGTCCTCAATGTAAGGAGTAAGATCAACTAACAGATTGTTGTTTACATACTGCTGTAAATATTTGTAGTCCATCTGAACGATGTCTGGCATGGAATGTCCTGCTGCTGCGGTTGCCAGTTTGTTCCAGTAGTCGTTGAATTCGGAGAACTGTCCGTCAATGGTAACACCAGGATTTTCTTCGCTGTACATGTCCAGGATCTTCTGGGTACGTTCATTTCTGGTCTGATTTCCCCACCATGCCATAACCAGGCTGGAGGAATCACTGCTGCCGCCATCTGACTGTGCAGACTGGGAAGTGTTTGTATCAGCTGCGCTGGTGTCAGAGCTGCCTGAGGAAGAAGATCCGCCGCAGGCGGTTAAAGATGCAGCGGCAAGAGCTGCAGTAAGAAGGACTGCTAATTTCTTTTTCATAATATTGTAACCTCCTTGAAATTGGATCCTTTCGTGGTCCGAAAGGATATCTGCTTGTTTATGTTCCACATTATAGCGCATAATTTTTTTGTTCTTAATAGTTAAAACGGAGCAGTTCGTTCTAAAAAACCGACTCCTTTTTTTTGCAGAATTGAATTATTTTTGAAAAAAAGTATAATGTGAATGTCAGGAGATATACAATAATTAAGGAAGAAACGGGAAATATATGAAAAAAAATATACGCATATTAATTGGCCGGTTCAGGCACTGGTCTTTAAAATATAAGATCCTTACCATAGTGCTTTTTAACAGTGTGACCATGCTGTTATGTGCTGTGTTTGGGTACCGGCTGTATACAAATGCCTATAATAAGCTTCTTTTTGACTCTATGGCATCCAGACTTTCCGTGACATCAGCTCAGATTTCCCAGAAAATGGAAAATGCAGAATATATTTCTAATCTGATCCTTGGTTCTTCTTCTATTCAGGATTGTCTGTCAGATCTTCCGTCACCGGAAGACGCGCCGGCGATCACAGAATATAACCGTACCATTAATAATGCCCTTACAGAATACGCAACTCTTTTCCGGTCCAATGGCATTGCTTATGCAGCTGTTTACAGCAAAAACGGGGAATATGTGAACTGTACCAACTGGGTCACGTTAAAGCGGACACCCGGTTTTTTGTTAGATGCAGCAATACAGAACGGTTATGAGAAAGAGGGAGCAGTTACCTGGACCCATGCTACCAGGCAGCCTTATATGCTTCTCAGCAGGAATGTACGTCAGATCCGGAACATGTCTTTGGAGCCTTTGGGAAATATGGTGATCGGCCTGGACCTGGAACAGGTAGTATCTGAGGCAGTCCGTTTTGCTTCCCAGTATAAGGATCAGAAAGTGGTGATCGCCAATCAGAGCGGAAGCCTGATCTATGCTTCCTCTTCTTTAACGGATCAGAGGGCGGAGGAGCTGATTACAGATCCTTTTACTACCTATAAGATCGTTTCTTATGATGGTCATAAATATTTTGCCGTGAAAGGAACGCTTCCCCATTATCAGTACAGTTATGTGACACTGGCGCCCTTTGATGAAGTTGCAGGCGCGCTTACCGTTTCCATGCAGACTACATTTATGATCTTTCTGGTTGGGATTTTGTTTATCTGGTATCTTTCCAGTCGTCTGATCCGGGGGATCATCCGCCAGTTTGATGCCCTGATCCAGAAAATGAAACTGTTTACCCAGAATGAGCTGGAACTGGAACCGGAGGAAGAGGATTACGGATCACAGCCTAATGAGATCGGCGCTTTGCACCATCAGTTTCATCAGATGGCATTAAGGATCCAAAATCTGGTAAAGGTCAATTATGTAAATGAGATCCTGGCAAAGGATGCGCAGTTAAAGGCGCTGCGTTCCCAGATCAGCCCCCATTTTCTGTATAATACACTGGAAACGATTAATTGGAGAGCGAAAGCCATGGGAAATGAAGTGATCTCCCAGATGGTAGAGTCTCTGGGAAATCTTTTAAGAGTTTCCCTTTCCAGCCAGAAGACCCTGGTAACACTGGCCTATGAACTGGAACTGGTAGACTCTTATATCACCATCCAGAAGATCCGGTTTGAGGAACGGCTGGAGTTTAAGGTGATCACAGATGAGAAAGCAAAAGAGGGAATGATCCCGCCTCTTACCATTCAGCCTCTGGTAGAAAATGCCATTCACTATGGCATGGAAGAAATGACGGAGGTGTGTCATATTTATTTGCAGGCAGAGGTAAAAGAGGGAGTTCTTACGATCCAGGTGAGAAATGAAGGTTCCAATTTTGAAGAGGAATTGCTGGAAAATTAAAAATAAAGCAGAAGCCCTCATGGGTTTGGAATTGGTCTGTTAAATATCGACCAGAGGATCCGGCTTTTATTTGGGGAAGAGTATGGACTTACATTATCAAATGAACATGATTTTGCAGTGGCAACAATCAAAATGCCGTTTCGGAAGGAAGAAGAGACATGCTGAAATTACTGATTGCAGATGATGAACGTATTATACGAGAGACGATCTTTAATATTATTGACTGGAAAAAACATGACATTGAAGTGATCGGACTTTGTAAAAATGGGATCGAAGCCTATGATATGATCCTGGATGAGTCACCGGATATTGTACTTACGGATATCCGTATGCCAGGTATGGGAGGCTTGGAACTGATCCGCAAAATCCGTCAGACTGACCTGCAGATCCAGTTTATTATTTTATCCGGTTATGGGGAGTTTGAGTATGCCAAGGAAGCCATGAGCTATGGTATCCGCCATTATCTTTTAAAACCATGTAATGAAACACAGATCCTGGAGTGTATTGAACAGTGCCGGAAAGATCATGAAAAACAGGCCAGAGAACGGAAAATGCTCCAGCAGCAGTTCGTTCTCTATGATGGAATGTTCCACAGTGTACTTTCCAGTATCATCAATGACTGTCTGGATGAAAAAATGACGCTGGAGGAGATCATTTCTCCCTATGAACAGTATCTGGATTTTCATTTTGCAGCCTACCGTCTGTTTTATGTGTATTATCTGGAATTTCAGGGTCTGCCGTCTTTTTTACAGCAGTTGAAAGCATATATGGAAGAAAAAATGCCCCAGACCATTCTGTATGGAATGTATGTAAAAAATACCCTGGTGCTGTTTATGCAGAATGCAGGTAAAGCCTGTGACGATCTTCATGTGTTTTTGCAGCAGCTTTCACCGGAGGGGCAGAAGATCACAACAGAGATCCGGGAGGAGAATTATTCTTCTTTAAAGACACTTCTTACCCAGGTAACAGGAAAACTTCTGCGTTACAGCATGATCTATTACATAAACCATTTTCATATTACAGCTATCTGTAATTATAACTGGGTCATTGATCAGATCCGTGTTCTGTATCAGCAGATCCAGGAGGGCAACCGGGAAAAGACGGATCAGGCGGTGGAACTGTTAAACAGTATTGATAATATAGACTTTTTAAAGCAGCTGGCAGGAAATCTATTTTTGAAAATGGCTTCGGATTTTCAGACGTTTTCCACTGTAGATCTGGCCCAGTGGCTGACTAAGATGGAAAAAGAAGAAGATCTGGATCCTTTAAGAACGATGATCTCTGACAAATTCCGGGACCTGGTAAGTTTAAAAGAAGGAGAAGAGACAGTTTCACCTATGGTATCCCAGATCTATGTCTATGTGGAGCAGCACCTTCAGGATTCGGCCCTTACGCTAAAATGGATCGCTGAAAATTATTTATTTATGAATGTAGATTATGTAAGCAAGAAATTTTACAAAGAAACCGGACAGAAATTTTCCCAGTATCTTACAAAAATGCGTATTGGAAAGGCCAAGGAACTGATCGCAAAAATCCGGAGGAACCGGTAAAAATGTAGCGGAGCAGGTAGGCTGTGGAAACAATCCCCAGTATTTTTCACAGCTGTTTAAAAATGCAGACGGGAATGACGCCTACGGATTATATTACTTCTTTGGGACACTAAGCAGTTTATAAATGGAAAAAACCGTAAAATTGTGAAAACACGGAAATGTGGCAGAACGACACGGTTTTTCGGATTGACTATTTTGGATAAAAATGGAAAATAAAATCATATGATTTATGATCTTATTTTAAGGAGGCAAAGGCAAAATGGGATATCGTGTTATGGAGCTGGGGGCAGCAGGTGATGGAAAGACCAATGATGCCCATGTTATACAGAAAGCCATTGACCTGTGCAGTGAGCAGGGCGGTGGTGTAGTTATAATGGAAGGAGGTCACACCTATCTTTCCGGTTCCATCGTATTAAAAAGTCATGTAGAACTGGTGGTAGAAACAGGGGCTGTACTTAAGGCCAGTGAAGATCTGAATGATTACCAGTATATCAGTGAGCTGGCAAAGCGGGGACATGACCATATGGTAGAAGTTCCTACTTTTGTAAACTGCGAGTATGATGGAAAACCGCGGCAGTATTTTATCTATTCCAGGGATACAGACGGAGTACGCATCAGTGGCGGCGGTGTGATCGATGGTTCAGAAGAAATTTATTATGGAGAGGTAAGAGAAGATCAGATCGATGGTGCCTTCTATCCTCGAATTCCTCTGATCCTGATGGAACACTGTACCCATCTGACCATCCAGAATGTAACGATCAGAAAGAGCGGATTTTGGACCACTCACCTGGTTGGATGTGAAGAAGTGGAGATCAGCGGTGTCCGTATTTTAAATAACCGTATGATGGCAAACTGTGATGGCATTGACCCGGACCACTGTAAACATGTACGTATCAGCAACTGCCATATTGAGGCAGCAGATGACTGTATCGTATTAAAGACTACAGAAGCAAATCATCACTATGGTCCCTGTGAAGATATTGTGATCTCCGGCTGTACACTGGCATCTACCAGTGCTGCCATTAAAATCGGTACAGAAAGTGTAGATGATTTTAAGGATATCATCATTGATAACTGCAGTATTTATGATACGAACAGAGGTATTTCCTTCCAGTTAAGAGACCAGGGAAATATTGAAAATGTTCTGATCAATAATTGTGTGATCCGTACAAAAAATGTGTCTGAGTGCTGGTGGGGCTTTGCAGAGCCTATCAATATTGCTTCCATCAACAGGAAAGATGAGATCCCTTCCGGAAAGATCAAAGGATTATCTATTACCAATGTGCGCTGCAAGGGCGAAGGCAGTATTTATATTGCAGGAAAGGACAGTGCGCCTATAGAAGATCTTACATTAAATAATATCCGTCTGGAACTGGAAAATTCAGAGGAAGCCTGGGTGTGGGGTGACGAGTTCAAAGTGGAAGAAGTGATTACGAACTATATGAGTAATGCCATCAACCATGCAGATGGAGAAAAGCTGATTCGTGTGTTCTACACACGTTCAGAAGATAAATTGCGTGTCAGTGTATTTAATACCGGACAGCCAATCCCGGAGGAAGATATTGAGAAAATCTGGGTAAAATTCTACAAAGTGGATAAGGCGAGAACCCGGGAGTACGGTGGAAGCGGTATCGGTTTGTCCATCGTAAAAGCCATTATGGATTCTTTTCACCAGCGATGTGGTGTCATCAACCATGAAGATGGCGTGGAGTTCTGGATGGAACTTGGCACAAAATAAAAGAGGAGAGTAAAAAAGATGATTGCAATTATTGACTATGACGCAGGTAACTTGAAGAGCGTGGAAAAAGCGTTGGCGCACATCGGAGAGGAAAGCGTTATTACCCGCGAGTTTCAGACAATTCTGAATGCAGATAAAGTTATTTTACCGGGCGTGGGTGCCTTTGGTGATGCCATGGCGAATCTGAAGCGTCTGGAACTTGACAAAGTGATACGGGAAGTGAATGAGAAACAGACGCCATTCCTTGGAATCTGTCTTGGATTGCAATTGTTGTTTGAGTGTAGTGAAGAAAGCCCGGATGTGGAAGGTCTTGGCCTG
>ENA-OQDL01001729-OQDL01001729.1-human-gut-metagenome-genome-assembly--contig:-NODE-1729-length-10175-cov-2.850617_pt1 | contig 10175 bp, 4 predicted proteins | sample MGYA00242782_ERZ504609 | MGnify/ENA primary metagenome ERZ504609 (study PRJEB26092, sample SAMD00036320) | human gut metagenome | host: Homo sapiens | study: EMG produced TPA metagenomics assembly of... | reverse complement strand
AGTCTTGCGTCGTTGGTTGAACGTGGTTTTCACTACTTGCTTGAACAATTTCTCGTCGCAGCCTAAATCGTGCGTTTCATTGCGCATCATGCAGATGACGGCACTTTTAACTTTGGGGGGCGGGTTGAAGACATGTTCGTGTACCGTAAACAAGTACTCCACTTTGTACCATGCTTGTATCAGTACACTTAGGATTCCGTATGTCTTGCTGCCCGGCCCGGCGGCTATGCGCTCGGCTACTTCCTTTTGTATCATACCCGTACAGCAGGGAATCAGATCCTTATATTCCAGCATTTTGAAGAATATCTGGCTGGAGATATTATAAGGATAGTTTCCCGTCAGCACAAAAGGTTGCCCGCCAAACAATCGTTGCAGATTCATTTTGAGGAAGTCGTCCTCAATGATGTTGTCTTCCAGTTGCGGATAGGCTTCCCGTAGGTAGGCCACTGACTCGTAGTCCAGTTCTACTACTTTGACGTTGCGTTCTTTGGGCAGAAGAAACTGGGTCAGCACTCCCATTCCCGGACCAACTTCGAGGATGGGAATTTCGGGACAGACATCTACCGTGTCGGCAATGTCTTGTGCCACTTTCAGGTCTTTCAGGAAGTGTTGCCCGAGAAACTTTTTAGGTTTAACTAATCTCATGTATCAACTAAATCATTACTTTTGCTCCGTAAACGTAGGCTGTAACGTGAACAACAACCTATCTTTACACGGAGCAAAGGTAGTTCTTTTCAATGAAGAATGAAGAATGAAGAATGAAGAATTTGGGAATATCGTATGAATAAGCTGCTAAAAAAGACGTTGAAAATCATCTTACCCATTTTATTGGGTGGTTTTATCCTCTATTGGGTATATCGTGATTTTGACTTTTCAAAGGCAGAAGAAGTTCTCCTTCATCAGACGAACTGGTGGTGGATGTTGTTGTCCTTGTTCTTCGGTGTGATGAGCCATGTGTTACGAGGCTGGCGTTGGAAGCAGACTTTGGAGCCGCTGGATGCTCATCCCAAAACAAGCGATTGCGTTGATGCCATTTTTGTATCTTATGCCACCAATCTGGTACTGCCCCGTGTGGGAGAGGTTTCGCGTTGTGGAGTACTTGCCAAATATGATAATGTTTCCTTTGCAAAGTCCCTGGGGACGGTGGTGACGGAGCGGTTGGTAGATACGCTTTGCATTCTGCTGATTACGGGGATTACTTTTTTGGCGCAGATGCCTGTCTTTTTCCGTTTTTTTCGAGGAGACGGGCACCAAGATTCCTTCTGCTGGTGCATCTTTGTGACTTCCCCTTGGTTTTATGTGGCTCTTTTTTCTATTATTGGTGTTTTGGTACTTCTCTATTTTCTGTTGCGTATGCTTTCTTTTTTTGAAAAGGTAAAGGGAGTAGTCTTGAATATATGGGAAGGTGTGATGTCGCTTAAGAATGTGAAGAATGTGCCTTTGTTTGTTCTTTACACTTTACTTATTTGGCTATGCTATTTCTATCATTTCTATATAACTTTCTATTGCTTCCAGTTTACGGAGCACCTTAGTTTCCTTGCCGGGCTGGTGATGTTTGTCGGCGGAACGTTTGCAGTCATTGTTCCCACGCCCAACGGGGCAGGACCCTGGCACTTTGCTGTCATCACTATGATGATGCTTTATGGGGTAAATGCTACGGATGCGGGTATATTTGCTCTGATAGTGCATGGCATACAGACGTTGCTGGTGATAGTGTTAGGCATCTACGGGTCGTTGCACCTGGCATTGGCGAATAGGGCAAAGAAATAGACGTTTCTTGTGGTGGGTTCCTATATTGTCACTTCTTGTGTTAGAGGACAGAGACAGTACTTATAGAGAGTACTCCTTTAAAAGTACTGTAATACTTCTTTGCAAGTACTTCAGTACTTCCTTATAAGTACTGAAGCCTAAAGGTTGTTGGAAGATTGGTTTCTTTAAACGATATTGTTGCTTGGATATAGAAGTGGGAGAAATTCCTAAATATGGTAGCTATATTAGGTGCAGATGTTCTATCGCAATATGTGAAGATGTAAAAGCCATGTTTAAGATAGCTGATGATTTAGTACTTTAGAAAAATCCCGGTTTATTGTACTTTCCGGGAATAAACCGTTATATTTTGCGAAAACTAACTTTTTAGAATTATGAGTACAATCTTACAGTTAGCTCCACAGAATGTATGGAAGCACTTTTATTCACTGACCCAGATTCCCCGTCCGTCAGGACATATGGAGAAGATTACCAAATTCCTTATTGATTTTGGAAAAGGCTTGGGGTTGGAATCATTTGTCGACGAGGTCGGCAATGTTATTATTCGTAAGCCTGCCACTCCGGGTATGGAAAATCGCAAAGGCATCATCCTTCAGGCGCATATGGACATGGTGCCTCAGAAGAACAACGATACTATTCACGATTTTACAACAGATCCCATTGAAACCTATGTTGAGGGTGATTGGGTGAAAGCCAAAGGAACCACGCTGGGGGCAGATAATGGTTTGGGAGTGGCTGCCATTATGGCGGTACTTGAAGATAATAACTTGAAGCATGGTCCATTGGAAGCTCTGATTACTAAGGATGAAGAAACGGGAATGTATGGTGCATTCGGCTTGAAACCGGGAACTATGCAAGGGGAAATTCTGCTGAACCTTGACTCTGAGGACGAAGGAGAACTCTATATCGGCTGTGCCGGTGGTCTTGATATTACTGCTACTTTGGAATATAAGGAGGAGATGCCTATGGTCGATTTCGTTGCTCGTAAAATTACGTTGAAAGGTTTGCGTGGCGGTCATTCCGGTTTGGAAATCAATGAAGGGCGCGGTAATGCCAATAAATTGCTGGCACACATCGTACATGATTTGCTGATTGAGTTTGACTCCCAGCTGGCAAGTTTTGAAGGTGGTAATATGCGTAATGCTATCCCCCGCGAAGCACATGCGGTATTGGTGTTCAATCCTGAGGATATGGACGGTTTGGAAGATTATATGAAGGAATACGAGACACAACTGAATGACGAATATGCTCCGATTGAAAGTGGTATTACCCTGAGTGTAGAAGAGGTGACTCTACCCGCTGCCGTTGTTCCCTCAGAAATCCAGGATAATATGATTAACGTGTTGATGGCTTGCCAGAATGGTGTGATGCGTATGATTCCTACTGTTCCCGATACTGTAGAAACCTCCTCTAATTTGGCTATCGTAATCATTGCAGATGGTAAGGCCGAAGTTCGTATTTTGGCGCGTAGTTCTTGCGATACGATGAAGGATTTCCTGGCAGACAGCCTGACAGCTTGTTTCGCTATGGCAGGTATGAAGGTGGAATTGAGTGGTGGCTATTCCGGATGGCAACCCAATGTGGATTCTCCCATACTGCATGCCATGAAGCTGTCCTATAAGCAGCAGTTTGGTGTGGAACCTGCCGTGAAGGTTATTCACGCAGGTCTGGAATGCGGTATTATTGGTGCCAATTGTCCAGGACTCGATATGATTTCTTTCGGTCCCACTTTGCGTTCTCCGCATTCACCGGACGAGCGTGCGTTAATTCCTACTGTTTCCAAGTTCTATGATTTCTTGGTGGCTACATTGGAGCAGACTCCTGAAAAGTAGAGAATACTTTATGTTATGAATAGGGGCAGGGTGCTTTATTAAGTATCCTGCCTTTTTTGTCTGTGACAGTTTGTCCTCTTTCTGCCAGAATGTCCCAGACTTATTACAATGGTATGTCAATATCCTTGCACTTTCTCCCTAAAAATTGACCTAAGTCAAGAAATGTGTTATAAAACATGTTTTCTATCCGTTTTTTGCTTGTTATCTTGAACAAAGGCTCTAATTTTTGTGTTGTAAAACATGAAAACAATAGAAAACTAGTAGATTTTTTTAAGGATAACAAGATTGATTTTAGGAGGATAACAAAATGAAAATGTTAAAGAGTTTTTTTAAGCATGTCGGCGAAGCCGATAAGAACATTTGGGGTTACGTAATGCTTTAAGCATTCCCCCCCCCCTTTCGTGAAGTATTGAATTTTAGTTTTCAGGTATTAGTTTAATTTTTTAAGATTATGAAAAAGAAGATTGCAAATTCATTTAAGCACATTTTTTACCGCAGCTGGTAAGAATTGGATGGAGGCAATGAGATATTATAGCCTCCAAATGTGAGTACACTAACATTTAAGTATAGCACAAGGGATATGTTTGCAAACATATCCCTTGTTTTTTTGTAGGAGTAGAATAAGATTTTTTATGTCCAAAAGTACATTTGTTTGAACTTTATTCACTTCCTTTGTTATTAATACAAAGACTAACAAACGAATAATTATGAGAGTAATTCAAAGAATTTGTAGCATATTGTTGCTGCTGGTTACATTTGGGGCTTCGGCATTGTATGCGCAGACGTACGATAAGTTGTGGAAGCAGGTGGAGCAGGCTCAAAAGAAAAGCCTGCCTCAAACAGTGATAAAACTGGCTGATGAAATCTATCGGAAAGGTCGGCAAGAGCAGAATGCTCCGCAAATGTTGAAAGCCTACATTTGTAGGGAGACTTATCAAGAGGGGCTGACTCCGGACAGCCTTTACTCCAGTCTGAAATATATGGAATCTTGGGCACAATCGGAGAGGAATCCGGTGAACAAGGCTATTCTACACTCTTTGTTGGCATATGAATATGCTGACTTGATGCGGAAGAATCGCCGTGTCTTGCTGTCACGTACTTTACTGACTGTTGACGAGGTTCCAGAAGATATCCGTGAGTGGAGTATCAGCCAGTTTGTGGATAAAATAGATAGGTGTAACCGTGCATCCTTGCAGGATTCCATCCGCTTGCTCAATACATCTGCAGAACAATATGTGCCTTTTGTGGTGTTGGAAGACGGTAGCCGGTTCTATGGGCACGATATGTACCATCTATTGGTAAGCCGTGCTGTTGATGCTTATCGGCAGCTGGATGGTTTCAGCGTGGATTCTTTGGTACAGACCCGTATCGAAAGGATTTATCTGGATATGATGAATGCTTATCGCCATCGTGCCGGTTCGGAAGATGCTATGTTGCTCTGTTCTCTTGATTATTGGAACTGGAAGTTGACCGGTGGTATCAGCCAGCAGCCTTATCCTACTTTCCGAATGCGTCAGGAAAAGGCTAATCGGGAATATCTTGAGGTTTTGAATAAATTGATAAAGGAATACGGTTCACGAGAGGTTTGTGCCGAGGTTTACATTCATAAAGCCAACCACCTGCGCCGTTTGGAACCGAAACGCGCTGATGAGGCTCTAAAAGTCTGTGAAGAAGGCTTGAAGCGCTATCCTGCGTATAAGCGTATCAATGAGTTGAAAAATATCCGTGAACAGATTTTACAGCCTGACTCATTCTGACTATGAATGAAAGCGGTTATCCCGGCGATTCGGTGAATATGAGGCTGCATTATCGTAATGTCGAGGGCTTCACTCTCAACTTATATACCACTACTTTAAGTGAAGTACCTTGGATGGACCATGGTATAAATAAAGATACTTATAGAAAGTATGCCCGGAAGTTTTCTTCCACGCATTTTGGCTTAAAGCCGTTGCCAGGCAAGGATAAATTGCCTGAAGATGTCCCTTATCTTGCCTCGGACACTGTATTTAAGTTCATGATTCCTCGGGAAACGGGAGTCTATATTCTTCAAATAGTACCTGATACTGAAACGGCCCGTACAGATGATAAATTTCTGGTATCTACCCGCTTCAAGGTACTGACATTGGATTTGGGTGACAACCGTATGGAAGTGGCTACATTGGATGCCCGTAGTGGACAGCCGATTGCTGGTGCCAAGGTGAGTTTCTACTCTTCTTATGATGAGAAGAATAGAAAAGCGATGGCAGAGGTACTGACTGATGCCGGGGGGGAAGCTGTATTACCCTGGCAGAGTGAAATCCGAAGTTATGTGGCGCGTAAAGGCAGAGACACAGCCATGATGCCGCAGAACGTTTATATGAATCATCCTTATTACGGTATTAAGGATACAGATTGGAGGCAGATGGCATTGCTGACAGACCGTTCGCTTTATCGTCCCGGGCAGACCGTTCATGTAAAAGGGATAGCTTACAAGCAGAATAGTGATAGCGCCCAGGTACTACAAGGAGTTGATTATGAGCTTGTCTTGTTGGATGCCAACCGCAAGGAACTTGCCACCAGGAAGGGGCGGACCAATGATTTCGGCTCTTTTGCTACGGAGTTTGTACTTCCGGCAGCTTGCCTGAATGGCATGTTCAGCATACGAACCAAAGAGCCTCAATCTACCGTCACTTTTAGGGTAGAGGAGTACAAGCGACCTACGTTCGAGATTGCCTTCACTCCGGTTTCGGAAGCTTATCGGCTGGGTGACAAGGTTGTGTTGAAAGGAAATGTCAAGGCCTTCAATGGCATGATGGTGCAGGATGTGCCATTGGCATATACGGTGACTCGCCGGAATCCGAGACCTGGTTATTGGAGCAATGCTGATAAACCATTATTGTCTGACACCATACAATTGGATACCAACGGGGATTTTTCCATACCCTTGACTTTGGAAGCTCCGGCTGTAGATACAGACGGGTATGGGAGTGTGTATACTTATCATGTGGAGGCGGTGGTGACGGATGAGGCCGGTGAAACGCAATCCGCTTCGTATAACTTGTTGGCAGGTCCTAAGGCTTATTCCTTTGATATTCGCTTGCCTCAATATGTTTGTAAGGAAGATAGTATGCTTTTCACTTTTGGAGTGAATAATGTAATGAATATTCCTCAGCACATTGAAGGTTCCTATTGCCTTTATCCATTTGCAGAACAAAATGGGGCAAGGAATATTGCAGGTTCTGAACCCTTGGATGATGTTGTATTGGAGGGTACCTTCACAGCCAATCGGCTCCAGGATTTTTCGGCTTGGAACAAGCTTCCTTCAGGTAACTATCGCTTGAAACTTTCTGTACGTGATAGTTTGGGACGTGAAGAGAATAACGGGGCATATGGCAGTGACAGTTTCATGCTCTTTTCAAAGAGTGACAAGCGTCCGGCTGCGTTTACAGATTTCTTTTATTATAAAGAAAATGAGGAATTTGATGTACAGTACCTGCCGCTTTCTTTTGGGGACTTCTTATCGGGATGCATATGTGCTGATGGATGTCTTTTGTGACAGAAAACGCATTGAAAGCCGTGTGTTGCAGTTGAATGATACTATTATTCGTATGGAATTCCCTTATAAGGAAGCATATGGCAAGGGAATCACCATTCTTTTCAGTTTTGTGAAAGCTGGAGAGATGTACAGTCATCAGGTTGAACTGAAGAAGCGGGAGCCGGAACGTGCTCTCGACATGAAATGGGAAGTGTTCCGTGACCGTTTGCGTCCCGGACAGGAAGAAGAGTGGAAGCTCGTCATAAAGACGCCTCAAGGTATGCCTGCTGCGGCTGAGATGTTGGCTACGATGTACGACGCTTCACTGGATAAGATTTATAAGAGTAACCAGATACTACGGGTTTTCTATCCGGATAATCTGTATGGGGCATTCCGTGGTGCGAGCCGTTATAATAGCAATTACTTCTCCGTTTGTTTCCCGTTGAAGGCTTGGAGGGTTCCGGTGTGGTCGTTTGACTACTTCTGTTCTCCTTATATGGATGGGAGGATGCGGATAGTGATGGTAGAAGACAATGCGCTTTTGGAAGAAGTAAGTGTTGTGGGGTATGGGACTACCCGGAATAGCTCTTTGACCGGTAATCTTAGAATACGTGGTGCCAACCAGCCGATGCTTGCTTCCAAAGCAGAATCCGGGAATGCCGTTGAAGTGAAATATGTTCCTGCACAAGTAGCGGAAGACGCGGTGGAAGATGTTGTTTTTGAATCGGAAACGATACCGGTTGGCGAGGCCTTGCAACCTATTGAGGGGCTTCGCACCAACTTTGCCGAAACAGCCTTTTTTTATCCTCAACTTCGTACAAACGAACAAGGGGAGCTTGCGTTTTCTTTTACGATGCCGCAGAGCTTGACTTGTTGGAATTTCCGTGGTTACTCACATACTAAGGATATGCTGACTGGGATGTTGGATGCTTCCGTTGTAACTGCCAAGGAGTTTATGCTGACTCCGAATATGCCTCGGTTTGTCCGCGTTGGAGATAAAACGCAGATAGCCGGAACAATAGCCAATCTGACGGGTAAAGCGGTGAAAGGAACAGCAGTATTCACACTGTTCGACCCTATGACGGAGAAAGTTATTGCTACTCAACGTCAGAAATTCTTGGTAGAAGCAGGAAGAAATACTGCTGTCAACTTCCATTTCGAAGTGTCCGACCGCTATGATTTGCTTGGTATTCGTATGGTTGCCGATGGAGGTACGTTTAGCGATGGCGAGCAGCATCTGTTGCCCGTATTAAGTAATAAGGAGTATATTACAGAAACGCTTGCTATGCCTATCCGTGGCGAGGAAACCCGTACGTTCTCATTAGACAGCCTTTTCAACCGTAATAGCCGTACAGCGACAGACCGTCGTCTGACTGTAGAATTTACCGGGAATCCGGCTTGGTATGCTGTACAAGCGTTGCCGGCATTGAGCCTGCCTGCCAATGATAATGCCATTTCTTGGGCTACAGCTTGGTATGCCAATAGTCTGGCAGGCTTCATTGCCAACAGCCAGCCCCGCATTAAGACTGTATTTGACAGTTGGAAGGCTGCCGGTGGCACGAAAGAAACCTTCCTCAGCCAGTTGGAGAAGAATCAGGATGTGAAGAATATCCTGCTCAGCGAGTCTCCGTGGGTACTGGAAGCTACTACTGAAGCCGAACAGCAGGCACGTATTGCCACGTTGTTTGATATCAACCAACTGAATAACCGCAATCTTTCCGCTTTTACCAAATTGAAAGAATTGCAGGGTGAAGACGGTGGATGGAGCTGGTATAAGGGAATGTCCGGTAGCCGCTATATAACTGGCTATATTACAGAATTACTTGTTCGTCTTCCTCTGCTGACGAAAAATGAACTGCCTGAAGAAGTTGCCGCCATGCGGCAGAAAGCTTTCGGCTATTTGAATCTGCAGGCTTTGGAAGAATATCGCAATATCCGTAAAGCTGAGAAAAATGGCGCTAGAATTACTGTCAACTCCGAATCGGCAATGACATATCTGTATCTGATAGCCCTTAGCGGCGAACAAGTGCCGGCAGACAATCAAGCGGCTTACCGCTATTTCCTATCAAAAGTAGGTGCCAATCTTAAAGATGGAACCATGAGCAGCAAGGCGCAGTCTGCCATCATCCTGAAAGCAGTAGGGCGTACAGCCGAGGCGAATGAATTCATCGCTTCCCTCAAGGAACATCTGGTACAGACGGATGAACTGGGTGCATACTTTGCTTTCCAAGCAAATCCGTATAACTGGGGTATGCTGCCCATCCCTGCCCATGTGGAAGTAATGGAAGCCCTGCGTATGGCAGGTGGCAACGATGCTTTGGTGGAGGAAATGAAACTCTGGCTGCTGAAACAGAAGCAGACTACCAGTTGGAATTCTCCGGTTGCAACGGCTGATGCTGTTTATGCATTGCTTTGTCAAGGTACTAATCTGCTGGAAAGTCGGGGAGACGTACGTATCACGTTAGGTAACAAAGTTTTGGAAACATTGTCGCCTACAAAGACCATAATCCCGGGTTTGGGTTATGTCAAGGAAACCTTCGCTCAAGGAAGTCCGGAGCTGAAAGCTAAAACCGTCACCGTAGAGAAACGGGATGCAGGCATTGCCTGGGGAGCTGTTTATGCCCAGTATCTGTCACCCATATCTGATGTAAAGCAGCAGGGGGGTGAATTGAATGTAGAGAAGAAACTTTATGTAGAGCGTATATCGGCCGGTGGTAGCAAGTCCTTGCAACCGGTTACGGAAGGGACCGTATTATCCGTCGGTGATAAAACTAGTGGCCCGTTTGACTATCCGCTTGGACCGTACTAATGGATTTTGTTCAGTTGAAAAGACCAGCGGGGGTGCCTGCTTTGAACCTATAGGCTCGCTTTCCGGTTATCGTTGGAGTAATGGCCTCGGTTATTATGCAGAAGTGGAAGATGCCGCAACCCAATTTCTTCTTCGACCATTTGGGCAAAGGCGTTATGTCTTAGTAGCACAGTTATCGCAATAGCCCGTGGCGGAACATACGAAACGGGGCTGGCCACGATACAGTGTGCGATGCTCCGGAGTATGCTTCGCT
>ENA-OQDL01001728-OQDL01001728.1-human-gut-metagenome-genome-assembly--contig:-NODE-1728-length-10179-cov-3.106844_pt1 | contig 10179 bp, 10 predicted proteins | sample MGYA00242782_ERZ504609 | MGnify/ENA primary metagenome ERZ504609 (study PRJEB26092, sample SAMD00036320) | human gut metagenome | host: Homo sapiens | study: EMG produced TPA metagenomics assembly of... | reverse complement strand
GCAACACCGCCGTCATCGACGGGCTGGTGTTCCGCAATGTGGAGATGCGCGGTGTCAAGGCTCCCTTTGTCATCAATATGTTCTATTTCTGTGACCCGGACGGCCACAGCCCCTATGTCCAGTGCCGCGAGGCTCTGCCCGTGGACGAATACACCCCGAAGCTCGGCACCCTGACCATGGAAGACATCGTGGCCACCGACGCACAGTTTGCGGGCTGCTACTTCGACGGCCTGCCCGAGCAGCCCATCGAGGGCATCTCCATGAAGAACGTCACCATCACCTTCGACCCCGACGCCAAGGAGGGTCAGGCTGCCATGGCCGACAACCGCCCGCTGGTCAAGAAGCTGGCCATCTACGCCGAAAACGTCAAGAACATCGAGCTGCACAACGTCAGGATCGAGGGCTACGAGGGCGAGCGCCTGCGCTTTGCCAACGTCGGCCATTTTGAGGAGGACTAAGCCATGACTCATGAAGAGATTTTGTCCATGCTGGGCGATTATGTGGACTACCTGATCGCCAATTCCAGCGCCGAGGCACCCATGTGGAACATCGAGAAGGTCCGCAGCGGCAAGCCCAACAAGTGGAACTACATCGACGGCTGCATGATCACCGCCTGCCTGAGCCTGTACAAGACCACCGGCGACGAGAAGTACCTGAAATTTTCCAGGGATTTCATCGACTGGTTCGTGCAGGAAGACGGCTCCATCAAGACCTACGACCCCAAGGAGTACAACCTGGACAACGTGAATCAGGGCAAAAACCTGTTCATCCTCTACGACATCTTCGGCGACGAGAAGTACCGCAAGGCCATCGACACCATCCGCAGCCAGCTGCTCACCCAGCCCCGCACCAAGGAGGGCAACTTCTGGCACAAGGACATTTATCCGTGGCAGGTCTGGCTGGACGGCACCTACATGGCCCAGCCCTTCTACATGGAGTACGAGACCCGCTACAACAAGATGCAGGGCTGCATCGACAGCTACAAGCAGTTCATGAACATCAAAAAGCACATGCGGGACGAGAAGACCGGCCTGTACTACCACGGCTACGACGAGAGCCGCCAGATGTACTGGGCCGACCCCGTCACCGGCTGCAGCCCCAACTTCTGGCTGCGGGCCATGGGCTGGTTCATGGTGGCGATGGTGGACGTGCTGGAGCGGATGGATGAGCAGCTCTACAACGAGTACCGCGGCATCATGGCGATGTTCAAGCAGACCATTGAGGACGTCCACAAGTTCCAGGACGAGGAGACCGGCATGTTCTGGCAGGTGATGGACCACCCCGGCGTCGAGGGCAACTACCTCGAGACCAGCGGCACGGCCCTCTTCGCCTACGCTGTGCTCAAGGGCGTGCGTCTCGGCTACCTGCCCAAGCGGATGGCCGCATGGGCTGAGAAAGCCTTCTACGGCACCTGTGACAAGTATCTGAGCAAGAACCCGGACGGCAGCCTGCAGCTGGACGGCATCTGCCTCGTGGCCGGCCTCGGCGGCAAGGACCACCGCGACGGCTCGCTGGCTTACTATTTCAGTGAGCCGGTGGTCTGCAACGATGCAAAGGGCGTCGGCCCGCTGGTGCTGGCCTACACCGAGATGATCGCACGGAAGTGACCTCTCCCCTATAGCAGAAGACCTCCGCAGCCTTTCAGGGCTGCGGAGGTCTTTTTTACATTGGAATTTATTGTTTCTCTTCAGGGCCAAAGAAATGCAGGACCCTCAGCGGAGCCTCCGCATCCAGTGTAAATCTTCCCGTTCCGGCGGGGACAAAGAGCTGGTCGGTCTTTTTCAGAGGCAGGCTGCGGCCGTTTGCGCTCAGGGTCCCTGCGCCTTCCAGCACATAGATGCCGCTGCCGCGGGGCGGGCAGTCCACCGTCAGGGTGTCGGAGACGTTTGCTTCGTCCAGACGGAAGAGCGGCGTATTGCGATAGCCCACCAGCGTCGTGATGCTTCCGCCCGCCGTTTTCAGCACCGTTTCCGGTTCGATGAACCAGCGGTCGTGGATCTCCTCGCGGCTGTGCGGCTCATAGTGGAAGCACTCGAACATCTTTTCAAAGCCAAGCCCCTGATGGCACATACTGTCGGCCACGGCAAAGCCGCTGGGCGTCGTGCGCTCCACCCGGATCGTATAATCCGTCGGCTCCTGGATCTCCACGAGGAAGCAGCCCGCGCCGATGGCGTGGGGCATACCGCCCTCGATCAGGATGGTGTCGCCCGGATGCACCGGGTATTTCTGCATCCCGGCCAGCATCCCGGGCAATATCCTGCGCGTGGAACAGCGCTTCCCACCGCGCGCGTGTCATGTCCGGCTGGAAGCCGTAGTAGATGCAGGGCTCTTCGCCGTTCACGGGGTGGCCGCTGAGGATGTGCCAGCACTCGGTCTTGCCGTACTGGCTCTGGAACAGCCTCAGGGCCGTCGGCTTGTCGGGATGCACCTGCAAGGTCAGACGCTCGCGCTGTCGATGAGTTTGGTCAGCACGCCGAGGGTGGGCTGCGCTGCGCCTTTTGCCGAGATAGCCCTCCGTATCACTTTCCAGCACCGATCTCAGGGTGACGTCGGTGCCGCGCAGGTGGCTCATGCCCTCTTCGGGGAATTGCTCCCGTCCGGCGTTGCGGGCGGCGACGGTGGAAAGGATCCACTCTTCGGGGAAATGCCCGTCCTCGCCGTTGGAGTCACCGTGCAGGGCGTCCAGCATCCGGCCTCCAGATAGGTCGCACGCCAGGGGGTTGTCCAGCAGGAAAGGGAAATCTGTTGTCGGCTTCATAAAAAACCTCCATAAAAGGCACAGAGCCTGCCTTTCCAAGGCAGGAAAGACAGGCTCCGCTTTATAAGATAGAAGAATCAGAGAGATGTGGAACGCTTGATTTAAGCGCCGTACACGAGGTTCGGCAGGAAGAGCACCGCCTGCGGGAAGAATATCATGAACAGGATGACACACACGATCGCGAGGTAGAAGGGCCAGCCTTTCTTGAAGGTCTCCTCAATGGGACACTCCATGATGTCAGACACGGCATACAGCGCGGTGCCGACAGGGGGAGTCATGACGCCGAAGGTGACGGTGGTCATCATGATCATGCCGAACACGACTTCGTTGACGCCGATGCTGCGCATGACGGGCAGCAGGATGGGGTCAGGATCAGGGCGATAACGGTGGTCTCCATGAACATACCGCAGATCAGCAGGAAGACGACGACCAGCAGCAGCAGGATCGCGCTGTTGCTGGTGATGCCCAGCAGAGCGTTTGCAATGGTGACAGTGATGTTATCGAACACGATGCCGTAGCCGAACACGCCGGAGAACGCCAGAATGATGGTGATGACGGTGATGTCCTTCACGCTGTCGCGCAGGGTCTGCAGCAGGCTCTCCCAAGTCAGCTCGTGGTAGAACACGGTGCCGACCAGCAGGGCGTATGCGCAGGCAAAGGAGCCGGACTCGGTGGGGCTCATGATGCCGAAGCGGATCAGGACGATCAGCAGGACAGGGAACAGAATGGCCCAGATACTATCCAGCAGAGCCTTCAGGATCTCAGACAGCGGAGCCGGATGGTCATGCTCGGGCTTGTAGCCGAAGCGGCGGGCGCTCCAGGTGACGGCCAGCATCAGCAGCACGCACATCAGGATGCCGGGGACCCAGCCAGCCATGAACAGACGGCCAATGGACACCTCGCCGACGGTGCCGTAGATGATCAGGCCCATGCTCGGCGGAATGGTGGCGACGATCAGGCCGGACAGGCCGTTGATGGCGGCAGACCAGCCGCGGTCGTAGCCCAGACGGGTCATCTCAGGTCCGAGGATGCGGCACTCCATCGAAGCATCTGCAACCGCAGAACCGGAGACGCCGCCCATCAGGGTGGACATCAGGCAGGAGACCTGACCGATGTTGCCGTACATATGGCCGGTGCAGGCGTTGGCAAAGCGCATCAGGCGCTTGGTGATGCCGCAGCTGTTCATCAGGTTGCCGGCCAGAATGAACAGGGGGATGGCCAGCATGGTAAAGCTCTGAGAAGTGGAAATGGATTTCTGCACCAGAACGGTCATGGGCAGGTCGCGGATCATAAAGAACGAGAAGCCCGACAGACCGATGGAGAATGCCACGGGCATACCCAGCAGCAGAAACACAAAGAAGATACCGATTGCAATAAACATTAGCCGACGTCCCTCCCTGCTTCGTGTTTGACTTCCTGACCAGCAGGCGTCTTGACGCGCTCAATGATGTTCCGGATGGTGGAGATGAGCATAAAGAAGGAGCCGACAGGCACAGCCATCGTGACCCAGCTGTAGCTGATGTGCAGAGAAGTGATCTGACGCGCCCAGCCGGAAGTGGTCATGCCGTAGCCGTAGTAGATCAGCACGCAGAGGAACGCTGCGATGATGACCTTGAACAGGATGTCCAGAACCTTCTGCACCCCGGCGGGGAACTTCTTGACGAACAGATCAACGCCGATCAGGCCGGAGCCGCGCATGGCAACGTCGCTGCCGAGGAAGATCAGCCATGCGAAGGCGATCAGTGCAACGTCCTGTGCCCAGTTCAGCGGATGGCCAATGGTACGCATCAGCGCCGAAACAAAGACGAGGACCGCAATGCCTGCAACCAGGATCAGAGCGATCAGCTCTTCCAGCTTACAGACTTTTTCATAAAATTTCTTCATAGAAAGTCGTCCTTATTCACAATACCTCCTGCACAGCGAGCTGCCATGCAGGAGGACATTTACGTTATGGTCGATTCAGCTTTTTAAGGGATCAGGCCTCGACGCCGGCTTCCTTGTACAGCTGCTCGCGCAGCTCGGTCCAGCCCAGCTTCTCGTATGCGGGCTTGACAGCCTCACGGAAGATGTCCTTATCGACCTCGACGATGGTCATGCCGTTGTCGGTCAGGGTCTTCTCCATGTCATCCTGAGCAGCGATGATGTCCTGAGCATTGTTGTATGCGCAGTCGTTGAAGTCCTTCTTCATGACTTCCTGATACTCGGCGGGCAGCTTGTCGAACCATGCCTGACCGCAGATGACCATGTTGAACAGGTTGATGTGCTCGGTCTTGCTGACGTACTCGCAGACCTCGTAGATCTTGCTGGAAACAGCAGAGGTGTACTGGACTTCGCAGCCGTCGATGGACTTGGTCTGGATGCCGTTGTAGACCTCAGACCATGCGATGTTGTACGGGGTAGCGCCCATAGCGGAGATGGACTCAACGTACGGGTCAGCACCGGGGGTGCGGATGACAGCGCCCTTCAGATCGGCGGGGGTGTTGTAAGCCTTGTGGCCCATGAAGGAACGAGCACCGTCGTAGTAGTTGTAGCACAGGCCGCAGATGCCGTTGTTGGCCAGGTCAGCGTCCCAGCCCTTGAAGGTATCGGTAGCCATCAGCTTCATGCCGTCCTCGTAGTTGTCCACGATGTAGGCCATGTTCATGATGCCGATGTCGTTGACGTAGCTGGACAGACGGCCTGCGTCGGTCAGGACGGCGATGCCCATGCCCTGCAGAGCCTGGTCGATCATGTCTTCCTCACCGCCCAGCTGGCTGGAAGGATAGATGGTGACCTTCACATGGCCGTCGGTGTCCTCAGCCACCTTGTCGGCAGCAGCCTGCAGGCCCTGATAGATCATGGAAGTATCGGTCTGGGTGGTGGAGAGCTTCAGCTCAAAGACCTCACCGGATGCAGCAGAACCGGCAGTGGAGCCGGAAGCAGCAGTGCCGGCGGTAGAAGCGGAAGAACCGCCGCAGGCGGTCAGGGCAGCAGTTGCAGCCATAGCGCCGCAGACAGCGAGAAACGAACGACGAGAAATCTTCTTCATGTGATTTTTCCTCCTGATTTTTCCAAACAGATCTTGCTCTTCTCGGATGAGCCTCGCGCAGGCCCATCTGATTTTCATGGCTTTATCATACCATGTTCATGTCCTGTTCACAGCTGTAGAATGTCACAAGCAGAATATGACATTCTGCCAAACAAAACATGACAAACGTCACTTCTTTCGTCAAATAGTCGAATAAAAGCCCGCTTTTATGCAGCAGTTTGCACAAAAGCGGGCTTTCTGCGTGGATTTTTTGTCAGCTTGTCAATGTGACGTCGAGCTGCTGCTGAATTTGCAGCAGCTGCAATTCAAAGTTCTTGTCTGCCGACATGGCCTCGGTGATCAGGCGGTCGGCGCTCTCCATCGCCTGATGATACCGCGCAAAGCGGGGCGTGGCAAGCGTATCCTCCATGATGGCAGGCAGAGTAGACATTCCGCGGGAGGCGGTGTCCTGCGAGTCCAGCTGAAGCAGCCGGGCGACCTCATCCGATTCCGTCACACTGTGCAGGGCGGACACGCCGCTCAACTCGGTGTAGACCATCGTCTGCATCTCTTCGGTGCAGGCAATGGTCTTCAGCAGCTCCCACGACAGCCGGGAATGCTTTGTGCGCTGGCTGATGCCCAGCATGAGGGTGCTCAGCCGGGAGTAGTTGCCGCCGCCGACGCTTGTGCCGCTGGGCATGGCGATGCAGTCCCACTCAAAGTTCGACGAGCGCTTGATGCGCCACGGATACGGCTCATAGCTGCGGTACTCGGAAAACAGCATCGGGCGGAACGCCACTCTGCCCTCGTCGAAGGTCTTTTCGCTCAGATCCGTTCCGGCGTTGAGCTGGTAGATCTTCCGTGCAAACTGCATGGCGGACTCCTGTGCGCTCTGGTTCAGCAGGCAGTGCTGGCCGTCCTCACTGAACAGAGAACAGCCGTTGGCCACCAGCGCCTCTTCCCAGCCGTAATCGTAGACGCCGAACTGGTCAACGATGCCGTCCCCGTCCGTGTCTCTCGTCAGCTGCTCACACAGGCTGTAAAACTCATCCCACGTCCAATCGTTATCCGGGATGCGGATGTGCTCTTTTTGGAGCAGTGTCTTATTGATGAACATCATCTGCGGCACGCATTCCAGCGGCAGCGCATACTGTTTCCCCTTGTCGGCTCCCGCCTGCAATGCCGCCGGGTAAAAGCCGCCCAGATCCGCTTCCGGGTCTTGCTTCATGAACGGATCCAGCTCCCGCAGGGAAGCTGTATCGCTGAAAATTACAAGGTCCTCGGGAAGGATCACCATCACATCCGGCTCCTGCCCCAGCAGGTACTGGCCGCTGAGCCATTCGGTGTAGTCTTCGACCCGGATGCCGCTGGTGTACTCGACTTTCACGTTGGGGTGCTCTGCCTCAAACTTTTCAATGGCGGCGTCAATAAAGGTATAGTAGTTCTCGCCCGGGACATTCCAATAGCTGTCACACGGGAAGCCGATGTGCAGCACCACCGGACGGCTGGCAGCCGCCAGAATGATGACCGCTGCCAGCAGAAAGGGCAGCGCGGCTTTCCAGTACCGGCTCATACGTCTGCCTCCGGCTGGCTGTTCTGGTTCTGCACCGCCCAGATGGCCAGCTGGGTGCGGTCACGGAGTTCCAGCTTGCGCAGGATGCTGCTGATGTAGTTGCGCACCGTGCCTTCGGAGAGATAGAGTCTGCCGCGATCTCCTTGTTGGAGAGGCCGCAGCCCACCTCGCGGATGACCTGCACTCCATCTTGGTCAGCTCCAGCGCATTCTTTTTGTTCACGCGCACCGCACGTCGCCCTGTGCCATGCGGGAGAACACTCTGCAAGACCTTGGACGCCACATCCGGGGCGATGATGGAGCCGCCGCGCGCGGCCTCCCGCACGGCGTTGGTCAGGCCGTCCACCGAGACGCCCTTGAGCAGGTAGCCGGAAGCGCCGTACCGCAGAGCGTCAAACACATAATCGTCATCGTCAAAGGTGGTCAGGATGATGACCTTGATGCCCGGAAACTCCTGCTTGATGCGGCGGGTACACTCCACGCCGTCCATCTCGGGCATCCGAATGTCCAGCAGCACCACGTCGGGCTGCTTTTCCTCCACGAGTTCCAGCGCTTCACGGCCATTGGCGGCTGTACCCACCATCTCAATGTCTTCCTGCCTGCTCATCACAAGGCTGAGGCTCTGACGGATCAGTTCCTGGTCGTCGGCCAGAAGCACCTTTATCATACCGTTTCCTCCTGTTTCCTCTTTTCACTGCCCGGGGTCTTGCGCAGAGGGATCTCTGCCCGGATGCAGAACCCGTCGCTGTTCTCATACCAGAACGTGCCGCCCAGCATGAGCATCCGCTCCTGCATATGCTGCAGGCCAAAGCCCGGCGTCACGCTCTTGCAGCCGATGCCGTTGTCCCTCACCGACACTTCCAGCACGCCGTCCTCGATATGGCACCGCACCTGGACCCGGGTGGCGTGGCCGTGGCGGATGGCGTTGGTGATGCCCTCCTGCACGGTGCGGTAGACGCAGTCTTCCTCATCCTGTGAGAGCGTCAGCCCGGCCAGCGACTCTTCCAGCTGGATCTGCGTGCCGCTGCTCTGCGCCATGCTGGTACACATCTTGTTGAGCGCACCCGAGAGGTTTCTTTTCCCAGCGAGTCCCGCGTCGTGCCTTGACCGAGCGCCGGACATCGTTCATGCCGTTGCGGGCGGTGTCGGCTATCAGCTCCATCTGGTGCCGTGCCATCTCGGGCGAGTCGTCCATCATCTGGATGCAGGCGTCTGCGCCCGCCGTGATGCCCGTGAGCACATGGCCTAACGTGTCGTGGATCTCCCGCGCAAGGCGGTTGCGTTCCTGCACCTGTGCGGTGTGGGCGCTCTCCTCGGCGTAGATGCGCAGCTGCTCGTTGGCCTGCTGCAGCTGCTGGTTCAGGTTCAGGATCTCCTGTTTCTCGCTGGTCTGCTGGCTGATGAACAGCACCATGTACAGGATGAAGAGTATCATTTCCAGCGCCGACAGGCTCTCGATCACCAGCTGCAGGACGCTGCGGGTGTGCAGGCTGTAAAAAGCCAGGTATTGTTTCAGCGTCACGGCATGGAGAGCGCTGGTGGCGGCGTCCATGTTGCAGAAAAGGTACACCACGATCATGGCGCTCAGAAAGCGCTTCTGCCGGAGAGAGCGCGGGTCGTCCACCATATCCACGATCGCAAACAGAGCGATCTTGTCGCAGTTCTGCTGGAAGATCAGCGCCGAGGCACTGTACAGCACGCCCTCCAATAAATATAACTGCCAGCTGCTGCGGGAGAGAAAGCCGCTGTCCACCTCGTGGGAGCACTTGCTCAGGATGGTGCCCACCGCTGCCAGCATCACGCCCAGGGCAAGCACACCGGGGCGGTACGGCAGCCATTGCAGCTGCTGCAAAAACGAGTCTGCACGGCCAACTCTCACCGCGTAGAGCGGCGTGATGATCTGCACCGCAAAGATGAGCAGGATCAGAAATACCGTCAGCCACTCAATGGCATGGTAGAGCACCCGGAGGCCGATGGACAAATTTTCAGTTTTCATTGCCAGCCCTCCGTGCCGTAGCGCAGAATATCCTCCTGCGTGATTTGATTTACCGGCACCACGATGTTGGTCAGGTACGGCTTGCCCTCCAGGATCTCGTACACCACCTCTGCCGTCATCCGGCCGATGCGGAGGGGCGACTGTGCCGAAGTGGCCGTCATCAGCCCTTCGGAGATCAGGGCTTTCGCCTCCGGTGAGCCGTCCACGCTGTAGACCAAAGTGGACGAGAGCGCGCCCTTTTCTTCCAGCGCCGCCATTGCGCCCAGGGCCGCCTGCTCGTTGACGGCCATCACGACGTCAATGCGCGGGAACGTCTCCAACAGCTGCACCATCGCGCGCATGGCACGGTTCAGCTCACCGCCGCAGTCCCGCAGCTCCAGGATCCGGTAGTCGTTGCCGCTTTTGGTCAGGGTCTGGCAGAAGCCCGAAAGCCTGTCCCAGCTGGAGAACGAATCCGAGTTGGACAGCAGCACGATGCGGGCGTTCTTGGTCTGGCTGATGAGGTGACGGGCGTCCAGCAGACCGGCGCCGTAGTTGTTGGAGGTGATGGTGCAGGTGACAAGCTCCGGGTCGTCCACCTTGGAGTCGATGAGGATGACCGGCACACCCTTTTCCCTCGCCTTTTCCAGCGCAGGCGTCACGCCCACATAATCCACCGGGTTCACGATAAGCAGCTCAATGCCCTTATTGAGCATATCCTCGATCTCCTGATTCTGCCGCTCCTGGTCTTGTCCCGGGTCGCGCACCAGGAGCAGATCGCCGTTGCTCTTGATCTGCATCTGGATCTCATCGTTGATGGTCTCATAAAACGGGTCACTCAGGGTCGTATACGTCGCCCCGATCATC
>ENA-OQDL01001727-OQDL01001727.1-human-gut-metagenome-genome-assembly--contig:-NODE-1727-length-10196-cov-3.864336_pt1 | contig 10196 bp, 7 predicted proteins | sample MGYA00242782_ERZ504609 | MGnify/ENA primary metagenome ERZ504609 (study PRJEB26092, sample SAMD00036320) | human gut metagenome | host: Homo sapiens | study: EMG produced TPA metagenomics assembly of... | reverse complement strand
GTTGTGATGTTGATCTCTGACGGTTTCACAAAATCGTCCATTGCAGGAAGCTTGAATGCCAGTGAACTTGAAGTGCTCCACTTCTGCGTTCTTCCATTTCTTGGTACAAAAGAGACTTCTCCGCCTGCTTTTTCAAGTGGCACGGTAAAGGTAAATTTTTCAAGATTTTTTTCTGTATCGACTTCACCTAAAATGATCGGTTCTTTTGTCTCATCATTTCTATTTCCGATATAGATTGCATCATAAGTAAAACTGCCACTGCTTGCCGGCTGTATCCAGACCGAAACCTGCAATGCCCCGCCTTTTACAACCACTTTAGATGCAGCGATCTTGATCATACTGTAAGCCTGTCCCGGCTTCTTTGCATCATCAGAACCATAAATTGCCGTAACTCCGTCATTTGCCTGATAATCTTCTTTTTCTCCTGATGTCTGCACATCCGGGATACTCATCCACAGCAGATTTTCAGACCATGTTCCTTTATCTGAACGTCCTACCGAAACCGGAATCCAACTGTTCTTTGCGGAAATCGGAACCTGGATCGTAAACTGGCAGGTACTTCCGGTATTCGTACCCTGAACATAATTGCTCTTATCCTCGTCTGTCGCTGCACCGAGATACAGACGGTCAAACACAGTCTTTGTACCGGTACTAAAGGAAATCTCGATCTTATCCCCTTTTACGGTACACGTTGCATCTGTGATCGGGAACATTCCATAAGAAGTTCCATCATTTTTCAGAACTTCAACCCCTGTGATCTCTTTCGTCGGTGTTACAAGTGTCTCTTTTGCAGTTGTCTCATCGGCCTGCTTTGCAGTTTCTTCCGAAGATTTCTCTTCTGCATCCTTTTTCTCCGCATCAGCTTTGTCAGACGGATCATCTGATTTTTCATTCATTTTTTCAGAATCTTTTCCTTCTCCCGTCTCATCAGAAGTATTCTGATCTTCTCCCGAATTTTCACCGGTACTGCCGGAATCCTGTGACGGTGTATTCTGATCCTGTGAACCTGTATTTTCTGAACCTGCATTCTCAGAACCATTTTCTTTTGATTCGTTTCCGGTATGATCTGCATCAGCGGACTGCGACCCATCGGATGTATTGGTTCCACCAGAGGTATCTGTTCCATCGGATGTATTGGTTCCACCAGAGGTATCTGTTCCACCGGAAGTATCTGTTCCTTCCTGAATGCCTGCTCCGTCTGCCAAATTTTCTCCTGCATTCACCGCTCCTGCCGCCTGTGCGTTCTCCGCATTTTCTGCGTATGCCTTCGTATAAGACATCGGTGAAACTGCCATAGAAAACGCAAGCAACATGGCAAGATATTTAACCTTTTTGTTCTTCATTTTTCCTCCTGTCTTGAATAATACGGGAAATAAGCTGAACTTATCTAAAAGTAAGTAAGAAACGTCAGAAAGACAATGAAAATAAACCGGTTTCTTTGAGCTGTCTGAGTCAGAAAAGAATTTCTTTTAAGAAAAGCTCCCGGATCCATTACTTTTCGGTACAATCAATTACTCGTGATCTGGAATGTACATTCCCCGCACCAGCGACCGGCAGGTTTCCTGACTTACAAATCTTATACCCGAACGCCTTCCCGGTCTCCCAGTGGCTGCGTCTTCACGCCTGCCGGTCACATTTGCTTACAGTGACGAGTTCGTGCAGGAATTGCACCTGCTTCCCTTTTACCTGTTGCTATATCTTCCTATATAGAACAGCACCGAACGCTTTATTTACTTTGTTCTTCGCTACTATAGCATGATGCCATAGGAAAGTCAACGTTACGCCTTGACCGCCCAACGCATCTTCGTCGATCTTGCACGCCCATTCTTTGCACATTCCTGTGCGGACGGGCGGATCACATCCTTCGCATAATCAGAATAGATGCCTGCTTTATAACCTGCTTTTAATGCTTTCTTTACCAGCTTGTCCTCACCGGAATGAAACGTCAGGATTGCAACTCTTCCGCCCGGACGCAGTGCATCCGGTAATTTCTCCATAAACTCATACAAAACTTCAAACTCATTATTCACATCGATTCGCAGAGCCTGAAATGTTCTCTGACAGGTTTTCTTTACGATATCCTTTTTCTCTTGATTGTCTGGAAGAAAAGAAAGTGTCTTCTCGATCACGTTCCTGAGCTTTGTCGTTGTATCAATCCGGTTTCCTCTGCGAATCTCATCCGTGATCGCTTTTGCCAGTTCTTCACAATATGGTTCATCAGAATTTTCATATAACATTCCCGCAAGTTCTTCTCTTGAGATGGTATCCAGACGCTCTGCTGCACTGATTCCCTTTTCCTGATTCAGCCGCAAATCCAGAGGCCCATCGGCTTTAAATGAAAATCCTCTTTTGGGATTGTCGATCTGCATGGACGATACGCCAAGATCTGCCAAAATAAAATCGAATCCTCCCACTTTCTCTGCAATTTCATCAATCGTGCAGAAATTCTGAAGGCAGACCGTCAGGATTTTCTCTCCGAATCCCTGCTCTTCCAGTCGTTTCTTCGTCTTTGCCGATTCCTCCGGGTCTACATCTGTAGCATAGATATGCCCCTGTCCTTTCAGACATTCCAGCATGGCTTTTGTATGCCCGCCATATCCTAATGTTGCATCAAATCCGGTCTGTCCCGGCTGAATATCCAGGAAATCCAGTATTTCCTTTACCATAATTGAAATATGCATCCCGGCAGGAGTATTTCCCTTACGTATCACATGCTCCACGGTCTCCTGATATTTTTCCGGCTGAAGCTCTTTGTATTTTTCCTCGAATTTCTTCGGATATTTTCCTTTATACCGCACACGCCTTTTGTGCGGTGTCTGCTGCTCCTGACTCATATTCTTTTATTTCCTTTCCTAAAATACACTCTGACTGAATTTTTCATTTTTATATATGATGTCGGGGGCAAAAGCCCCCGACTTTGATGCCCACGGATTGCTCCGTGCTACTCACTCTCACAATCCTATCAAATATTTTGGCACATTCCAATGTCATCCGATGTGGAACTATGCTGCTTTCAGTCTTACCATTTCGTACACAGTCAACCATTTCTTTGATTTCATACACAAACCCATTTTCCGTCACCTGATCGGAATATTGCTCTATCAGCTTTCCCTGCCCATCGTACAAAACGATCTGATCTGCATAATGCGGATGTCGGATCATTATTTTTCCTTCTGATCCTGTCAGTTCCAGTCTTTCATCTACATTTGCCAGATACGTGGCAGTCATAAACGAAAGATGCTCCTCATACCGAAGTATAACATGTTCCGTCACATCCACCTGATCTTCATTGTAGATTACCTGAATCTGTTCTTCCTTCCAGTCTTCACCACAAAAATACATCGTCAGTGCCAACGCATAAATTAACAGATCCAATGCCGCCCCTCCACCGGCTTCTTTGTTAAAATAGCGATTTTCTTTATTCTTCGGAGCTGTAAATCCGATTTCAACATTACTGACTGCAAGTTTACCGATACGCCCTTCCTGCAACCATTCTCTGGCTTTTCTATTTGCAGGAAGAAAAAGACTCCATACTCCCTCCATAACAAAAATTTTCTTTTCTTCTGCCAGCCTGAAAATTCTTTCTGCCTCCTCCGAACTTCCTGTCAATGCCTTTTCACACAAAACCGGAATCCCGTATCTGATACATAATTCTGTCAACTGCACATGCATTCCGGTAACCACACCAATATAGACCCCATCCAGCTTTTCTTTCTGAAGCATTTCTTCATAATTTCCATAATAGCTATGTATTTCATATTTCTCTGCAAACTCTCTGGCTCTTTCTTCTGATCTCGCTGCTACAGCAGTCACACAGACCTCTTCTGTCTTCTCTGCTGCATCGCAAAATTTATTTGAAATATTTCCGGCACCCATAACGCCAAAACGAAAAGTTTCTTTCTTTTCCATCCCTTTTCTCTCCTTTACAAGTTATAATCTCGTCATGGCAATCGTTCCTGCAGTCAGAAGTACCAGCCCGGACTTTCTAAACATTTCTTAAATTTTTTGCTTTTTACCTAAGAGGATCGGCATCACCGTCAGAAGCATTGTTCCAAAGCTTGCGATCCCACCAATATAATTGCTGACCGGCTCTGCAACAAAGACTCCCTCAACTCCCATAAAATATGGGAGTAATATCGTCAATGGCACAACGATCACAACTTTTCTCAACAGACTGAAAAAAATTGCCTGCTTCGGGAATCCCAGCCCCACGAATGTCGCCTGTCCGCAGAACATAAATCCCATCATAAAAAATCCTGCAAAAAAGAGTTTCAGTGCCGTGCTGCAATCTCAGCCAGTGCTTTGTCAGACGTAAAAAAATCCCACCAGGAAAGACGGGAAGAAATGAACCGTCAGCCATGCCAGCACCATATAGCTCATAATCATACCGCACGTAACAAAAATTCCTTTCCTGACCCTCTCATATTCCTTTGCTCCGAAATTATAGCCAAGCACCGGTTTTGCACCTTCCGCCACACCGTTTGCCGCAAGATTGAAAATTTCACGCACAGAATTTAAAATCGTCATCGCACCGACATACAGATCTCCACCCCAGCGTGCCAGCGTTGCATTGCAGGCGATCTGACTCAGACTGTTCGTAACGCACATAATAAAGCCTGACAGTCCCAGACCCAGGATGGAAAGAATCATTTTCTGTCTTTTAGCTTCATATACTTTCTCTGCAACGGGTACTGCACCTTTTTCCCAGTCAGAAACCACAGAACCCACATACATCCTGCCATCTGACTGAGAACCGTTGCGATCGCTGCTCCCCGTACTCCCAGTTTCCACACAAAAATAAAAAGCGGGTCAAGAAAGAGATTCAGAACAGCCCCGATACAGACTGTCATCATTCCCATTGTCCCGAACCCCTGTGCATTAATGAACAGATTCATCCCTGAACTGATCATGATAAAAAGTGTCCCCAGCAGATAAATCTGTAAATAGGATGCTGCCACAGGATAAGTTGCATCCGATGCTCCCAGAAGATACAGAATCGGCTTCATAAAAATATAAAAGACACCCATCAATACAACTCCGGTTAAAATAAGAAGTACGAAGCTTACATTCTCAAGCTTTGATGCCTTTTCCTCCTCTCCTGCACCTCTTGCGATAGACATCAGTGGTGCTCCACCGCCTGAATAAAGCTGCGTAAATGCACTCACGATCGATATGATCGGAAATACCAGCCCCACACCGGTCAGTGCCTGATCTGCTCCCTGACCGATATGTCCTAAATAGACCCGATCTACCAGATTGTATAAAAGCTGCACCGCCTGTGCAATCGTGACCGGAACTGCCATGGACAAAATATTCCGGATCATTGATCCTTTTGAAAAATCATGCTCAACATTCTTTTTATTATTCATTGCTTTCATACTGACTATTATAGTCTTCTTTTCATAAAACACCAGTACCAACTCATTTATCTTCTTTTTACTTTAACGTGCTTTCTCCAACATTTTATAAAGAATCAGCCCGATTCTCACATTCAACATTTCATTTGGATTCTTAAAATCCATTCCTGTCATTTTTCCAATCTTGTCAATTCTGTACGTTGCAGTTTTATAATGAATAAATAATGCCTGTGCAGTCTTATTCAGACTTTGATTATTATCAAGGTAAGTTTGCAGCGTCAGAATCAGATCTTTCCGCTGCGGTTTATTGTAACTGTATAACCGTTGCAAGGATTCAGGGATATAATCCATTAGTGTGTTCAGATCATCAATATCTCCAAGGAGTTTAAAAAATCCAAGATCTGAGTACAGTGTAACTGTCTGATTTTCATTTCCAGAAATAACTTTCGCAATATCCCGATAGGAGATCGCTCTTTTTGCCTCATAATAAGAATCTTTCAGATTATAGATCCCTTTGACCATCTTTCCGATTCCGACCTGGATCTTCTCTGTCTTATGGCGGTAACGGATCGCATTCTGCAATACCGCACACATCTCTTCCATTTTATTCAGATATACCTCACGCTTCTGCTTTTCATCCACTCTTTGAATCATCACGATCTGATCTATATTCCGGTATACATGCTGTCCCGGGCAGAGTGTCATGATCTCCCCTTCAATAATTCCGGTTTCCCGCAACTGTTCACTTGTATACATATCTCCCCGTTCTTTTTGGAAAGTATAAAATGTCACAACCCGGTAATATTCCTCAGAATGGATCTCCAGCAGATTTGCTGCTTCTTCCATTTCTTCTTTTCCAAGCATCCCGCTCAGTACATTATGCACAATATCTCTGTGATATTTCTTTTCAATCTCATTTTGCACAAATTCTGTAACAAAACCATACTGCAGTGTAATAATCGCATTCTCGATCGCCATGCAATCCATTGCTGACAACTTTCTATTTTTCTCTGTCACCACCAGATAAGCTTCCACCTCTTCCATAACACTGATCTTGATTACGTACTGGATTTCTCCTGTCCCCTTTTTCCGTTGCCGCATATAAGAAAATTTCGTAATGACAGATGGAATATACTCTTCAAGATCTTCCCGTAATTCCAGACGCGAATGATCCCCTCCACTGGTCACATAGCAGTTGAGATTACTGTAATAAAGTGTAACCGGATTATCCACCATGTCACTGAGAAGTTCCAGAATATCCTGCGTCTTACTGGATGTGATATCTCTTCCAAAAGAAAGTGTATTGAAATTATCCTGCGTCAGTTTAAAATACCTAAGCCGTGCAACATCTTTTGTAAAAATCCGGTTCATGACAAAACTGATCATTTCCCAAAAGCTGATTTTTTTTGGCATTTCAATCAATGGAATCTTTTTACTTTCGCAATACGTTTTCAGTAATTTGATTTTCTTCTCTTTTTCGCTGATCTGTTCCCGTTCTTTCAAAAGGATTCCACTGATATGCTTCTCCTCAAAAGCGATCAGATACTGATAAAATTCCTCCGCACTGCAATCTCTGTATACATACAGGCTGGTCAGAAGCAGTTCCCCTCCCGTCAGATATCTTGCCATTTCCGGTACTTCTATAATGCGGATACCTTCAATTTTTCGTTTACAGGACTCTTTCCCCTCAAGCAAATTTAACTGCTTCCATTGTTTCTCTGCCAGCAATTTTTCAATCGTATATTCCATTTATTCACCTTTCAGATTTCTTATTTTTCTGCGACAAACTGAGCCGATTGACAAAATGATCATAATAAGACTAATCCATTGAGATGTTGAAATTTCCATCATACTTCCTCTGACCGCATTATATCGCAAATTTTCAAGTACAAATCTTATCATACCATATGTCAGCAAATAAGTTTTTATTATAATACCACTTCTTTTTAATGTGTCTTTTTATTGATATATCTTGCCTTATATTTTGAATAAACGATCGTCTGGTCTTTATACAGACTGTAATATCCTGACAGGGCATAACTGATCGAAATGGCGATCAGATAATACGCTGCCCCTGAAAATCCAAATAATTCAAATGAGATCAGCATGGATGCGATCGGACAGTTCGTCACTCCGCAGAATAATGCCACCATGCTTGCCGCTGCTGCAACTTCCGGAGAAAAACCAAGCAGTCCACCTGCCACACAACCGAATGTGGCTCCCACTGAAAATGCTGGAACGATCTCCCCACCACGATAACCTGCCCGCATCGTGATCGCTGTCAGGATCATTTTCCACAAAAAGTCCAACGGTCTTGCTTTTCCCTGTTCCACTGCCCTTGCGATCAGCTCATTACCTGCTCCCATATAATCTCCTGTTCCAAGAAGCATTGTGATCCCGATCACCAGACATCCTGCCACACAGACACGAAGATACGGGTTCTTCAAATATTTTCCATAAATCCCGGATACTGCCTTTAATGCCACGCAGAATAAAATGCTCAGCAATCCACAACCGGCTGCGATCACTGCCATCTTCAAGCCGCTCTCAACACTTAATTGTGGAATCCTTGCAACCGGAAATGTCTCCGGGTTCAGACCAACTCCTGTCGCAAACTCTGCGGCAATGATCGATGCGATCACACACGGCAGTAATGCTGCATAATACATCACCCCCACGCTGACAACTTCCATCGCAAAGACTGCCGCTGCCATCGGTGTTCCGAAAACTGCAGCAAACGCCGCACTCATTCCACACATGATCATCACATGATGATCTGTCTCATCCAGATGCACCAGCTTTGCCAGCCAGCTTCCGATACTGCCTCCAAACTGGATCGATGCACCTTCCCTTCCTGCAGAACCTCCGGTCAGATGCGTCAGTAATGTAGAAATAAAAATCAGCGGGGCAGAGATAAAGGGAACATTATCTTTTGACTTGATCGTTGATAAAACCTGGTTCGTTCCTCCATCCTGTCTTCCCAGCCTTTCATACATAAATACGATCACGATTCCTGCCAGCGGAAGGCAGAGAAATACCCATAGATGACTGTTTCTGTATTCAGTTGCCGCACTGATACAGGCTGCAAATGCACTGCTTGCCCCACCGACCACCAGTCCGGTCAGAATTGCCAGTAACATCCATTTGATAAAATTAGTAACATCCCGCCTGATCCGTTCGTAATAATATTTTATAAGAATTTTCTTTTTTGAAGATCCGATCGATAACCCTTTTTCTTTCTCTGTCTGCATGATATTCCCCTTACCTCTTTTCTATTTTCCAGTGTATCAAAAAAGCGGGATAAAGTGAAGTGTTAACAGCACTTTCCGGTCAGCTTTCCAGTTAGTTTCCTAAAAATTTTTCAAAAAAAGAACCCGGAAATCTTCTTTTATCAAGAAATTTTTCGGATTCTTTTTTCCTGCTTAGAACCGGTTAAGTTTCCTTTGCAACAGCATTATTTCTTTTTGCATTTATCATAAAATGCAAACATTCCTGCCAGTAATGTTCCTGAAATTGAATGCCATGTACAGGATACTGCACAGATGATCGCTGACTCCGGTGTAGATGCAAACTGAGCTGTCGTTGTAGCAAGATTGGTTGCAAGTCCTGCATTCTGCATACCGACCTCGATCGCAATCGTTCTCTTCTTCGCTGTATTCATGCCAACCAGTCTGCCTGCCCCGTAACCAAGCAGATAACCAAGTCCGTTGTGAAGGAAGACTGCAACAAAGATGATAACTCCTGACTCAAAGAATTTTGCACCCTGAGAAGATACAACTCCACCAACCACACATGCCAGTCCAAGTACGGCGATTCCCGGCATTATTTTCTGCAGTTCACCAAATGTCTTTTTCTTTCCGAATAAATAGTTCAGCAAAAATCCAAGTGCAACCGGAAGAATGACTGTCTCTACGATAGACACCAGCATTGGAAGTGCCTTAATTGAAATATGCGTTCCGCTGGCAAGGAATGAAACTAAAAGTGGTGTCATCACTGGTGAAAGGATCGTGGAAACCGTTGTCATTCCAACAGAAAATGCCACATCCCCTCCGCACAGATAAGACATGATATTGGATGACACTCCTCCTGGACAGCATCCGACCAGAATCAGGCCAAGTGCGATTCCGTCTGGAAGGTTCAAAAGCTTTGTCAGTCCTAATGCCAGAAATGGCATGATCAGATACTGGTGTTTCCCAAACAAAAAGATATTAAGAAACAGCCCATGTTTACCTGCTTGCAAACAAAAGAATATTGCTACTAGACTAAGAGATACTACATAAGTGTGTTGGTATCTCTTTTTTGTTGCCGTGAAACAGCAGACTATTTCATTTCTGCTTGATTACCTTAAAACTTATTAGTCTATGGTTTGTCAAGGGCTTGTTGCGTGAGAAATGCTGAATATCACCCTTTACAAAACATAGGCTGATAAGTAACTTTTCAAAAGCAGAAAAGAAATGGCAATGCTTATAACAATATGATATAATGCAGATGAAGACAAAAAAGGAATTTGTCGAGCTGGTTAGTTCGAGATAATTTTGAGTTTGTTAAGATGTGGTGCACTTGATGGAATCACAGGTACGACATCATATTATGGAGGATGAAATAGATGATAGGTTTGATTGTTGCGAGGTCAAAGAATAATGTTATAGGCAAGAATGGTAATATACCATGGAAAATAAAGGGAGAACAAAAGCAATTTAGAGAGTTAACAACGGGTAATGTGGTTATTATGGGGCGAAAGTCTTATGAAGAAATCGGTCATCCGTTGCCTAATAGAATGAATATTGTTGTTTCCACCACAACAGAGTATCAAGGAGATAATTTAGTTTCAGTTAAATC
>ENA-OQDL01001726-OQDL01001726.1-human-gut-metagenome-genome-assembly--contig:-NODE-1726-length-10198-cov-3.065535_pt1 | contig 10198 bp, 11 predicted proteins | sample MGYA00242782_ERZ504609 | MGnify/ENA primary metagenome ERZ504609 (study PRJEB26092, sample SAMD00036320) | human gut metagenome | host: Homo sapiens | study: EMG produced TPA metagenomics assembly of... | reverse complement strand
AGGGCTATGAACTGCGGTTCCTGGTCCAGACCAATGGAACGCTGGTGACGCCGGAATGGATCGATGTTTTCAAAAAATACGGCGTTGAAGTTGGTGTGTCTATCGACGGCTATCGGGAACTTCATGATAAAAACCGCCGTAAAAAAGACGGGACCTCTTCTTATGATGACGTCGTCAGCCATATTCATGACTTACAGCAGGCGGATATCCCCGTAGGGACCTTAATGGTGTTGAACACTGAAAAAGATATCGATGTCGATCGTCTGTATGGCTGCATTCAAGACATTGGGACCAGCATCAAAAATTCATCCGGTCATTCCTTGCGGCAGGGCCAAAGGAGATCCTCGAAGTGAGAAAATTGCCAAAAATTATGTAGCTCTGTTGAAGAAATTGTTTGTAAAAGCTATGGCTGATGAAAATTCCGTGACCATCAATCCTCTCGATGAGTTGCTTAACGCTTTGTTGGGAGTCCGGACTGTGGGTGAATGTTCCTTTGCCGGGACCTGCTGTCGTGGTCTCATCTGCATCTACCCCGATGGCGGTGTCGGGTACTGTGGCCGCGACGGCGTGCATGCAGACTTTCTTTTTGGGCATATTCAGAATCATTCGCTGGTAGAATTGTACAGTGGTGAGAAGGCGGCATACATCCGTCAGCGACAAGCCTATCTGCAGCAGCATGACTGCAAAGACTGTGAAGATTGGGACTTTTGTCATGGTGGATGTACTTTTGAAGCCAGAAATATGTTTCAAACGATGTATCACGCTTACCCGAACTGTCAAGAACGGCGAGAACTGATAGAATATTTGCGTACGACAGGCCTTGTCTTGCTGCGTGATTACTTGATAAAACAGAAGCGAAAACGGCGCAGTCAGATCAAACAGCACCGACAATTGTTAGAGGAACTTAGTCATGAGAAATAATGATGTCATTTTTTTTAATCTCCACAGACGGTACACCAATACTGCACCACAATTTGGTGGTTTTATAGGAACCTTTATTTTAGCGGCCGTCATGAAGCAGAACGGCTATGAGGCCCAAGGCTTTGCCGGCACGGTCATGGAAGGCAAGCGTCTCATTGATGAAGCCTGCCAAGCACATAAGGTGTCGGTCATCGGACTGTATTGCGACTATGAAAATGTGACTGAAAATATAAAGCTATGTCGGTATATCAAAAAGACGTACGGCCTTCCCGTCATGGTAGGTGGCCCACAGGCGACGGCCTTAGGACAAAAATTTTTGGATGATTCGGGCTGTGACGTCGTTTCTCGTTACGAAGGCGAACTTACCGTTCCGGAACTGCTCGATTACTTTTTAGACGGCGTCGGCTCTTTGGATACGATTAAAGGTATTATGTATAAAAAGGGAGATGAGGTCGTTGTCAATCCGGAACAAGATCTGGTAGAAAATTTGGATGCCCTGCCTTTCATTGACGATGACTGCTATCTTACGGGAAGGAGACAGTATAATCAATTAAGCATTATGACAGGGCGCGGCTGCCCCTTCCACTGCGCTTTTTGTCATGAAGGACACCATACTAAAAAGTGCGCTTTCGTTCCGTGGACAATGTCATTGAAGAAATTGAAGCCTTTCTAAAGCAGCGGCCTGAAGAACACTGTTATATTTGTTTACGGACGATACCTTTACGTTGATCCCAAAACGAGTGAAGAAACTGTGTGAGCGCTTAAAAACTTTAAGGGAGACCTACTCCTTTGACTGGTTTTGCGAAGGCCATGTCCATACTCTTCATGTGCATCCGGAAATGATTTCCTATATTGCAGAAGCCGGTGCCAGACGCATTCAACTCGGTATCGAAGCCGGAACCCAGGAGGTATTGGATGCCTACCGTAAGGGCTCGACTCTCGATGAAATCCGCGATGTCGTAGTCCGCTGCCGTGATGCCGGAATCGAGCAAATCTATAGCAATATCATTCTAGGCGGAGCATTTTTTACTCGCGATGTTTATGAAAAAAATTTGCAGTTCACGAAGGAACTGATCCGCTTAGGGCAGGGATGCGTAGAAATCGGCGTCGTATCTTACTGGCCATTGGCGGAGACATCCATAACTAACCATCCGGAACAGTATGATTTGAAGATTGTTGACAAGGATTTTATAACGTCTGTCGGTGACTTTCCTCAGACAGAAACCGATGAAATTAATCGCTGGGACATCGTCGCCATGATGCAGCACATGGAAGATGAGATTAAGCAATTAATGCTGGATATGCTGTACCAGGATGACGTGCCTGTAGAGAGGGTTATTTCCTGGGTGAAAAAATATAAATATGATGGTAATCGTGGGATGTGGCTCCTTTATTTAACTGCTGAGCCGGACTTATATGCCTATTACCAAATGTTGGCGAGCGGTGAAGGGCGACAGTCGAAAAATCTCAGCATCCCTCTTTTGGAGGCACACCCCATGCGTGTTGCCAGTTTGTACCGTTATATACGAAAAGAGGCGGCGGAATATACCTTCTTTAACTGCTCCTTATCGGAGTTTGAAATTCAGGTGTTGATTTATTCGACAGGGAAGTTGTCTGTGCGAGAAATCATGGAACATGTCGGAGCCGATGATGCTGAGAAAAAAGATACCGTCATCGCTGCCTTGAAAAAGATGGAAAAGCATAAGGTACTGGTTTTCTGTGAAATATAGGGAGGGCTTTTTATGCAGGATAATATCTGGTCAACTATCGGGAAGACGTTCAAAAGTGTGTCGATTCGTTCTGCGCGTTGGCAGAAAAGCACGCCGAACCTGAGTCGAAGACGGCCGATATGGCGCGGGAATTGAAAGATTTTTGTGAGGATAAGCTTAAAGATTTTAAACCCCGCATTATGGTCTATGGGATTTATAACGCCGGCAAAAGCAGTATCATCAATGAACTGATTCGCGAAGACAAGGCGAAGGTTCAGGATGTTCCGACGACGGATCGGATTGATTCCTATGAATGGAATGGCTATGTCATCGATGATACCCCCGGTGTCGGAGCTCCCATAAAACATGAAGAAGTGACGCAGGAGCACCTTAAGCGAGCCGATGTTGTGCTCTTTGTCATCAGTACGACGGGATCGAATGAACTGGAGCAGAACTATAGCCGGATGAAATCGATTGTCGATGCCGGGAAAAAGTTGATTATCGTTTTGAATGATAAGGCCAGTCAGTTGGAAACGAATGATGCAGCTATCCAATTGATTAAGATGAAAGTCATTCAGAATATGGAACAGGTAGGCATTGCCAAAGCGAAGGACTCGTACCATTTTGTCGTCGTCAATGCCATCCGTGCTCGTAAAGGCCGCCTTGAGCAGAAGGAAACCTTTTGGAATAAGTCCCATATGGCTGAACTGGAACAGGTCATGTTGACTGAATTGAAGCAGTCCGGCGGATTTGATGTTCTACAGCGGACCGTTCTGGGAATCGAAAGTCATATGAGAAGCATCATGTCTTCTTTAGAGCAAACGGAAGGTGAGCATAAGGTTGAACTTTTTAATGATCTTTTAGAGGATCTTCGCAATCAAGAAAAAGACATAAAGGAGAGCCTGAATCGGGAGATTACCCTCGGAACGCAGTCCTTAGCTAATAACTTACCTGAATTGATTTGGAGTCAAAGCCGGCAGGGAGAAAAAGAAGTCGATGAAGCGTCGATCAATAAATTAGTCAAGGAACATGAAGAGCGGTTAATCGACCAGATTGACAAGGCCTTGTCGTCTCAGTTTGAATCCGTGTGCCAAAATTTAGCGGATATGGTGAAGCAGCAGTTGGTTGAAGCATCATTGGCCGATTCACAGACGGGAAATCGCATTGAAATGGATACTGCCGGGATGATACAGACCGAGGTCCTTCAAGACGTATTAGGGCAGGTTCGCGAACGCTGCCAAGCCTGTGCTAATCTCAGTTCAGTCGAATCAAGCTCCGTGTCCGGTTTGAATGTTGGGGCTGAAGCGGTAAGAGGCATGGCCGATGGTGAGCTCCTGAAAGCGGTTGGCGGTAAAGTAGGAAAAGAACTTCTGAAGACAGGGATTGGTAAAACCCTTGGTAAATCAGCGGTGGGAAAATTGCTGCTGCCCGTTATTCCGAACATCCCTATTGTCACTATCATTACGGTAATCAGTATCGTGAAGAGCCTTCTTGGTGATGATGGAGACGCAAAACGGAAACAGCAAGAAGCTGAAGCGAGAAATGAACGGATGCGTCAGCTGGCCGAAGCGCGGCAGCAGGCTCATGAACAATTACGGCAGAATTTCCGATACTTTGCAGATGATTTAAGAAATAAATTGTTAGGACCGGTATTTTCTAACATTGAAATTAAAATGCGTGCTTTGAAACAGCCGATTACTTCGGAAATTCAGAAATTGAAGGCTGATAAACGGAATTTAGCAGACGATCTTGAAAAAATGCATCTGTTATTAAATGATTGTGAACAATTACGATATGAAATTACGAGGAATGAGCAAATCGGATAGGGCGTGATGCGTTGTGAAAAAGGATAAGGTTTCACGTGTGTTAGCGTTATATTCACAGTTACTGGCCGGTCGGACGGTACAGAAGTCAGAAACGGCGCAGTACTATGGGGTCAATGAGCGCAGCATTCAGCGCGATATTGAGGATATCCGCTTGTTTTGTCGCGACGGTATGGCCTGCGCGACGGTGTCGTTTGCGATGTGATCTATGATACTACGGAAAAAGGCTATCGGATGGAAGGCGGACAATTGCCGAAGTTATCCAATAGCGAAGTCCTGGCTTTATGCAAGATTCTGCTCGACAGTCGGGCTTTCGTCAAAACAGAAATGGCGGATATGCTGCACAAGGTCATTGCCTGCTGTGTGCCCGAATCGAATCAGGCTTTGATTACAAAGCTGGTCAATAATGAGGCTTTCCATTACGTCGAGCCGCGGCATCGGACGAGTTTTCTAGACACGATGTGGCAGCTTGGCGAGGCCATCCAACAGCATCGCTACGTTACGATTACCTATGGACGGATAAAGGATCGGAAAGTTGTCGAACGGCGACTGAAGCCGCTGGCGCTGCTCTTTTCGGAGTATTATTTCTATCTCATCGCCTTCATAGACGACAGTAAGATTCAGAAAATCTATGAAAGCGCCCGTGATATGACGCCGACTATTTACCGCTTGGATCGGATCAAAAATTTGACGGTAGAAAAGGACCTTTTCCGCATTCCTTACAACCGGCGGTTTCAGGAAGGGGAATTCCCGCAAGCGCGTTCAGTTCATGTATGGCGGGCCCTTGCAGCGCGTGACGTTCACCTATACCGGCAGTGATATCGATGCCGTTTTGGACCGCCTGCCGACGGCTAAAATTCTGAGCGAAGAAAATGGAACGTACCGGATTGAAGCCGAAGTCTACGGCAAGGGGGTTGATATGTGGCTCCACAGTCAGGGAAAGAACGTCAGTGATGTTCTGGTAAAAGAAATATGACATTGGTGATGGTGTGAGAAAGCTTTTTGATAAAGAAGAGATTGTTCATCGATATGGACAATCTCTTTTGGTTTTTAGCGAACCTTGTTATAATAAAATAAAGCGCTTATTTCTGTTTGTGGCAGCAGAAGCTATTTCGGATTCGTTATATTTAGATTATCTTTTTTCTGGAAAGCAGGTGTCGCCGTGCTCTTATTTTCAACTATCTTACAAATAAATAAGAAGATGACTAAAGAGGCGTTTATTCGCTTGGTCATCGAATGGAATCAAAAAAGCAACTACCCGGAGAATATTATTCCCAATCTGGTATGGGATGGTCAGTACAATACGTCTTATGGAACGGATTCGCTGCTTCTCGACATAAAAGAATATCCTAAGGAGCATATCGTCGCTGTCCGTTATGAAAAGCGCGACAAAGAAGGCGTCATTTGGGATTCTGACTATATCATGAATTTTAAGGATATGAAGATGTCCATTCGCTTAGACCGCAGTTATCTGGAAGAAGCGCTGAAGGTCGACCCGGAATTTTCGACGCCCCACTTCATTTCCATGCTCATTGAGGGCGGTTATTTAAAAGCCGATAACGGCTTAGAGGTACGGCGGACGCCGCTTATCATCGATGAGGACAATCTCGATATAGCCGTCGATATCATGACCGGGAAGCGTCGGACTCGTCTGCCCGTGGTCTTCGTTTCTAAGACGTCGGACAATGAAGATCCCATTGATGTAAAGGCCTTGGCGGGCCGACTAAAGGGAGCGGCCCACGTCTTGGTCCAAGGCGATTATGGGACGGGAGCCGTCCTTCAGGAAAGCAGCGGTGATGAGAAATTAGGTAATGGCGGGATCGATATTTATTTCCCGAATCCTGCCGTTGGCCATAAACGATATATTTATCGCCGCAATCCGGGCTATGACATTCAGATGACGGAAAAGATTATTGAACGGGTCATCCAGTACAGCAATGCCAAGCGCGTGTCGCCACTCTATGTCTGGGCCGGCGTTACCGGCGCCATTTATGAGGCTCAATATCTGAAGTCAAAGGAGGACTATGCGGCAGCCGACAAGGAACGACATGAGGCGCTGTATAAACTCCTTGCCTTACAAGGCCGGTATAAAGAAACTGAAAAATCCATGCGTGATCAGGCCTATGCTGAAGCTAAACTGGAAGCCGATCAGCTGTTAGAAAGTTTTGACGAGGAGAATCGAAAGCTGCGGGAGGACAATGAACGCCTGCGCTGCGAAAACGTACAACTGGCATATGAAAACCAAGTACTGCGTTCAAAGCTTGATGCTCAGTCGAGGGTTCCTGTCCTGCTCATGGGGGATGAAGATGACTTCTATGCCGGCGAAATAAAGGATCTGCTGTTAAAAACCTTGGAGGCCAGTTTAAACAACCTTTTGGCAACCGGTACGCGTCGATACGATGTGGTGAAAGACATCATTGAGGCCAACGACTATCAGCGGAGCAGTGAAAAAAGGGCTGCTGAGGTGAAACAGATGCTCAATAATTATAAAGGAATGACCTCAAAAGTGCAGAAAGGCTTTGAAGAGCTGGGCTTTCAAATTCAGCATGACGGCGGCCACTACAAGACGATTTACTACGGCGATGACCGCTACATCATCGTTCATGCGGCGACTCCCAGTGACGGACGGGCCGGGAAAAAACAATGCGTCTGATGTCATCAAAAAGGTATTTTGATTCAATCTGTCGATAAGAAAATGGCCGACTTTTGCCATTGAAAGGGGGAAGATTTGTAATAATCAGTTATTCCATGGTATAATTAAATGCTATGAATTTATGTACGGGAGGTATATGAATGGCTACAGGTCAGGAAAAGATTGACCAGCTCCGGGAAAAACTTGCAAAAGTCGAGCTCGGCGGCGGTCAGAAGCGAATCGATTCGCAGCATAAAAAGGAAAGTTGACGGCCCGCGAACGGCTGGCAAAGTTGTTTGATGAAGGCAGCTTCACGGAAATGGGGCAGTTTATCCATCATCGCGGGACCCATTTCGGCATGCAGGAAAAGGAAATTCCCGGTGACGGCGTCGTTACCGGTTATGGTACGGTGCGGGGCCGATTGGTCTTTGCCTATGCCGAAGATTTTACCGTTGAAGGCGGATCCCTTGGCGAAATGCATGCCCATAAGATTGCTCAGATGCAGGAAATGGCTCTCAAGATGGGGGCACCTGTCATCGGTATCAATGATTCCGGCGGCGCTCGCATTCAGGAAGGCATCGATGCCTTGTCCGGCTTTGGCCGAATTTTTATGAACAACACATCGGCGTCCGGCGTCATTCCCCAGTTGGCCGTCATCATGGGGCCCTGTGCCGGCGGTGCCGTTTACAGCCCGGCCTTGATGGACTTCGTCTTCATGGTCAAGAATACGTCCAATATGTTCCTCACCGGCCCGGCTGTCATCAAATCGGTTACGGCGGAAGAAGTCACGGCAGAAGAACTGGGCGGTGCCATGACGCATAACTCCATCTCCGGCGTTGCTCATTTTGCCTGTGAAAGCGAAGACGACTGCTTTGAAAAGATCAAGGCCCTCCTCGATTTCCTGCCCAGCAACAATATGGAAGAAGCACCGGTCGCAGATACCAATGACGATCCCAATCGCGAAGACGAAAGCCTCAATTCGGTCATTCCTGACGACAACAACGTGCCCTATGATATGCTCGATATCATCCGTTCCTGTGTCGACGACGGATACGTTTTCCAGGTTCTTGAAAATTATGCTCTGAACATCATCACCTGCTTTGCTCGCTTCGACGGTCAGACTGTCGGCATCATCGCCAACCAGCCGAAGTTCCTGGCAGGCTGCCTCGATATCAATGCGTCGGACAAGGCTGCCCGCTTTATCCGTTTCTGCGACAGCTTCAATATTCCTGTCGTCACCTTCGTCGACGTACCGGGATTTTTGCCGGGTACGAATCAGGAATACGGCGGTATCATCCGCCACGGTGCCAAAATGCTCTACGCGTACTGTGAAGCGACGGTGCCCAAGATTACTGTCGTCACCCGCAAAGCGTATGGCGGTGCCTATATTGCCATGTGCTGCCGTCAGCTCGGCGCCGACATGGTCATGGCTTGGCCGTCGGCTGAAATCGCCGTCATGGGTCCTGACGGTGCCGTCAACATCATCTTTAAAAATGATCCGGACAAAGAGCAGAGAAAGCAAGAATATATCGATGAATTCTTGTCGCCTTATAAGGCTGCTGAACACGGTCAGATCGACTGCATCATTGAACCGAAGGAAACGCGGCCGCGCCATCATCAGTGCCTTGGCCATGCTCTACAGCAAACGAGAAGAACGGCCGGCCAAGAAACACGGCAACATGCCGTTATAAGGGGGTGGCCGTATGTTAGAAATCCTATTTGCGGCTATCGGCGTACTGATCGTCCTGATCTTGGTCCTAAGCCGATACTACGATACCCGCTTCCGGGCTTTAGAAAGAAAGATGGAAGACATGACTGCCTTTCAGCAGAGTGTCAAAGATCTTTTCTGAAGCCGTCTATGATTTAAAATCCGCTGAAAAGAAGGAAACAAAGACACAGCCTGTCTCTGAGACCAAAGACACTGCCAATTCCATCGTTCCCGTTGGCCAGCGTCAGCCGGCTGTTGTCGAAGCCCGTCCGCTGGCAACGGTGCCTGAAAGTCGAGAAATCTCTGATTCCGACGAACTCTCTGACGACGTCGTCGCCGTCATCATGGCAGCCGTGGCAGCTTACGGATATTCGCCGGCAGGGATTCGTTCGATCCGGCTTTCGCATCGCGGATATAAACGCCATCGGGAAAATTGGGCTATGGCAGCCCGCCTGGGTGGTATGAAACGTTAAGGAAAAAGTCTTTGAATCCAGGAGGATACGGAATATGAAAAAGTTTAAGATTACAGTCAATGGCAAGTCTTATGAAGTTGAAGTAGAAGAAGTAGGCGGCGCGGCTCCGGCAGCACCCGTGCAGGCAGCAGCTCCTGCAGCCCCGGCTGCTCCGGCACCGACTCCGGCTCCGGCAGCACCGGTACAGTCTCCGGCCCCGGCTGTAGGCGGCCCCATTCCTGAAGGTGCGATTACCGTAAAAGCTCCGATGCCGGGTAAGATTTCAGCTCTCAAGGTCGAAGAAGGAACGGATGTCAAACGCGGCGACGTCCTCCTCGTACTGGAAGCTATGAAGATGCAGAACGACATTACGGCAACGGCTGACGGCAAACTTCACGAAATGCGTGTCAAAGTAGGGGACAATGTCAAAACCGGTGACGTCTTGGCCGTCATCATGGCCTAAGAAAAGCCATATCGACAAAGGAATATGATAAAAAAGAGGTCCGTCGGCATGTTTGCTGACGAACCTCTTTTTAATGTTGCTGTGCGTTTTGATTTGGCAGCGGCTTTTTTAAGCTTCTGCTTTAGCTAAGAACGGCGCTGATTCGATGATGAAGCGTTCGTGCGTGGCTTCGCCGACGAGGCCGGCGTCGTCATGGGCTTCAATCTTAAATGGTCAGTTTTTTGCGGTCCTGTTCGACGAGGGTGGCTTTGGCCGTAACGGTCAGGCCAATCGGCGTAGCAGCGACGTGTTTGACGTTCATGGCGATGCCGACGGTGTTATAGCCTTCCGGGAGCTGGGGATCGCAGGCGTTGATGGCTGCGTTTTCCATGAGGGCTACTAAGGCCGGGGTAGCGTAGACCGGCGATTTGCCGCTGCCTAATTTAATGGCCGTATTATCTTCCGTGCATTTTTACAGAGATTTCTGCTGCTGAGTTTTTTTTTGGATATC
>ENA-OQDL01001724-OQDL01001724.1-human-gut-metagenome-genome-assembly--contig:-NODE-1724-length-10207-cov-4.654167_pt1 | contig 10207 bp, 11 predicted proteins | sample MGYA00242782_ERZ504609 | MGnify/ENA primary metagenome ERZ504609 (study PRJEB26092, sample SAMD00036320) | human gut metagenome | host: Homo sapiens | study: EMG produced TPA metagenomics assembly of... | reverse complement strand
TGATTCCACTTAAAATTATCCGAAGGAGTTTTGACAGGAATACCCTTTCTTTCGTCTGATTCCCATTTAATAACAAGAGTTGTCCAGCCAACCTGATAAGCAAGATTTTCTGCCGGAGTTCGATCGACCTCATCAATTCTCTTATCTTTTAAATGCTCCGGAATATCATTAAATTCTGAAATATACTTTGCAAAGCTTTTATTTATCTCGTTTTTAAGCTCGTCTTTATTCTCATATGTTCTCAATAGTCTATCTCCTCAGCTTCCGATTTTCCAGTTTCAAAAAAAGGATTTTTCAAATTAGTCTTTGCAAATAACCTTTGAACCTTCACCATCAATTACAATTCCCTGATGGTTGTTAATAGGGCATAGATTCAAATCCGAAAACTCAGTCATTATTTTCTCGGTAACTTTCTTAAATGGTGCTGTAAGATAATGCGGAAGAACATAGAAATCAATCAAATCAAGCCCTGCATCATCTTCTTGTGAGTAGTCCTCCGGCTTTTCATCCATTTGCTCGATATATTGGATGCTTGGAGCGCATATAATTGCGCCTGCCGACTCGCCGATCATCAATTTTCCATTTACCAATTCCTTTTTCAGCAACCCATCAGTTCTTGTTTTACGGAGTTGGTCCATAAGAAAGAAAGAATTTCCGCCGGTAAAATATATCACATCTGCATCTTCAAAAACAGACTGTATCGTTGAATAAGCCTCCGTTGAAATATCAATTTCAGTTACGATTGCTCCCAACTTTTTGAATAATTTTCGAGCCGAGCCGACATAACCGGTGTAGCCTTCACGCAACGAAGCTGTTGGAATAAATGCGACTTTCTTATTTTCAATTTCTTCTTTTATCAGACTTCCTACACTTGAAAAGTGCGAACATAAAAATAGTTTCATCAATATTCTCCTTTATAAATACCGATTTGTTACTCACATGATATCATATTTTTTCTTCAATTACATCCACCTAATTTTAATATACTGCCTGTCGACTTGCTTCTGTAACCAGCATCCGGTTAATCTTCTCCTGCATTGTTTCCTTTGCATTTTCATTGAAATGATAACGGACAACATAGACTGTCTGCCCGATTTTCTTTGTAAATGTGTTACCCTCTGTTTTTGTATTCATCATTTTTTCCATAATCATCTATTTCCTTTCTTTCCTGTTGCCCGACAGAGAGAGGTTTGCTTCTGTCCCTGCCGGGAGTTTATCGGCACGCTGACAACGCAAGTGTCAACATAGGGTTTGAAACTTTTTTCGGGTAGTTATTTCTGTTTTCCAAAATACTATTGAAAAGTTTTTTGAATGTTCTTGTTGACACCTGTTAAAAAGTAGCTGAAACACCGGTAAATACAAAGGATTTTGGTGTCAACAAAATGTCACAAGCAGTAATTTCCGGGTAATCAGTAGCCTTTCGGCATCAAAATCAGCCTTTCTCTCTGTCGGGCAGATCAAATGGCAGCTCCAACTGTTCTGCTTTCGTCAGCTTTGTAAATCCATCTTTATCCGGTTCGTTGCCACCCTCTTCTTCTGCTCCTTCCCTGATCCAGCTTCTCTGTCTGCCATATCCTTCCTTTGAAAATCTGTGGACTCCGGCTCTCTTCCAGCCAGTGATCTGCGTATCCATAATGGAACAGATCTCATTTGTCTCGAATTTTTTCGGCTCCCGGTCAAAATGGTCAAAGGCTTCTTTCCAGATCTGGACGGAACATACATGACTACCTTTATAAGCGTCCAGCCAGCCTTGTATCATTCCTGCCATCGTATCTTCCTGTGTGAACTGTTTTCGGTATTCACTGATCTCCTGCTCCATTTCCTTTGAGAACTTCAACAGGCTGCTCTTATTCTCCGTTGACCAGTAGATTTCCATTACTTCTGCCCACAACTGGTCAAAATAGGATCTGGCTTCTTTTTCATCATCGAGGATATGCTTCTCTGCCTTACTGCTGTCTATAGCAATCGGCAGGAACCGTCTTGCCCCGGTACGGTCAAAAGGAATGAACTGCCTTGTGTTCGTTGAACCTGCAAAGATACACTGACGCTTCCGGTCTTCCTCATATTTATCATAAGGGTTCCGGTAAGTGTCTTTCTGTCTGGTCAGGAATGACTTGATTTCCTCATTGCTCTTTGCACTGATTGCAGCAATCATCTCCGACATTTCCATAATCCAGTGTCCCCGGAGATGCTCGTATATCTTACTGTCATTCAACTGCTTCAGATCATCAGAAAACCAGTCATCGTTCAATGCAAGAAAACGGAAAAATGTGGATTTTCCGGCTCCCTGCTGACCTACCAGACAAAGCATTTCATCTGCTTTACAACCGGGGCGGTAGATTCTGCTTAATGCTTCCATCAGGAAGTGCTTCACAACCTCATAGACAAAATCCGAAGCATCTGCCCCCATATACCGTTGCAGAACATAACGGATTCTCTCCTGCCCGTCCCACTCCAGTTGTTCCAGATACTCACAGATCGGGTGATATGCCCGGCTGTTGGCTTCTATGCGAAGTGCCTTATCCATACATTTTTCACTTGTGAGTTTGTAATAGCGTTCAAAGAAATAGTAGAAATAAGTCCTGCCATCATCATCCAGCTTGCAGACTTCCTCATTCCACCAGAGTTTTTTTACAATATCAATCCTGCCTGTCAGCTTGTTGTATTTCATACTCTCACGCACAAGCGGATCATTTCTCAGCACAACCATATAATTTCCAACCGTTGCTTTCGCAGTTCCTTTCTGTGTATATTCCAGCATCTGTTTCACTTCATCGACTTTGCTTTTATCTACCATCCGGAACATTTCTTTCATGGCATCTTTCTGTTCTTTTGTGGCGATCTCCTTTATCTTCTCTTTCGCATTGCTCAATCCGCTCCACCTCCTTCCATTTTTCTTTTACAAGTGCTTCCTTATCTGCCCTGTCCCCAAAGAGCAGGATATCCAGATAATACTCAACAACTGACAACTCCCTGAGAGCAGTCATAAACTTTTCATGCCATTCTTCTGTCCGTGTTTTTGGTGCATACTGTTCTTTCCATTCCAGAAGCAGGCTCAGATAATCCAGATAGGCTCTCAGGCATCTCAGATGTTTTTTCTGCCAAAGTTCTTCTGGTGTCGGCTCTGGCTTTTTTGCTGAAACGCTTCTCCTGTTCTGCGGTGATCCCCTGTCCCTGCCGGAATAAGGAATCCCAAAATCATCTGCCAGCTTCATGGCTGCATCTTTCAATCCAATGTCAAACAGTTGTGCCGTAAAATCAATGGCATCTCCTGTACAGCCACACCCGAAACAATAATATCTCCGGTCAACTTTCATGCTGGGTGATTTGTCATTATGGAAAATGCAGCGGATCAGTCCGCTCCTGTTGGGCTTTAACCCATACCTCTCCGCAGCCTGCCGGACGGTCACATTCTGTTTTACTTCATCAAATAATCCCAATTCGTTTCCTCTCTTTCTTAAATCTGCTTCCCAAATCTGGGAAGCAAGTTTTCACAAAAAACAAAAAAGCACTTTGTCCTGTCCTTACGGAATCAACAAAATGCCCTTATAGTTCCAGATCACTGGAATGTGATCTTCCTTTATTCAGTTGTTTTCTCTCTGCCTCTTCTCTTTGAATCTTTGCTACGTTCAATGCAAGTTTTTCTCTGATTGACGGCTTCACTTCTTTTTTGATTTCTTCTACAACGGCTTTTTTTCTTCTCTGGCTGTTTTAACTGACGGACAACCCTCACAACAGCTTTTTCCATCGCATATTCGATTTTTTTAATCAGACCGTCCAGCCTGTTTATCGCATATTCCTTTTCTTTTCGTGATGCCTTACGTTCCGGACTCTGAATCCATCTCTTAGAATCTTCCGCAAGACGAATGTCATCTTTTCTGGTAGCCCGCATTGTTTCCTCTGCGACTTTATCCACAGCCTTGTCATAGGCTTCACTGGATACTTCGTCAAGCAAGGTTTCCACATCTTCAATACGGAGGGTAAGCTGTTGCAGTTCCTCTCTCTGTTCTTCAATCAGCTCGCCCTGACTTAGAATCCGGTCAGAATTGGAAATGAAATTTTCTTTAAATTCTTTTTCCTGCTGTTCTATTTTTTCTTTCTGTGACTGGATAACCTTTTCATTTGCCCTGACATGGTTTGACTGCCTTGCAAGTTCCAGATGATTCGCATTGACCTTATCCCTCTGCTGATTGAGCATTTCCTGCTGAACCGCAATCTCTTCTTTCTGCTTCATTCGGATATAGTCCTGTTTCTCCAGATACTGCCTTCCTCCATAGGACGGTTCTTCGTCAATTTCCAGTCCATGACGTTTACAGATATCCAGGAACATTGTCCGGCAGGCAGAATCAAAAACAACCTTACGGTTATTTGTCTTTGATCTTTTCTTTTCCGGATTCGGAAGTTCAAAGCCAAGTTCTTCCAGTGCCGCTTCCTGTTTCGGTTCAATCTCCCCATACCGGTTCGTAGCATCGAATACATGACGCTCATGAATATGCGGAGTCGCTTCGTCCATGTGCAGTGACCAGTCAATGATATGCACATTAGAACCAAACCGCTCATCGAACTCTTTCTTGAATTCATCAAAAACCAAAACCAGCGTTTCCACAGAAGCGTGTTCATCTATCGTCCCAAGCTGATAGATACTTTCTTCCGGACAGGTCTTTTTATTTTTCAGAACATCTTCCACCCCTTTACATCTGTCGGGGTGTCTTGCTTTCTCATGACGTTTATTCTGGTTAATCACATAATCGCTGTAATGATCCACATAGTATGCCATCTCAATCTGGTTAAAAGAAAAATTATCCTCTTTTCCCCGGTCTGCCATTGTGGTATATCCCTGATAGCAGTCCCAGTAAATATTCTGACGGACACGTTCATTGTCAATATGCTCACTGTGTTCCGGGTCAAATCTCCGGTCATTGTGAAGCGGATTGTAAACACCGTCTTTCCCAGATCTGCCGTTATGCCTTGTGCCTTTCAATTCACATCTCTCCTTTTTTCAAGTTGTTTCCCCGGAGGGGATTGCAGCGAAGCTTCCAAAAGTCTCTGTCCCCGTTACAGACAGTACCCAGTACCATATGGCGAAACGCCATATCACTGGGCAATGGCTGCCGCCCTTAACCTGCTAAGGGCTTTGCCCCTTAACCCCAGCAAGATGCTGCCGCTCTTTGCAATCTGGGCACAAAGGACTTCCAGCCCTCTGTACTCCCAGCAGACAAAACGTAACTCCTGCCGCTGTCCCTTCAGCAGGATCTCCGTTCCGTCTGTTTTTCAAAAATCCTCTGCATCGGATTTTGTGGAAATATAATAATAGACAAAATAAAAGGCACTAACTTTTTACGGTTAATGCCCTTTCCTTTACTCATTCACATTTTCAAATACTTCCTGTGTATTTGAGAGTCCCATTCCTTTCACTGTTTCAGATAACTGCGATAGCTGTCTATCACAGAATCTGTAACACCGTTTTTGTACACTTTTCGGATATCAACAATTTTTTCATCTTTCAGTGCTTTCAGCCAATCCAACAAATCTTTTCTGCTGTTTACATAATTACAGCATCTTCCGTCTGCATATTCAATCCGGTATCTCATAAGCCCCTCCTACACATACACCAATTCATTTAAAAATGATTTCATCTACCCGGCTTCTCACATTGTTTGCCCGGCGAACCCATTCCATTTGATCTCTGCTTTTCAATTCCTCTGTAATACCTTCCTGTTCCATGATCTGATTCATGAGAAAATCTCTGTATTCTACGCACTGCTCATTTAAGTCTGCAAGGTAAGTCCAGAGTTCCCCAGTCAATGTCAGATAGGAATATAAGCCACCTTTGTAGTCTTTCAGATAGTTTCTGTGAAGGCTTCCATAAAAGCCAATATCACGCTTTTCTTCCGACACAGCGATCAGTGGCAGATAGATTTCCCCGACAAGGATATAATCCAGACCATTGCTGTCATCGTGAACGATTCTTTCTAATTTACTCATGCTGATGCAACTCCTTTCTTCGGTTCTGCAGGTGGAAGCAGTGATACCGGAACGAACACACCCTTTGCAATATCTTCCTGACGGATTTCCTCTTTTTTTGCATCCATTTCAGCTTTCTTTTTTGCTTTTGTCCGTTCATAGTATTCTTGCTGCTTGCCACTTGCTTTTCTTTTCAGGTAATTCTGATGAAGCCTGTCTTTTCTGGCTTCCCGCTTCTTCATTTCTTCAATTTCCTCTGACGTCATTTCCACCTCACCGAAATGTGGCGGTAAATATTTTCCAATGAAATTAAAATAGATTTCCACTTCCTGAGTTGTCTCAATGCTTCTTTTGCGGTCACGCTCATGAACCACAATCTTTTCAACAAATTCGTTCAGCATGTAAGTGGTCAATTCATCAAAGTTTTGGTATTTATCAACCAGAGCAATAAACTTCTCCGCTGATCTGCGACCTTCTTCATAGCCTGATAATTCAGCTTCCATATCTGCAATTTCTGCCGACAAATCTTTCTGTTCTTTAGAATACTGTCCATCAAGAATCGCATAGCGTTCATCTGGCAGCTTGCCAAGAATATTGTCCTCATAAATTCTGCAGATCAGTTTTTCCAGTTCCTGCACACGCTTTTTTTGCCTCTGCCAATCTGCTTTTCAATCTTGTGATCTCACTGGACTGCTGTGAAGTCTGTGCCTTTTTTACTGTCTCCAAAAATTCTTCACGATTCAACTGTGAATACTCCGCAACAGCCTTTAAAAGTTCCTTAATCAGCTCCATAACCACATCAGCATTAATTCTGTGCTGTGTCTGGCAGAGTGTTCCAACCGGAACTTTAGAATATGCAGAACAAGTATATTGTGGTACTCGCTTGCCATTATTTACTCGATGGACATACATTTTGGAACCACAGTCTGCACAATACATCAGACCTGTCAAGGGGTGGGCTTCTCCCCATCCATCTGGATATCTTCTCACATTGCTTCGGATTCTCTGTACATTGTCAAAAGTTTCCTGATCTATAATGGCTTCCTGCGTGTTCTCAAACACCGTCCAATTATCTTCAGATACGTAATGGCTTTTCTTATCCTTGAAATGTTTTCTGGTCTTGAAGTTCACTGTATGACCAAGATACTCTCTTTTCTTCAGAATGCCTGCAACAGTAGAAGAGCCCCAGCCATAAGGATCTTTGATTTCTTCTACTCTGCCTTTCCATAATCCGGCATCTTTCTTTGCCATATGAACCGCTGGTATCTCAACCTTATCCTCTTTCAGTGCCTTGGCAATCTGATATGGTCCGTACCCATCCATTGTCATGTGAAAGATTCTCCGTACAACTACAGCTGCTTCTTCATCAACAATCCATACATTCGGGTCATCCTTGTCTTTCAGATACCCATATGGTGTTGTACTTGCCACATGCTTGCCGGATTTTCCTTTCGCCTTGAAAGTGGATTTTATCTTTTTACTGGTATCCCTTGCATACCATTCATTCATGATATTTCGGAATGGAGTAAAATCATCGTCCTCCCGGAAGCTGTCTACATTCTCGTTGACTGCAATCAGGCGGACATTCTTCTGTCGCAGCAATTCCATATATTGTCCGACTTTCAGATAATCTCTTCCCATTCGGCTCATATCTTTAATCAGAATCGTTCCGACTTTCCCCGACTCTACTTCTTTCATCATGGCAAGAAAGCCTGGGCGATCAAATCTTGTACCGGAGATACCATCATCAGTAAAATGAACAAGATTGGTAAATCCATGTTCTTTTGCATATTGTTCCAGCAGTTTCTTCTGGTTTGAAATACTGTTGGATTCCCCGTTTAATTCATCATCACGACTAAGACGTTCATACAACGCTGTCATGAATCCCTGTTTCTCTGTCATAGTCAGATGTCCTCCTTCCTTTGTTTATTAATTGCCTGTTCTCATCCCATATCCGTTCCTGTACCGGGTTCTGATGTTTCCGGGACGTATTAACCAAAAAAGACACGCTGAATGCCTATTCAGTTCTGGTATCACTACGGGCAGGCTGTTTCGTTTTCAAGGTTCGTGTAAGAAGTAAAAAAGATTCTTACACTAAACGAAATGCTCAGAGGTCTTTTTACAGCCCCCTTACTGCATCTTTTTTGATTTCGTGTCATCTTTTTAAAGTTCCTTACACAATCTCTGTACTGACGAAACAAAATACGGACATGTTTTGAAATTGTTTTTTACAAAATACAATTTTGTTCTTTAAGGTAAAAAAATAAGCCTCAAGAGACTTTTTAATCATTTTGGAGCTCCAACTCTTTAAATTTGATTGATTAAGAAGTCTCTTCAAACTTACTACACCCGCAGCAAGTTTGTACTTCTTATACTGTCTTACTGCAAAATGGTTCGGGTTCTCTGCCTCCAGCTCCTCAAAAAGCAAATCAACGGCATTTTTGAAATTCTCATCATCCTCTCTGGCTTCGCTGGCATCAATCAGATCAATCAGCATGGCGAAATTCTGCTCCTCCTCCGGAGCTTCATACCAGATATAAGCGATGAGTGCCGTATAATAGAGCTTTTCAGCCTTCACCCAGAAGTCCTCACCGGATTGCTGTCCCTCTCCTTTGGTGTTGACTATAATCGTGTTTACAAGTTTCAGAATATCCTTTTCGCTCCGTATATAGGCGAAAGGATTGTAATGCATGGATTTTGCAAAGTTTATGGTATTGAGGACTTTTATTGCATAGCCACCCTTTTTTAACATCTTTCCGCACTCCACAAGCACCGTCCCCTTCGGATCAGTAACAACATAAGATGAGTGCATCTGCATCAGATTGGGTTTTACAAAAAAGCGTGTCTTGCCGGAACCGGAGCCACCGATAACAAGAATATTTTTATTTCTCGCATATTTCGGCTGCTTTGGTCTGCCGGACATCATAAGTCTCTCCGTCTGTGTCAAAAGGACATTATTTTCAAACACAGAATCCATATATGGCTCTATGTCTTTGGCGTTTCCCCACCTTGCGGAACCATACTCAACGCCCTGCCGGAATTTCTTAGCATTCTTCGCTTTGTAGTACACCACAAGCCGGAGTGCTATGCCACATCCAGTCCCAATCATCAAGTCTCTTGGGTGGAAGCTGGGCAGAGGATTGGAAAACAGGGTATCAAAACTGTTCATGACTGCCATCATCTTATCGGAAGCATTATTCCCCGGTGATACTCTCCACAGCCATGCCACTTTGTCACAGAAATATCCGACAAGGATATACGGGATATTTAAAAGCATCAGCTTCTTGGTGTCAGCACCCTTCAGCTTCGCTTTCAGATTTTCCGGAATAGCTTTCAGGTCTTTGGCTATACCCTGCACAATATTACTCAAAGACTATGCCCCCTGTCTTTATTCTTTTCCCGGCTCCGTTCCCTGTTCTTATCCTGTGATACTGCATCCCTGAAACGCTTTAACTTCTCCCTTACGGAAACTCTGCCTTTCTTCTTCTCATTACCATAAACAAATTCCTTGAATGCCTGTGCAACCACATCGGCATCCCTGCCCTTGAAGAAAACCAAATACTTGGGCGGTTCGCAGGTCTTATCTTTTTTCACAGCAAAATCAACATTGTATTTACGAGCCACCCGCTCAAAGGCTTTGATGTTGCTGTCAGTTACTTCGATAGACGATACTCCCACGCCCTCGCCAACCAGCTTTTTCACAGAAGTCTTACCATGCATGTTCTGTGATTTCTGCCTGCGGTGGTTCAAATACATCCGCATGGCAGCTTTCAGCACGTTAGCATCTAATTTAGCGGTCTTTATTACAAGAGCAATCGTTTTCTGTGTACTTCCTCCTGCATAAGTACCTCCGATCATTGTTACCTGTGCGTATGCCCTGCTATGGTGGAACATACAGCCTGTGCAGTAAATATCTCATAAGCTCTCCTTTCCGCTACTGGACATCGTGTCCAAAAGTCCATGAACGCAAAAAGGGCAGCTATAAACCTTTACGGTCTATAACTGCCCTGACGCTGTTAATTTTTTATATACTTGCTAGTCGTTCCACCTTTTTATAACTTCTGCTCCCTTTTCAAGCAAATCACTATATCCTTTGGTAGCTAACATCTCACTTTGCAATTTCTTTTCTATTTCATCCGTCACGATAAGTTCACTTTGTACTCCCATATCTAATGCTTTTTTTGCTATGTCTTGTAAAGACTTGTCATCAATATGTTCTATATTATCCCTTCCGATAACGAAT
>ENA-OQDL01001723-OQDL01001723.1-human-gut-metagenome-genome-assembly--contig:-NODE-1723-length-10210-cov-1.879401_pt1 | contig 10210 bp, 9 predicted proteins | sample MGYA00242782_ERZ504609 | MGnify/ENA primary metagenome ERZ504609 (study PRJEB26092, sample SAMD00036320) | human gut metagenome | host: Homo sapiens | study: EMG produced TPA metagenomics assembly of... | reverse complement strand
CGTCTACACAGAACGCAATGTTTGGAGTATATTCTTATATTCGTGGCACTTATCCTTTTGATATGCCGGATACATATAGTACTAGTGATGTGGATGTGGCTTATACAAATACGCATACTTTTGATATGGGAGTGTGGAGTGCTTCGTCTGCACAGTATGATAGATGGTATACTTTCTACAAAGCCATTCGTGAAGCAACTTATTTCCTGCAGAATGTAGATAAGTGTCCGGATCCTCGCCTGACTTATGATACTCGTGAGCAGTGGAAAGCTGAAGTGCGCTGTGTGCGTGCTTATTATTATGCACAATTGATGCGTATGTACGGTCCGGTCATTTTATTGAAGGACGAACAACCGGATTTCTCCGGTACGGATATGTTTCGTGAACGTAATACTTGGGATGAATGTGTGCAATGGATTACAGAAGAGTTTACGGATTTGATAGAAAATTCTCCTTTACCTTTAAAGTCAGAGGGTGAGACTTATGCTCGAATGAACCGGGGAATTGCTAAGGCTTATCTGGCACGCATTCTGTTGCAATCAGCCAGTCCACAATTCAATGGTAATCCGAAATATAATAATATCCGCAATGCGGACGGAACTCCGTTATTCCCGACAACGTATGACAAAAATAAATGGGAATTGGCTCGCCAGGCTGCTCTGAGCCTTATAAAGGATGGTAATTATGAATTGGTCAAAGTGAATTATGAAAGTGGAGCTAATATGGGTAAAATAGACCCTTATACCTCTTATAAATCTGTATTTACCACTTCACAGAATAAGGAAATGATTTTCTCTTACCTCGAAGATGGTGGCGGTATTGATAAGCGTCTTGCTCCTAACAGTAATGGTGGCTGGGGAGGAGGCTATAATCCTACCCAAGAGATTGTCGATGCATATGCGATGGCTGAAACCGGTCGTTTCCCAATTACCGGATACACGAATGAAGATCGCACCACGCCGGTTATAGATCCGGAGGCTGGATACAAAGAAGCTGGATATTCTCAATTTACAAATCCATGTGAAGGTAAGGAGAGAAAGACTTATAATATGTTTGTGGGTCGTGAACCTCGTTTCTATGTGTCGATAGTGTATGGCGGTATGTCCTGGTTTATTCCAAAGAAAGCAGGTGAGAGAATTTACCTGGAGATGTATAAGAATGGAAATAATGGTCCGGATGCTTCTCATAACCACTTTACAACAGGATATAACCTGGCAAAACTGGCTATGCCGGAATATGAAGCCAGCCCAACGAAGAACGTAAAACGTGAATTACCTTATATGCGTTACGCTGAAATCCTGCTGAACTATGTGGAGGCTACTATCGAGGTAGGTGATTTGAAAGATCCGAACTTGTTTACTTTCTGGAATGCGATTCGTAACCGTGCCGGATTGAATGATATCGAAGATGCATATCCTGAAGCTATGAACGATCAGGATAAGTTGAGAGACTTGATTCATCGCGAACGTCGCGTAGAACTGGCTTTCGAGGGCATCAACTTCTATGACTGTCGTCGCTGGCTGACTGCGGAAGCCACAGAAAAAGGAAATATTCACGGTATGAATATTCAGGCTAAGGGTACTCCCGGCAAAGAAGAATATCCGGAGGATTTCTTCCAGCGTACAGTGGTAGAGAAACGTGTGTTTACACCGAGTTTCTATCTGTTCCCTATCCCGCAAAGTGCGATTAATAAAAACCAAGATTTAGTACAAAACTATAAATGGTAAAAAAGATGGTAACAATGAAGAAATATATAAGTTTTTTATTTGCGGCTCTTTTATTGGGGACTTCTTGTTACCGATACTAGAACTGATTACATGATGGGAGATACTGCATATTTCCCTAAGAGTGATTTGCAGAAAGAAACCCTTTACGTGATGAATGCCAATGATTATGTATACAACGTTTGGATTCATAAGGCGGGTTACTATCAGAATAGATTTGCCGGAAGGGTAGAGCTGGATTATAATTATCTGGTTCAGTATAATACAGAGAACGGCACTGATTACGAGATGTTGGATGAAAAGTATTACTCGCTCGAACGTGATTTCGTTATCGAAGCCGGAGCGGATGAGGCAGCTGTGCCATTGAGTCTGAAGATAGAACAGCTTCTTCAGGATAAAGGTTATGGTATTTATTATATTCCTTTGTCTGTCAATAGCCGTACGCCAGAAGAGGATGTTTATGTAGATAAATCTCACTTTATTCTGCTTTTGGATATCAGAAAGCCGGTACTGGTGATTGACGGTGCCGCAGGAGAACAAAGAGGAGAAGTCTTTATGGATTTATCTAAAGCGACAACAGAGCGTCAGATAGATATTACAGCTAAATTGGATATCAATACGACGGAAGAGCTGGTTGTTACCTATGGTTATGATAAAGAAGCGGATAATCTGTTGACAGAAGAAGAGAAATCTCATTTGCTGACTGCTGGTTTTGAATATGCACAGAGCGTGAAGATTCCGGTTGGCGAGAAATATGCAGAGAATTATCTGACCCTGAAACCGTCGGAAATGCAGGACGGAAAAATGGATACTTCCGGTACGTGTGGGAACAACGAATGATAAAGTTGGTTCTGACGCGGAAGAGAATTGGATAAAATTGACGGTTGTCAAAGGTTCACTGGATTCAAAGGTTGAATTGGAAGGAACTTATGTGCAAGGAAGTGATATTATTCTTTCTTCGGATAATACACCATCCCGCGAAGTAATTGCTGATGTAAGTCAGATCAGCGATTTATCTTATTCCGTAGCAGATAAATATGGTGATGAACCCACTTGGCTGCAGGTGAATGAGGCAAGCGGTAAACTTCAGATTACTGTGAGCAGTGCAAATACTTCGACATGGAAGGAACGTGTTGCAACGATTACACTCGTAGACAATGAAACCTGGCTTGAAAAAGAGATTGTTGTGAGACAAGGAATGAAGGGATACGGCATTACTCTGAATAAATCTTTGTGGAGTGTGGTAGGCTATAGTGAACATGTCTCCGGAAAAGAATCTGTATTAGGCAGACTATTTGATAATTTCTGGCCGACAAGTAAGGCGGAGGTAGGTTCCGGAAGTACTTTGTCATACATCGAGATAAGTGATAAAGGGTCGGAAGAGAATCCGGTACAGATCGTATTTGATTTAGGTGAGAATCCTCATGAATATAATTCGATCGGATTGATACCGAGACTCCAATGGGTAGGAAATTCACCTAAATACCTGAAGATCGAAGTTAGTGACGAGGTGTTGACACGTAGTGAAGATATTACAAATTGGATTCTTGTTGGCAGTGCTAAAAGGGGACGCATTCACGAAAACGGAATTGGATGCTCACGATGGTGGTAACTGGAATGATTGGTACGCTGATAAACAGTTTGTAAAATGGCATGATTTGGGTGAAAATATGCATCATCGGTATATACGATTGTCTATGTGGGATTCATGGTATAGTACACACTGCTTCGATGAAATATTTGTCTCTAAAAAATAATGGAATATAGAAATAGTAAAAACAATATATTTATGAGGAACATATTTTTACTACTATCGTGTCTGCTCTGTTTGCAGGCTTGTAATGATGAGAAAGAGGTGGACTGGACACCTGATGCGTTGACCGTATCATGCAATGAAACTTTGGAGGAAGCTGGAGACGGACACTGGAAAGTGACTTTGCCAACTGAATATAAAGGAACTGTAAAACTGGAAATTCAGACTGATAAGGCATGGGAAGTTGCAGTCAACTATATGACGACTGAAGAAGAAAAATGGATCACTCCTTCGGCAGAAGGTGGTGAGGGCTCTGCTTCATTATCGTTGGTCATTGCTGACAATAAAACAGCGAAAGACCGTAAAGCTTCTGTTGTGATTTCCACAAAAGGAGAAATTCCGGTAAAAAAAACCAATTACTGTGATTCAAGGAAATGTGGATGAACTCTTGCTTGTCGGTACTATTGATGAAAGTAGTTTTCCGAAGGATGTATTTATTACAACGAAAGCTGATGGCTCTTTCGATGTGACTCTACCTAAAGACTTTACAGCAGCGGGAGAACGGGAACTGAACATCTTGACTTACCAGGGCACTACTTCTCCGGTGATAGATGTAACCTATCCTGATGTAGAACAGACTGGTTGGGTGATACTTACGGAAGCTCCGGTAGAATCAGTTTGGGTTCGGAAGTTAAAACGCTGGCTTTGACAATCAAAGAAAATACAGCGAATGTATATCGCGAAGCATTGGTTAATTTACAGCTACTGCTGGAGATGTAACTTCTCAAAAGACGGTAAAGATAATCCAGTTTGGTGTTGAGAAGATTATTTGGAATGAGGAGTATTATCAACAGGAACGTGAGCTCATTATATCTTCGGATGCGAATGAAAAACTCCTTGTAGCTACTTGTGAGAATATAAATCCGACAGACTTGGAGTTGAAAGGAAATACTTCTTGGTTGGAATTGAGTCAGGAAGAAGGCAAGATTTATGCAAAAGTTCAAAAAAATGAAAGCACCAATACGGAACGTAAGACAGAAATTGGGGTAAAGAATACGAAGACAAGCGTAGAAACTAAGGTATCTCTGAAACAAGGAATGGCTGGATATGGGATTGTTCTGAGCAAGTCGTTATGGAAGATAGTGGCACATAGTGAGAATACCAATACGCAATATAATGACGGTTCGGCTAATAAGTTGTTCGACAATCTTTGGACTCCCGATAAGGCAAATGAGAAGCATGTTGAATTTTGGGGAAGAAATAATAATGATGATCATGCTGCTGTGCCTTATATTTTGACTTTTGATTTAGGTGAGAATCCTCGTCAATATGATTCCTTCGGATTTATGCCAAGATTACAGTGGACACAACAAGCTCCTAAAACTGTAGCTATTGAAGTTAGCGATGACTTAAATGCTGGTTGGGAAACTGCATTTGAAAAGAAGACTGGAAACTGTTTTACAGATGCAGAATTGAAAGGTAGCACAAATACATATAATGACCATTATGAAGGCATTGTTCATTGGTGTAAACTCAATGGAGTAGTACATAAACGGTATGTTCGTTTGTATTTATATGAAAGTTTCCAAGGTGTCGGAAAGAGTGTTTCTTTGGATGAAGTCTTTGCTTCGGATAGAACGACAGTTGAATGATAAAAACAAATGAGTTATGATGAAGAATTTTAAAAAATATACATTAATCGCATGCAGCCTGTTCACACTGGCTGCGTGTGATCTCGAAATTGATATAACGAATCCGGGACTTATTACAGAAGAGAAACCGGATAGACCGCAGGCAGGAGAAACGATTACCTATCGTGCACAAGTATGGGTAGAGAAAAACGATATGGAAGAATTATATGGCGGAGAACGTTTGTTCCGACAGAATCTGGAAGCGTTGTTCCGCAATACGACTACTTTTTGGAATGAAAGTACGAACAAGTTTGATTATCGCTTTGAATGGGCTATGGGTGAAGGAGATGACAATTTGGTTATTTACGATATAAAAAGTGGTGTAAAAAGCCAGGCGGAATACAATGTGTATAAAGATAAGGCTTATGGTACTTTGAATACAGAGAAGTATGATTTTGTTCTCTTTCTGGCTTTACGTTGTACAAAAGGTGGACTCTCTTGTGGCGGTGGCGGAGCAAGTAAGCAGTCAGTTGTACAGGCCTATTTTGAGGAAGGGCATGATATTTTTGCAAAGAAATGGCCGGAAAAAGGTACATACAGTGATTTAGGTCATGAATATGGTCATGTTCGTGGTGCGCAGGATTTATATCAGTATATGATTCCGGCTGAAAACAATCCGGTCAGTCATGTTGCTTATGATTATCCTAAGTGTAATATGGGGACGGGTTATCAGGAATGGAGTGATTATTGTTCGGCGATATTTAACCATAATGCCCAATATAAACAAATTACTGCTGATATGACCCGAAGTACGTATCCTAAGCAGATGTTGGTCAGGGTAACAAAAGATGGTAAACCGGTACAACGTGCCACAGTCAATTTTTTGGGGCTCACGTGCCACTTTTTAGGGATATATATGCAGAACCGGGCAATTCTCCATATATGAAGAAAAAAACAGATGCAAACGGTGAATTTACCATTTAATGATATATACCGGATGTTTTATTCCGGATTATAATAATACTCCGAATCTTCCCCCTAAGAGTCCGGTTGATGAATTTTCCTTTTTTCACGCTGGTATTGTTTTTGTAGTAGAAGTCGAGTTGGATGGTGGACAGACGAAATGTGTGTGGTTGTCGGATTTTGGATATTGTTCCTGAATATCTGGATGGCGGGCAGCAAGAACCTTATGTGTTTGAAATACAGTTATAATAAGTTTAGCATGAATATTTTAAAATATCTACTGATTGCATGTAGCTGCCTGATTGGGGCAGCTCATGCTCAATCTCCGATTGCGAAAGATACAATAGAATATCGTGCCCAGGTATGGGTTGATAAAACAGACCTGGAACGTTATGGTGGAGAAGAGGATTTCAAGAAGAACTTGAAAAAGATGTTTCATAATACTACGCGTTTTTGGAATGAAAGTCCTAATAAATTCAATCATTATTTTCGCTTTGTTCCTGCTGAAGAATTGTACGTCTACGACATTCAGGGAGACAAAAACAAATATGATGAATTTAAGAATAAGGCTTATGGACCATTGGATTTGTCGAAATATGATTTTGTGTTGTTCTTGGCGTTGGGTGCAAAGAATGAAGGGCTTTCCTGTGGGGGAGGTGGAGCGAGTGGGCAATCTGTAGTGATGTGTTATATTCGCGAACCTCATAATATCTTTACGGATGCGCTTTATCCCAATCAGGGAACGTATAGCAATCTAGGACATGAATATGGTCATATGCGTGGTGCTACGGATTTATATCAGTATATGATTGCCGCAGAAGACAATCCTGTGAGCCACGAGAAACTGACTCCACCTAAATGCAATATGGGGACGGGCTATCGTGTATGGAGTGATTATTGCTCGGCATTGTTCAATTATACGGCGAAGATGAAGCCGCTCGATAAGGACTTGTCAGATCAGGTATTTCCGCGTAAACTGGTGATTAAGGTAGAAAAGAATGGAAAGGCGAAATCCAACTATACTGTGAATTTCTATGGTACACGTGCCGGTGGTAAATATAATAAGCGTGATGTATACCCAAAGGTGTACAGGACTTATCAGACGGATAAAAAAGGAAAAGTAGAACTGACCAATCTGTATAAACTGTATCATCCCGATATGACTGACCCCAATATTCCGCCTAAGGAACCGCAGGACTTATTTCCTTACTCTTATTGGTTCAGCTTCCTAGTGGAGGTGATAGATGATGCGGGACAGAAGAAATATGTATGGTTACCGGATGTAGAGTTACAGAGACAACATTTGGAAACAGGTAAGGATGTCTGTGAAATAAAAGTTGAATTTTAAGGGTAAAAAGATCGTTAGTTTTACAACGTTTTCTATAGGTATTGTTTACGATACAATGAATTAAATCAATAAAGCCATGAATAAAAAGATGGGTTTAATGATGGCAATGGGGCTGTTGATATCAGCTCCATTGTTGTCAAAAGATTACTTGATTTCCACTCCTCGGACCTCATTGTTGATTACGGCCAATGAGGGTGAAAAGTCAAAAATGCAATATTATGGAGTGAGCATCACTCCCGTTCAGATCCAGAATATTTATGATGCCGGTTTGGCTTTCGAAGCGGATAGTTATCCAGCATTCGGTCTTCAGACCGTAGGCGAAAAGGCGGTCGCAATTACCCATGCCGACGGCAATATGTCATTGGATTTGGGAGTAGATAATGTAAAGCAATACGGGATTGACGATGGTGAGATTTTGGAAGTGCTTTTGAAAGATAAGATATATCCTGTTTGGGTGAAACAATGCTATAAGGCTTATAAAGGAACGGATATAATTACCACTTGGGTTGAGATTGGCAATGCAGGTAAGAAACCGGTAACACTGTTTCAGTTTGCTTCCGCTTATTTGCCGATGTTTCGCGGGGACAACTGGCTGACTCATTTTCATGGAGCCTGGGGTGCGGAACATACGATGGATGAAGAGAAACTGACGAACGGGCAAAAAGTGATTGCTAACAAAGACGGACTGGCGAATACGGAAACGGATAATCCTTCTTTTATGTTATCATTGGATGGCAGACCGCAGGAAGAATCAGGAAAAGTGTTTGGGGGCGTTCTGGCTTGGAGTGGTAATTATAAGTTGAAGCTGGATGTTCGCAACACAGCACTGAATATAATAGTCGGTATGAATGAGGAAAGTTCACAATACATATTGGAACCGAAAGAAACATTCGTCACTCCTGAATTTGCCATGACATATAGTACCAATGGCAAAGGTGGGGTGAGTCGTGCTTTTCATCATTGGGCACGCCAATATAAAATGAATCAGGGTGAAAGGCTGCATGACATCTTGTTGAATAGCTGGGAAGGTGTTTATTTCAAGGTGAACCAAAAAGGGATGGATGAGATGATGGAAGCTTTCTCTGCCATGGGTGGAGAGTTGTTTGTCATGGACGATGGCTGGTTTGGGAAATAAATATCCCCGTAATGGTGGAAACAGTAGTTTGGGTGATTGGGAAGTCTGCAAAGAAAAACTGCCTGAAGGTGTTGAAGGATTGCTTGCGTCTGCCAGGAAGCATCATATAAAATTTCGGTATCTGGATTGAACCGGAAATGTCGAATACTAAGAGCGAACTGTTCGAAAAGCACCCGGACTGGATTCTGAAAATTGATAACCGTCCTTTTATCTACCGGGCGTGGCAAAATCGCAGGGTAGTTCTGGATTTGACTAATCCGAAAGTACAGGATTTTGTTTTTGGAGTGGTCGATAATTTGATGACGAACTATCCCGGAAAATTTTCCCTATATGAAATGGGATGTTAATTGCGTTTGCTGGATTATAGTTCTTCTTACTTACCAAAAAACAAGCAATCACATCTCTATATTGAGTATAATAGGGGTTTGCAGAAAGTACTTCAGCGTATTCGTGCTAAGTATCCTGAACTCGTGATGCAGCTATGTGCTGGTGGCGGTGCCCGCGTCAATTATGGATTGCTTCCGTATTTTGATGAGTTCTGGACGAGTGATGATACGGATGCTTTGCAAAGAATTTATATGCAATGGGGAGTTTCCGGTTTCTTTCCGGCTATTGCTATGGCATCTCACGTAAGTGCGGACAAGAATCATCAGACCGGACGCCGTATTCCATTGAAATTCCGTTTTGATGTGGCAATGTCCGGGCGATTGGGAATGGAAATTCAGCCGAAGGACATGAATGATGTTGATAAGGCATTCGCCAAGCGTGCTATTGCAGCGTATAAAGATATTCGTCCTGTGGTTCAGTTCGGTGATTTGTATCGGTTGGTGTCTCCATACGATAATAAAGGAGTATCCTCTCTGATGTATGTCACTTCCGAAAAGAATAAGGCGGTCTTTTATGCATATAAGATTTCTCATTTCATCAATATGGTTATTCCGAAGGTTTGTATGAATGGATTGGATCCGTCGAAGAATTATCGTTTGGTAGATTTGACACCTGTGGACAGTAGCAAACCTTGTGACCTGAATGGTAAAATCATTAGTGGAAAGATATTGATGGAAGAAGGCATTGCATTAAAATCATTGCTGAAAAGTGAATATTCAAGTTTGGCTTTACAACTACAGGCTGTGGATTAAGTTGATAAAAGACAATGAGAATGATAAAAAGAGAAATTCCTGTTATTGGTATTTCTACTGAAATTGATATTCCGGGAAGAATATCTGTGAAAAGAAAATATGTGGATGCTGTCCTTCAAGCGGGCGGCATTCCTTTTATTCTTCCGTTTACCGACAATGTACAGATTTTACAATCTGTGATTTCTTCTATTGATGGTTTACTCCTGACAGGTGGGGGAGATATATCGCCTGTGATATACGGAGAATCGACTCTTCCTGAATGTGGAGAATGTTGCCGGGATAGGGATGACTTTGATTATGCTTTGCTGCGCTTAGCATCCGAAAGGCAAATTCCCGTTTTAGGTATTTGTCGGGGAATGCAGATTATTAATACTTATTTTGGTGGAACATTATATCAGGATTTGCCTGCTCAATATCCCTCGGAAATTAATTCATCGGTCACCGGATGCGTTTATGATATTACAGCATAATGTGCGATGTTTGAGGACCGGAAAATTGTATTCTGTTACAGGCAAGG
>ENA-OQDL01001722-OQDL01001722.1-human-gut-metagenome-genome-assembly--contig:-NODE-1722-length-10223-cov-4.888372_pt1 | contig 10223 bp, 13 predicted proteins | sample MGYA00242782_ERZ504609 | MGnify/ENA primary metagenome ERZ504609 (study PRJEB26092, sample SAMD00036320) | human gut metagenome | host: Homo sapiens | study: EMG produced TPA metagenomics assembly of... | reverse complement strand
CATTTACATTCCAAGAAGCATCTCTTTGATCTGCTCCGGCTCCATCTGCCAGTCGGATTTCTGCAGGTGACCATTCACTCGCTGCCAGATCGGCATCCCTTCTGAAATGTGTATATCCGATGCTTTTTCTTGCCCGTGCTTTACGGATCAGATGGTCGATAATTTCATGATTTTTTCCATTTTCCCGCTGTTTCTGCCTTTCTCCATTTATTCATTTATTCATATATCTGTTCTTCCGTAATTTCACATATGGATTCTATTGTATTAAAGTAAACTAGAAATTTTTAATGTAACACAATTGACTTCGTATATTTCCTAGTGCCAAATCACTGATACCTACTTGATATTTCATATACTCTTGTAGCAATTCCCTGTTTCTCTCATTCGTCACTTCGTAAAAACTGAGTCGCTGAACAGGATTACTTGGGTTTACACGCTCTGGTGCAAAATTGAACCTTTCCATATACCAGACATTTGCATACCAGTGAATTTCTTTTCCACTCATAAATAGTATTTTGCGACTGTTATCCACAATCTGCATACTGTTCTTCACATTTACAACTTTCCTGGCTACAATTGTTTCCAATTTCTTTATTTGCTCCAGTTCAAGACGCTCGATATCATCAATTCCTTCCTCTATGCAAAACTCATACATCCACCTTAAAGGAAGTAGATAACGCACTCTGCGATCCTTGCTGTCTTTTATATTCCTCAAGGCATAGCATAAAATCTGAAAAATTTGCCTTTTTAAATTTTCTGACGCCTTTTGGCTAAAATCCCATACCAGTTCGCTTTTATCCTGGATATAATCAAAATCTGACCCTATGTCCTGATCTGGTATGTAGGGAAGAAAAATCACTTGCCCTTCATACTTGAGCTGTTCTTTGTTTCTTCCAGAAAGTGTTTCCATTTCTTTTCGGATGTCAAACTGTTTGATCCGATCCAATGTCTTCAAATATTCAAGGCTTTTAGAGAAAGTTTTTGTCCTACGTAACTCACTTTCATACAGTTCTCTGGTTCTATAATCAATTTCCCTTACATGATGAATTCCCTGCCGTATCAAAAAATTCCTAACATTTCCTTTCAAGCGTTCTTGCACTGTATTGCACCGCTCAATTTCATCCAGCAATTCTTTATACTCATTCCGGATAAGTGCCTTCTGCAAATTTCTCAAGAATCCAGTTCGCTCAAACACCTGTTTCTTTGTAAAGCTCCCCGTTTCATGCAAAAAGATTTTATAATTACGGAAATCCTGTTCTTCTATAAGAAAAACATCATATATTCCTACACCTTTTAGATAAGACTCTGCACACTCCCAGTATGTACTCGGTACATTTATATCCGTTGTCAACTGGTTATGAAGATAATCCGCTTTATCCTGTGATTCCGTATTCAATAATCTTAATGCAGGCACATGCTTCTCCTCCTTCCCTAAAGTAATTTGTCGATTTCATAAATGGACTGATGTTTTCTATAAAATTCATCGCTGACATCAATCAACTCCTGATCCGATATATTTAAATATCTCATCGTTGTTTCTATATTTCGATGCCCAAGTGCCTGACTAATAAGTTCCAACTTCCATCCAGCCTTCCGGCGAGCATTTGCAAAATAATGCCGCAGCATATGTGGTGTTACTTTAATCCCAGTCTTCTTCTGCAGCCGTTCCATCAATGCATAGACGCCTGAGTCCTGCATCGGTTTTCCAGCATAATCTCCCGAAATGTTAATAATCAAGTACTCCTGCTGGAAAATAAGGTCTTTATATTCCTCTATATAAAACTGCAGAATTTCAAAGGTGGCATCGCTGATTTTTGCCTTCCGGTATTCTGCATTCTTAGCCCTGGCTCCATTTTCATTATCTTCTCTAAAATTGACATACAGTAAGTGTCTCTCATAATCAATATCTGTCGCATACCGGACTCCCAAAAGCTCCCCGATGCGAAATCCCGTTTCTGCTAATAATAAAAGCAGGATTTGATCGCGACAATTGGCACATGCCTTTAATAAAATCACGATCTTATCCTGCTCTATGGTCTTCCCTATATGTCCTTTTTCCTGTAGATATCCATGAAATGTATTCCGGTATAATGTCCTTTTTACTCCCACTGAATTATGTACAATAATTCTCATATCAGAGAGGACTTTTAATTGCTTTATAGATTCATCCTGCTGTCCAGAAAATCTATAAAATCGGAACACCTCTTTTAAATACGCATTACAGGTCTCATTATATGGTTTCTTTTTGTAACTATCTCCACTATGCAATCCTGCCTGTAACCATATCAAATAGTCTGTAAAGTGTTCCTGCTGCTTATCATATGGCATCTCCCATACATCATCTAACTGGATGCCAGTCTCATCTATATAATTCAGATAGTATGAAATGGCTCCTGCACTTCTTCTGATAGTATTAGGTGACAATTTTGATCTTTTTTTATGCATTAGATACTTGGAGGGCAGTAACACTATATCCTGGCTCTCCTGCTCACGAATGAAATAATATTTTTCGTGATTATCTATCTGGGAATCCACAATATACCTTGCCATATTACTTTACTCCTTTCCTCTAACGCTATACACAGTATACCGTGTTACTCTTCTCATAGCTATCACACAATGTAACAATCTTTCCTTTTCAAACGAAGCATTATCAATAAACAACGTCAATCGATTTGATAACTCCCTGCTATTCCAAATGCAATACCTGCAGTTAACAAAAATCCAATAATTCCAACTGCCGCAACAATCAATATCCCAATCATGATCGTTCTACCTCCTCGACAATCTCTATAACATCTGGCATTCTGCCATCGTAACCGCTTCATCTTCCATAGCAAAATATTCATCTGCCACATTGCGTTCCACCGCCAAAATCTCTCCAGCCTCCTTCTCTCCCAGCTGGATCGGCGCCAAATACTTAATAATTCTCCCACATAATTTCTGGTCCGGACAAATATCCAGCATCCCCATACAGGTATTCACAATAAGGCGATCCAACACATCGGTAATCACTATTTTTTTAGCATCATATCCTCTCGCACCGATAAAATTTGCCAAGTTCTCCGGGGTCAGTGCCAACATATATTCTTTTCTGGCTCCCCCACCATATGGATACTCATAGGCATATCCCATCGTTTCTGTGTTCATGATCCGTTCTACCATATTCTTTTCTTCTGCTCTCATAAAATCTTCTCTCCTATTTTTTAACTGCCAAACTCAATTTTCCCTTCCAATGGCGAATATGCATCGACACCATAGCTTTCCTGAAGGATCTGAAATCTTGCGAGCTGCATGGATGATCTGGACAGCCTGCCCCGGTTTACAATCAAAAGAACATCTACCTGTTCTTTCTGGACCGCTTCTATAAAATGACGAAATCCATTTCGATTCCAAAGCGGAGTTGTCCCCACATCACTGGAACTTCCAACCAGTTCAAATCCCATCTGCTCTCCATAATCAATCAGCTGTTTAAACTGACTTTTTAATGCACCATTTCTATCTTCCGGTGCATCAATCGCACAATAGATCCACGCACGTTTTCCCTGACCCATTCCTGCCTCCTGCTCCTTTTCCAAACACCCTTTATGTTCTTCTCTGTACTGTTACACCAAAACTCACGAGAATTGCCTCATCTACTTTACGCATCATGGCTCCACTCAGACTTCCTACATACCCTCTTAATCTTATCCGGTCAATCGTCCTTACCTGCTCCAATAAAATAACAGAATCATTATGGAGTCCTCTTACATGATTTCCCAATTCGATATGTGTAGGTATCCAGTGCTTATTAGGCCGACTTGTAATTGCTGCCACAATGACGGTTGGACTGTAACAATTACCAACATCATTCTGAATAATCAAAACCGGCCGGATTCCCCCCTGTTCAGAGCCTATTACCGGCATCAGGTCTGCATAATATATATCTCCTTTTTTTATCGTAACACTTCCCCTCCTTCCATCTACTCTGGACTACGAATGTTCCTACTCTTTATGAAAAGTCTCTATCTCTATGTAATTCTGCCATCATATGGCAAATGCCTTTTTTTCCATCTTACGCTGATGACCTCGCCTGCCAAAAGTTCATCCGCTCGGATTCCCTTTCCCAGCTCCTTCTTGGCTGCTTCTTTCTGCCCTTGCAAAAGTATGGATTTTACCTGGTCAGAATTCAGAAATAAATATCCTTTCGATGTCATAAAATGAAAATTGCTGTCAGGATATAATTCCATAAATTCTTTGACACGCATATACATCTTCCTCCTTATCATTTTGTGATTTAGAACACAAGGATAGCGGCAGCCTTATCCAGTTGATCTATCTTTCCTTTTCCGCTGGATAAATATAAAGCTGCCGCCATAGTTTCTGTTAAAAATCACTTGTTCTTCATTTTCAAAAGTTCCTATTCGACACAACTTCCCGGAACCAGATATCGGAAATACTGATATTCCTGTTACAACCGATATCTTTGGGCGGCAACACTGACCAGCCATGGCTTAAGGCTGTCATGGGATTGTTCCCCTCCGAGGGTCTCTCCGAGCCGCCCTCATTGCGTGTTCCCGTTTTGCGGGGCTGTGACTGGACGGAAGTATCATTATAGGCTGTTCAGGTCATTGCAGGCAGTCTGCCAAAACTGCTTTAAGGACAAATTTTTTTCGCTCTGCACCTTTGATGTCATCTTATTGACAGACACTCTGACTATCTGCAGGTGGTCGTGGCGGATTTTCCTTTGTGCTTTTCCTTTTGGGCTGAACAACTAAGGTATCTGTATTGCCGGATATGACTGTTTCACACAGTTTTTGCCAAAGAACAGAAAGAGAAATCAGTCCCCTTCACTTCCTTCCACGCTGGCAGAGAAGTTTGAGAACCAAAAACAGAAAAATAATTAAAATAATTTTCTCAGTTTCTCTAAAATCTTCTGTCTCCGTTTGTTTATCGCCTTCTGTGACAATCCAAGTACCGAAGCTACCTCCCGTTCCGTCCGTTCCTCAAAATAGAGTTCCTGAATCAACCACTGTTCTTCTTTCGAGAGTTCTAAAAGGAATTTATGTAACTGTTCACACTCTATTTTTTTCAGAATCTGATCCTCCACACTTCTGTTTTCTTCTGGAAATTGCACAGCCATTTCCTGCAGGCGTTCATAGGAATCCTCTCTGCTAGGAATGGTCATTTTCTCTCCTGTTTTAGGATCTACGATATTTCTTGCTCTTTTTAAGTCATATTCCTGATACTGCATTTTTCTTTCACTTGTTCTCAATACAGCGATTACTTCCTCGCTGGCTTCCGGATACATTTTTTCTAAAATCCGGTATCTTATACGGTTTTGCCATGTTCCTGTCCTCCTTAGTTTTCGTTGGGTGGTGAAAACGAAGGACAAGTGGCGGACTACGACATAGGTTTCTGGCAATCCTCAAGCAAGAGCTTTTCTCCATACGCTGCTCCTTAGAAAAAAGAAGCCAACGGGAGGATCCCGCTGGCTTTTAACAAATTAGAAATTGGATGCAGCGCACAAAACACTATAAAAAAGACCCCATACATTTCTGTATGAGATCTTCTCGCTCAGCACACTGACCATCCAGTGTACTGACTATAACATGAGAGAAGTCGGACTTTCAGTAGGACTCTTGTCGGACTTTAGTCGGACTATTTAATTGATATGAAGCGTTCTCGGTTTGCTTCCGTCACTTTCAATCAGATGTTCTTCCTTCAATTGCCGAAGATAACCATGCACAGTTGATGGGGAACGATACCCTAAACCTTTTCCGATATCCCGTACAGTAGGCGGATATCCATACCTTTTTATGTATTGCTCAACAAAATACAAAACTTCCATTTTCTTTTTGTTGCTCATAAAACCACCTCTCCTCTATTCATAAAGTAACGGTTCTTCCAAAGCCTGTTTGATTTGAGGAAGAGCACTCCCCCAAAGAGATAGACCGAATATTTTAATTGCTTCCTTTTTTCTATCATAATATGTGCTTCTTTCCATCCGAAGCGTTTCCAGTAATTCAGGCTCTGTATATCGGAACCGGCTTAAATAACACTTAAACACAATGTCAAAATAAAGCTGTGGTGAATATGGAAAATCACGCATTTTAACCATGGCCGAGTCTACCAGTTCCACAAGCCACTTGGTCTGGAACAGGCTTTTTACTGTTTCTTCAAACTTTTCCCTCTCTACAGTAGGAGCAAAATCATTCAGATATAGAAGCCCCTCCTCCAGTTCTCTACCATAACAATATTCTGCTTCTTCACGAAGCATTGCAGCACGGTCACAGGCCGTCCAGCATACATTTCGATAAATAGATAATAACAATTTTGACCTTTCATATAAATTTTGTTCATCCAGATGCTGCATCACACACAGCATCTGAATACTGTTTTTTGCCAATGAGTTTTTCCGTCCCATAAGCCCCTCCTATCTTACCGGTTCATAACTCCCGGCATAATCAAACCATGATCTCGATATTCCGGCATCTTCAGATCCTTCATCAAGGCCGCTGGATAGATAGCCCTTTTTCCAAATCGCCGCCGAGTTTCCTCAATCGCCAGAAATAATTTTTCTTCTTTCTCAAGCCGGATTGGATCCGAAAACAAACAGATTTGCTCCGGTTCTTTTGCTGATACCAAGTTGATTGCACGAACAGTTACCGAACGCACAGGTTCCTTCCAATCATAATTTCTCTGAAATAGTTCCCTCGCCAGTTTTGCAATTTCCAAAGGCACTATCGTCGGAAGGGAAAGTTGACCTTGATACTGCCTTGTAAATAATTCCTGATTGCGAATCGCTATCTGAACCCCCTGTGCTTTCAATCCATGAATCCTTAATCGATGTCCTATGTCCTGGCATAATTCCAGAATAACCTTCCAGACCTCCTCTTCTGTTTTAAGATCTGCTGTACAAGTAATTCCATGCCCCACACTTTTCATCGGAGACACAAAGTCCTTCTCCATTACCGGACTATCATCCAGACCATTTGCATATGACCACAGCATCAGCCCATTTTTACCAAGAAGCTGGTTCACATAATCATGATCCATTTCTGCCAGATCTCCTATCGTATAAATTCCAACTTGCTCCAGCTTCTTTGTAGTTGAGCGGCCACAGAATAATAATTCCGATACCCGAAGCGGCCAAACCTTTTGTTTCCATTCTGATTCTTCAATGCTAGTTATGGCATCCGGCTTCTTCATATCACTTCCCAGTTTTGCAAATATTTTATTGAATGAAATTCCTATACTAACAGTCAATCCCAGTTCATTCTTCATCCTGCAGCGAATCTGGTCTGCAATTTCTTTTCCAGAACCATAAAGAACCTGACTTGCTGTCACATCCAAAAAGCACTCGTCCATTCCGTAAGGCTCTACCAGGTCTGTATATTCCTGATAAATCTCTCTTGCCATGTTGGAATATTTTAAATACTGTTCATACTGGGGTGGAACCAAAATCAAATCCGGACAAAGTCGTTTTGCCTCCCAGTTAACCATCCCTGTTTTTATTCCTGCTTGTTTCGCTTTCTCTGATTTTGCAAGAACAATTCCATGACGGTTTTCTGTGGACCCGCACACTGCTACTTGCTTTTCCCTGTAGCTCTGGGTTCAGCATCATTTCTACAGAAGCATAAAAACAGTTCATATCACTATGAAGGATTGTCCGATTCATATTCTGTACCCTCTTCCAATTTTTTCTAGCAATTATTAGCACACTTATTCTTGACAGCTTGCACACTCACTATTATAATGTGCATATAGTCACTGATACTTGCTAATTCTTGCTAATTCAAATATTAGCAACTACATGCACACTTGTCAATAGCACAGTTAGCAAGTTTACGCACACTAAAACGAATGGAGGTCTGACATGAAATCTTTTGGTGCTAAAGTTAAAGAACAACGTGGAAATCTTGGATTAAGTCAGAAACAATTAGCAGAAAAAGCCGGAATGGGTATCCGAACAATTACTTCTTATGAATTAGGAGAAAGAAAACCATACCAGGCACAGCTTTATAAGCTGGCAAAGGCACTGGAGGTATCAACCGAGTATCTGCAAAACGATAACATAGAGGATCCATCTTATGGTTTAGACCGCATGGAATATGTAGAAGATATGAGAAAAAAAAGCGGAACCAGAGAGGCATTGGATCTACAAAAAATGCTGGCTGAGAACACAGCTCTTTTTGCAGGAGGCACTCTAAGCGAAGAAGCAAAAGATGCTTATTTTCAGGCAGTTGCCGAAGCATACTATGACTGTAAAAAAGCAGCCAGAAAAACCTTTGGCAAAAAGAAAAATCCACAATAATCTTCTCCCGTAATATAGTCCGAAAGGAGGGAGCTGTTTTGACTATTCAATCCATATCTGAAGAAGTCAGACGGATCCAGAAAAAATATGGTGAATCGGATCCATTCCGTCTGGCACAGGCAATGAAAATTATCGTGGTATTAAAACCGATGGGAAGATATAAGGGGTGCTGCAAAGGATTTTATGTTCAGCACCGCAGAATCAAACATATCACAATCAACAGCGATTTGCCGGAAGTGATTCAACGGGTCATACTGGCTCATGAAATTGCTCATTCCGTGCTTCATGCAAACATAACAGCTGCATTTCATGAATTTACACTATTTGACGATACAGATCGGCAGGAATATGAAGCAAATCTCTTTGCTGCCGAACTGCTGTTATCTGATGACTGCGTATTAAATGCATTAAACGAAGACCAGTTTTTCTTTCAGGCAGCCAAAGCTCTTTATGTACCAGCAGAATTACTGGACTTTAAATTTCGTGTCATGAAACGTAAAGGTTATAAACTGGAGTCTCCCATCGTATCACATGGGAATTTTCTGAAAACAATTGAATAGGAGGACTACTGATGAACGAAGATACTATCCGCGATATATACTATGTAGAACATAAATGGAACCCCCATTTTTTCTATCTTTCCCCAAAATCATTTTGCCAGGATCTTGAAAAAAATGGCCCCGATCTATACCTTGACTTGTTCCATGCCATGTATCAGGAAGAGTCTGATTATATTTGTCCATATACGGAAAACGATTTTTCCCTTAGAAAAGAACTTTGCAACAATGGGACAACTATCATCTATCAGCTTATTACTCCATCTCCTGTCCTCTCCCCTCTTACCCGGTGTGTCTATTTCTGCTGTCAATTAGATAAGCAGCAATATTTTTACTATACCTCTGAGCTAGCACATACCGGTGATTATCTGCTATGCGGATGGACAAAGGATGAAGCGCATCTCATTTTCCATTCCGATGCATCTACACTTGAGGAAGAACTGGAAGAAGTTAAAAAACTTTTTAAGGAGGTAGAACTATATGATCGGTGTTCAGACAGACTGCAAAGTTTATGTAAACGTAAGAGCAGCCTTCCTTCCAGACGGAAAGATGCTTCCAGAAGAACTTACCTGGGAAGACGGAACACCTTATACAATTGACCGCATTTTGAATGTGAAACCCTCTGTCGCAAGGAAAGCTGGAGGTCAGGGCGACTGTTATACAATTTTGGTAAACGGAAAGCAAAGCCATCTCTTTTTTGAACGCAGTACAAATTTAACGGGAGCTTATATAGGCCGGTGGTTTGTAGAACGAAAATCTTAACCAAAACCCTTATATAAAAAAGATAGCTGTCATTTTACGATATAATGTCAACTATCTTTTTTATATGGCATCATTTTATATTAACGCATTCCAGACGCACACTCTCCCATATTAATGTCCAGCACCCCTCTGGGCGGCTGGATCAGGGCGTCCTCATACTGGCACTTCCACTGAATCTCCCGGCACATCTGGCCATTCGCCACGCCGTCTATGGTTTCCCCATCCTGAATGGGGTTATCATGCTCCAATATGTACGATGCCACATTGTAGGCGTGGTTTACCACCCAGTTGGGGTCCATGTCGTGGAAGTGGTACTGGAGGTCGGGCAGGAACAGGGTGCTCATGCCCACCGTGTCGATGAGCATATCTTCGGTGCCCTCAATGTTAAAGAAGCGGACATTGACGCCAAAGCGGATGAACCGATCCGAGCCTTCAATCTGGTGAGAACGCACATCCTCCGCCAGAAACAGTTTGCCGCAGCTCTGGAAATAGAATGCCTCACAGGTGGGGTACAGCTCCGCCAGAGCCTCCAGAAAGTCGGCATCCAGGTTGGCACGCTCCAGCGCCGGAAGCGCCGCAGCCAGCATATCGGTGGCTACCACCTGATA
>ENA-OQDL01001718-OQDL01001718.1-human-gut-metagenome-genome-assembly--contig:-NODE-1718-length-10236-cov-2.440400_pt1 | contig 10236 bp, 16 predicted proteins | sample MGYA00242782_ERZ504609 | MGnify/ENA primary metagenome ERZ504609 (study PRJEB26092, sample SAMD00036320) | human gut metagenome | host: Homo sapiens | study: EMG produced TPA metagenomics assembly of... | reverse complement strand
AGATGCAGGAGGAAGTATAGAGAACACATTTTGGCACATACTACTTGCAAAAGAAAGGAAGTGGTATGATGGCAGGGAAAAAATGGTGGATCTGGCTGCTTGCAGTTCTGGTGGCAGCCGGAGTGCTGGCGGTGCTTCTGATGCAGCAGAGTACGCCGCAGACGCAAAAAGGAGGAACCCTGGTACAACGGCTGGAGGCGATGTGTCATGGGTGATGTACTGTATATCCAGACAGAGAAAAACCGGAAGATCACGGATCCTCATGTGCGTCTTGGCGATATCGCGGATCTTACGAGCAACAATCCGGAGGTTTTGCAGCGATGCAAAGTACTTCGGGTTCTGACACTGGAGCCGGAAAAATATGGCAGATATACGGTTTCAGCAATGGAACTGATCTGGCTGATCCAGAAGAAAGAAGAGAAGGTGGAAGTGGATCATGTCGGCGAACCGCAGTTCATCCTGACGTACGAGGATCCGGCAGGGAAAAAATATAGTGATGAGCTGGCTGAAAACGGCGTTTGTATGCCTGATCACATTCTTTGGAACGATGTTTTCTATCATGACTTTCAATATGGATGTGGATATCCCGACTCTTTTTGAGCGGATCAGTGGACAGTTCACCTCGAATCCCGCCGGGCTGACGATTCTGGAAGCGACATATTCGGTGGGGATCGGGATCGGTGTTGTCTTTTTCTTTAATCATTTTGGCAAGTGGAAGATCACGGAGGATCCGACACCGATGGAAGTGGAGATGCGCGAATACGAGGAACAGGTGGATCTGACGATTCTCGAGATGGAGCGTCGAAAGGAGGAAAATTCCGGATGAGAGAAGCCTTGCTTGGCGCGGTGGGACTTTGTATGGGGATGACAATCGCAAGCGGTGTGGTAGCTTTTATCATCAGCCTCGGGATCGTACCGCGGTTTGCCGGGATTACGAGAAGCGCCACGCGGGTGCGGCTGTATGAGGACTGTTCCATGGTCGGTGCGGTGCTTGGCAATCTGCTCTTTCTCTACCGGGAAGCACTGCCGCTTGGGAATGCCGGACTTGCCGTCTACGGAAGTTTCTCCGGGATTTTTCTGGGAAGCTGGGTGGTAGCGCTCGGAGAGGTTGTGAACATCTATGCGATTCTTGTCCGCCGGATCGGTCTGGTCAAAGGAATCGGTCTGGTGATCCTCAGCATGGCGCTTGGAAAAGTAGCCGGTTCTCTTTGGTTTTTCTTTTGCTGAGCAGAGTTCAGGATACGGAGAATGAGAAAAAACAGGCATAAAACCGGAGAAACCGGAAGATACTGATCAGGTAGAGAAGAAAAACAGTGTAACTGTTCAGTACCTTCACAGTTACGAGCCAAAATGCATTTAAAATCACCTTCGGTGATGGCATTTTGGCTTGTATGTCTCGGGATTTTGGCAAAAAACATGTCAAAACGCCTCGCGGGATACTGCCTACTGAATAGTTACAAAACAGTTACAAAAAACAGAAAGAAAACAGGTGGAACCACCTGTGTATGAGGATGAAACGATGCAGGAAGACAAAGAAAAACAGCAGCTATATGAAGATTACGTCAAACAGGTGACACCAACGCACAGTCTGCCCGCAAATATGGCAAAAGCCTTTCTTGTGGGAGGTCTGATCTGTGTGCTGGGGCAGGCAGTTACCGAATGGGCACTGGCGGCGGGGATGGATGAGAAGACGGCGGGAACGTGGTGTTCCATTGCGTTGATTTTTCTGAGTGCCCTGACCACGGGGGATGAACCTCTATCCACGGCTGGCAAAGTGGGGCGGGGCGGGAACCCTGGTGCCGATCACGGGATTTGCCAATTCGGTAGCAGCACCGGCGGTGGAATACCAGAAGGAAGGACAGGTATTCGGAATCGGAAGCAAAATATTTACCATAGCGGGACCGGTAATCCTTTACGGGGTGCTGACCTCATGGGTGCTGGGACTGATCCAGTATGTGGCAGAAAGGTGGTAGCAGATGGAGATCGGAAAACAGAGCATCCGGCTGGAAGAGCCAGTCTATGTGGAAAGCTGGGCATCGGTGGTTGGAAAGAAAGAAGGAGAAGGTCCGCTGGCAGATTTTTTTTGACGAGATCGAGACGGATGATCAGCTGGGACAGAATACCTGGGAGGAAGCAGAGAGCATGCTGCAGCAGAAGGCGGCAAGGCTGGCGGTCAAAAAGGCAGGATGCACACCGGAGGATATCCGGATCATCTTTGCCGGGGATCTGCTGGCGCAGTCCATTGCCTCCTCGTTTGGAATCGGAGAACTGGATCGGCCGCTGTACGGACTGTTCGGTGCGTGCTCCACGATGGGAGAGGCGCTGAGTCTCGGAGCCATCACATTGTCGGCCGGTCACGGCGAGCGGGTGCTGGCGGTGACATCCAGCCATTTTGCCACGGCGGAGAAGGAATTCCGTTTTCCGCTCGGCTACGGAAGCCAGAGACCGCTGTCGGCTTCCTGGACGGTTACGGGAAGCGGAGCCTGCGTGCTGAACCGGAAGAAGGGAAAAGTAAAGATCACAGGACTTACCACAGGAAAAGTGGTGGACTACGGATTGAAAGACTCCCAGAATATGGGTGCATGTATGGCACCGGCAGCGTGCAGTACGATTGCACAGAATCTGAAAGATTTTGGAAGAGAACCGGAGGCGTACGATCAGATCATCACAGGAGATCTCGGCTATGTCGGGCAGCAGATCCTGTTGGATCTTCTCGAAAAAGAAGGCTATCAGGCGGTGAAAAATCACAAAGACTGTGGGATCCTGATGTACGACCAGGAGACACAGGATACCCATGCGGGCGGAAGCGGGTGCGGCTGCAGTGCGTCGGTACTTGCCGGCTACATTCTGCCGAAGATCGCCTGCGGAGACTGGAAACGGGTGCTTTTTGTACCGACAGGTGCGCTGATGTCAAAAGTAAGCTTCTATGAGGGAAACAGTGTACCGGGAATCGCCCAGGGTGTCGTCCTGGAATGGGCAGACGGGGAGGTGGAAGAGTCATGATCATGCATTATATCAATGCCTTCTGGGTGGGAGGGCTGATCTGTGCGCTGGTGCAGATCCTTCTGGATAAGACCAAACTGATGCCGGGAAGAGTGATGGTTCTTCTGGTATGTGCGGGAAGCGTGTTAAGTGCCCTGCATCTGTACAAACCACTGGTCGATTACGCCCATGCGGGCGCAAGTGTACCGCTGATCGGATTCGGGCATCTGCTGTTTCAGGGGGTAAAAGAAGAGATTGAACAGGCGGGGATCCTCGGCGTATTTACCGGAGGGTTTAAGGCAAGTGCGGGAGGAATCAGTGCAGCATTGATCTTCGGCTATCTGGCGAGCCTGTTTTTCCATCCACAGATGAAAAAATAAGGAAGAAAGAGATTTCCGGCTCTTGCCATGGACGGAAGAGATATAGTATAATAATATAGTTTATGTGTAATTGCCAGCGGGATCCGTCAAAAGATCCCGCAACAGAGAATGAAAAGGTGAATAATTTGAGAGAAGAGATAATCAAAAGACTGGAACAGACAGTGGAAAGTGATCAGTTTTTGCGGGAGGAACCGATGAAGAAACATATCACATTCCGTGTGGGCGGACCGGCAGCCTGTTTTCTGACGCCATCCACAAAAGAGCAGATCAGAGAAATCTTACATATCTGTCAGGAAGAGAAGACGCCTTACTTTATCCTTGGAAACGGCAGCAATCTGCTGGTGAGCGATCAGGGATTTGACGGGGTTGTGTTGCAGGTCTATAAAAATATGAATCAGGTGACCGTAGAGGGAGAACATCTGCGGGTACAGGCAGGCGCGCTGTTATCTGCCACCGCCAGAAAGGCACTGGAAGCCGGACTTACCGGTATGGAATTCGCAGCGGGAATTCCGGGAACCATGGGAGGCGCTGCGGTCATGAACGCGGGCGCTTACGGCGGAGAGATGAAAGACATTCTGGAATCTGTCACCGTACTGACGCCGGAGGGAGAGCAGAAGGAACTGAAAAACGAGGAGCTGCAGCTGGGATACCGGACCAGTGTGGTAAAAGAAAAAGGCTACATTGTTCTGGAAGCGGTTCTGAGCCTGAAAAAAGGTGATCCGGAAGCAATCAAAAGCCGTATGGATGAACTGAAGGAACAGCGCGTGACCAAACAGCCGTTAGAGTACCCGAGTGCTGGAAGCACCTTTAAGAGACCGGAAGGATATTTTGCAGGAAAACTGATCCAGGATGCAGGTCTTCGCGGTTATCAGGTAGGCGGCGCACAGGTGTCCGAAAAACACTGCGGATTTGTGATCAATAAAGAAAATGCGACCGCGAAGGATGTGGTGGATCTGATCCATGATGTGCAGCGGATCGTATATGAGAAATTTCAGGTGCAGCTGGAGACAGAGGTAAAATTCCTCGGGGAATTTTAAAAGCGAAAGAGGCAGAGTATGAGATTTGTAATTGTTACGGGAATGTCCGGTGCGGGAAAAAGTACCGCACTGAAAATACTGGAAGACGCAGGATATTTCTGCGTGGATAACCTTCCGATTCCGCTTCTGGAAAAATTTGCCCAGTTTATCGTGGAGGGCAATTCCGGAAGCATCCAGAAGGTAGCACTCGGCGTGGATGTGCGAAGCGGCGGTGACATGGAAGGGGTGGAGAAAGCCCTCGAGGAGATCCGCCTGACAGGACTCGAGTATGAGATCCTGTATCTGGATGCGGAAGATGAAGTGCTGGTAAAGCGTTACAAAGAGACCAGAAGAACCCATCCGCTGGCGGGAAGCGGCAGGGTGGAAAACGGTATCCGCGAGGAGCGCAGACGGTTAAAATATCTGAAAGAGCATGCGGACTACATTCTGGACAGCAGCCAGCTTCTGACGAGGGAACTGAAAGCGGAACTGGACAAGATCTTTGTGAAAAATATGGGATTTAAAAATCTGATGATCACCGTCCTATCTTTCGGCTTCAAATACGGAATTCCGTCAGACTCGGATCTGGTTTTCGATGTGAGATTTTTGCCGAACCCCTATTATATCGATGAGCTGCGTCCGTTAAGCGGAAATGATAAACCGGTCAGCGATTATGTGATGAACTGCGAGGCATCCAGGATCTTTCTGGATAAACTGGCGGATATGGTTTCGTTCCTAATCCCGAACTATATTCAGGAAGGAAAAAATCAGCTGGTCGTAAGCATCGGATGTACCGGTGGAAAACACCGTTCCGTGACACTGGCAAATGCGTTGTATCAGCGTCTGGAACAGTCCGAAGAATACGGAGTACGGATCGAGCACAGAGACATCGGCAAAGATGCCATCCGGAAGAAAATGAACGAAGTGAGGTAAGAGAGCATGTCCTTTTCCAGCAAGGTGAAAGAGGAATTGTCCAGACAGATATCTACAGCGCGCCACTGCCAGATCGCGGAGATCGCGGCCATCTTAAGCGTCTGTGGACAGGTCAGTATCTCAGCCAACGATCACTTTCGTATGATCGTACATACAGAAAATGTGTCTGTAGCAAGAAAATACTTTACATTAATAGAAAAAACATTTAATATAGAAGCTGTAATTCACGTTCGGAAGAATGTCTACCTGAAAAAATCCAATGTTTATCGGGTAGAAGTATCTTCCCATGAGGATACGGTTCGAATCCTTCAGGCTACCAAGTTCATGTCGCCGGAGCAGGAGATCGCCGATGACCTTTCCGTTATGAGTCGTCTGGTGATCCAGAAAGAGTGCTGTAAGCGGGCATTCCTGCGTGGGACATTTCTGGCAGCGGGTTCTATCAGCGATCCGGAAAAAGGCTATCATCTGGAAATTGTCTGTTCCACACAGGAGCGTGCAGAACAGATACAGTCCATCATGAGAGAATTTGAACTGGATGCGAGAATCGTTGCGAGAAAGAAAAGTCAGGTGGTCTACCTGAAAGAGGGATCCCAGATTGTGGAATTTCTGGGCCTGGTGGAAGCAGGGATCTCACTGATGGATCTGGAAAATATCCGGATCCGGAAGGAAATCAGCAATAATATTAACCGTAAAGTGAACTGCGAGACTGCCAATATCGGCAAGACGGTTTCGGCAGCAGTAAAACAGATAGAAGATATCAGGTATATTGAAACACATGTGGGCTTCTCACAACTCACGGAGGAGTTGGAGGAGACCGCAGTTTGTCGTCTGCGTTATCCGGAGGCTACTCTGAAAGAACTGGGGGAGATGATGAGTCCGCCGGTGGGGAAATCAGGAGTGAATCACAGACTTCGGAAACTGGGAAGAATCGCTGACGAGCTGCGGGAAAATAAGGAGGATTACAATGATTAAGAAACCAATTACAATTCAGATTTCCAATGGATTGGAAGCAAGACCGGTAGCAATGCTTGTGCAGGTTGCCAGCCAGTATGAAAGCAGAATTCAGGTGGAAAGCGGAGATAAACATGTCAATGCCAAAAGTATCATGGGTATGATGACTCTGGGGCTGAATGTAGGCGAGAGCGTTACCATCTGTGCAGAAGGTACAGACGAAGAAGCTGCGATCGAAGGAATTGAAAAATATCTGACAAGTAAGTAATAGATAGGTAATTGAAAAACGAACGGTTACAAAAGACAAGGGCGTCCGGAAAGGATGCCCTTGTCTTTTGGTGCAATGAATGCGATATTTAGAATAATTCTTTTACCCGGAACCAGTAACTGTAAAAATCTTCAAATCCCAGGGAAAGATAAAGCCGCTTGGCAGGTGTGTTTCCTTCCACGACCTGCAGGTAGGCGCCCGTCATTCCCAGCTCTTTTCCACGGTTTAACAGCGCCGTACAGACGGAACGGGCATATTTTCGACCACGGTAATGCGGATGCACATGGATCGCATAGATCCCCATATAGGAACGATCCAGAATCCCGAGTCCGATGGCGACAATCTGCCCGTCTTCGTTGGTGATGGAAGCGGCAAGGGTGTCTTTCGGGATCGCATGATACATGGATGGCACGATCTGGCGGTGGATGGCACTGGTCGTACTCTTTAAGGCAAACAGCGACTGGATCCACCGGTCATTGATCGTCCGCTCGATCCGGACATCCACCGGCGGTGTGGTGATCTGCCAGGGCGTAAGATCCAGTGTCATAACTTCCGTGACATGCTGCACCACATACCGGCGGTCAATCAGCCGTTTTTCAAAATCATCGGAAAGCAACGGCGTGATCTTAAAAATAGAAGGCGTTCCCCAGCGGTGGTAAGCGTCTTCACAAAAAATCAATTTTTTCCTCGATCGGTATCGAGGATGGTCCGATCTGTTCCACACAGTTGGTTCTGTGTGTGTAAAAATAAGAAAAACGCAGAAGCCATCCGTCATAGAGCTGAATCTGATGAGAGGGCCAAGCGTTCAAAGAAAGATCTTCGATCGTCTTGATGGTGGGTTTCATAACTAAATACCTCCGTATAGCTTCATTATAATAAAGAAGAAAAAACGCAGGCAACCAGAAAATAAGAAAAAACTTACATTTTTTAAAACGGCTTGCAGAAGGGGTCAAAAAAGGATATAATAAGGGGCATGATATGGATACTGCCCTAACAGGCGGTATTTGCAGAAAGGTATCTGGAAGAGATGCCGGGAGCAGATTCAACAGATAGGAAAACATATGAGGAGAGTAGATCATGTCGAAAGTTTTAAAAACGATTGTTAATGTGATCCTGTTTTGCGCCATTGTGGTTGCAGCGGGGCTTCTGATTCCGCCGTTCGCAGGTGTGACAACAGTGATGGTGGATGATGTCGATATGCAGACCAACCTGTCACAGGGATCCGTGGCTTATGCAGTGGAGAAAGACAGCAGTGAATTGAAACAGGGAGATAAAGTTCTGGTAAGCCAGGATGGCGGACAATATGTATATGTGGTGGACAGCATCGATGGCAGCAGTGTGGTACTGGATGACCAGCTGAGCACAGACGGGGGAACCACACAGCAGGAACTGGGAAGTACCGTGCAGAAAGTCATGCTCGTGGTACCGGTGATCGGTTATGTATCTATGGCACTCCGGAACACCGAGGGCCTGATCATCGTAGGACTTGTCGTTGTATTTGTCATCATTCTGTTTATTCTCGCAGAAGTCTGGAAGAAAGACGATGATGAGGACGAAGAGGAAGACGAGGATGACGAAGAAGACGAATCCGAAGAAGAGCAGGAAGAAGAACCTGCAGTGATGTCCAGACGGGAACGGAAAAAAGCCAGAAAAGCAGAAAAGAAAAAACAGAAACAGGAAGAGAAAGCTGCGGTAGCTGAGGCGAAGGCAAGAGCAAAACAAGAAAGACAGGAAGCAAACTTGCAAAGAAGAATAAAACGCTGATGTGGAAGATACCGAAGAGACACCGGAAGAGATTCCGGCAGAATCGGTGGAAACAGCTGATCTGACACAGGAGATTGTTCTTCCGGAGGATCTGACACAGGAAGCACAGGATCTGGGAAGTACACAGGAAGTTGTATTACCGGCAGAGGAGCATCAGCCGGAAGAAGAAAGTACAGAGAATGAAGATCCGAACAAATCCCTGTTAGAGGAAACCGCAAGTCTGTTTGCGGCAGATATCGCAAGCATGATGAGCGAGAACCAGACGGAAGAGACGGAACCGGAAGCAGCAGAGCAGGAAGAAGAAACCGAAGAACCGGAGGAAGTGGATCAGACACAGCCGGTAGTGCTCGAAGAAGCATCCGAGGAGGAACAGGAGCCGGAAGAGAAGAAACTGGCGATGCCGGTATACACGAAAGAAGAGCTGCTTGCGAAAGCAGAAGCAGACGGGGATCAGCCGGAAGTCATCGAAGATGAAGTCAGCGGAGTTACTCTGGTAGATTACTCGGATGTCCTGTAAAAAAGAAAAATAAAATTTTTTGAAAAAATTTGAAAAAACCCCTTGCAATTGCGAGGGGTTTCGTTTATAATAACCCATGTTGTGACATTGATAGCGATGAAGCGTGAGGTTGCTGCAGAGATTGCAGGTTTTCCGTGGAGCGAATGTCAAGTTTAGAAACTGGCGACAAGTCACTGTACAATATTTACAATCTACAAATTCAGCGTAGAGACGCAGTGTGGTATCATAGATGATACACACGGAGGAGTGTACAGTCACCGCTTGTCGTACTAGATTAAGTGCGAAAAGGAGGCGACTTTTTTATGGCAAGTCAAATTATGAGAATCACGTTGAAAGCGTATGATCATCAGTTAATCGATGCATCCGCAAAGAGCATCATCGAAACTGTAAAGAAAACAGGATCTAAGGTGAGCGGTCCAGTACCGATGCCAACTAAGAAAGAGGTAGTTACAATTCTTAGAGCGGTTCACAAATATAAAGATTCCAGAGAGCAGTTCGAGCAGAGAACACACAAGAGATTAATTGATATCATTACACCAACACAGAAGACAGTTGATGCATTATCAAGACTCGAAATGCCAGCAGGTGTTTTACATCGACATCAAGATGAAACAGAAATAATTTTTACGTCCTATAGCTAGTATGATTATCCAGGCTAGAACGTAAGACATTTTGAGAGGGTAATCCGCTGTAGACTAGAATGATTGCATCAGATGTTTGAAGCAATCCGCTGTAGAAAATTAGGAGGAAGACGAAATGAAGAAGGCTATTTTAGCAACAAAAATCGGTATGACTCAGATCTTCGCAGAAGATGGTGAATTAATTCCGGTTACAGTATTACAGGCTGGACCTTGTGAAGTAACACAGGTTAAAACAGTTGAAAATGACGGTTACAGTGCCGTACAGGTTGGCTTCCAGGATATGAGAGAAAAGTTATCCACAAAGCCAATGAAAGGACATTTCGAAAAAGCAGGAGTATCTGTTAAGAGATTCGTCAGAGAATTTAAATTAGACGATGCAGAGAATTACGAATTAGGTCAGAAAATCACAGTTGATGTTTTTGAAGCTGGTGATAAAGTTGATGCAACTGCTATTTCAAAAGGTAAAGGTTTTCAGGGAGCTATCAAGAGACATGGACAGCATACAGGTCCTAAGACACATGGTTCTAAATACCATCGTCATGCAGGATCAAACGGTATGGCATCTGACCCATCCAAGGTAATGAAAGGCAAGAAGATGCCTGGACAGATGGGACATGTACAGATTACTATCCAGAATCTTGAAGTAGTTAAAATAGATGCAGAAAATAATGTTATTTTAGTAAAAGGATCCGTTCCAGGACCTAAGAAGTCTTTAGTAACATTAAAAGCAGCAGTTAAAGCGTAGGCGCTTAAGGAAGGAGGACTTACAAATGGCATCAGTATC
>ENA-OQDL01001716-OQDL01001716.1-human-gut-metagenome-genome-assembly--contig:-NODE-1716-length-10251-cov-1.679079_pt1 | contig 10251 bp, 11 predicted proteins | sample MGYA00242782_ERZ504609 | MGnify/ENA primary metagenome ERZ504609 (study PRJEB26092, sample SAMD00036320) | human gut metagenome | host: Homo sapiens | study: EMG produced TPA metagenomics assembly of... | reverse complement strand
ATAATTCAGCCATCATAACCGGCATCATCACGTCACTGACTATCAAATCGGGAATCTGTTCAACCGCTTCTTTCAATCCTTCTTTCCATTGGAAGCTTCGTACACAATATACTGTTGGGATAGCAAAGACACAATATACTGGCGCATATCGTCATCTCTTCTACACAAGTACACGACTAACGGTTGTTCATCTTCTACTGAAGCCGGTTTCTCTTCTTCGATAGGAGCAATACACCTCCCTCCTTACTTTTTCCAGATAGGTATCTTCACGATTTTCAACAAACTCTACATTCGCCCCGGCAAAACACTCTTTTCCCAAGTTCAATTCCACCAAAACTCGGCTCCATGTCCGGGTGTGCTTTCCACTGATACTTTTCCCTTTATGCAGTCTCACTACATATTGCACCATATTCAACCCGATGCCACTACCAAACAGATCTGACTTGCTACCTTGCTCTACCTGGAAAAACGGATCGAATATCTTCGACAAATTCTCCTCCGAGATTCCTTCCCCACAATCTTTCACCGAAATCACAACACTGCCAGCTTTCTCCACTGAACGAACTTTTATCTGCGTGCCTTTGGGAGAGTGTTTCACAGCATTCGATAACAGATTGAAAATAACTTTTTCCATCAGGTCTGTATCCATCCAAAGATTATCCCCATAATAATCATTGTCATATCCGATTGTCAGCTCCTTCTTATGTAATAAATCCGAGAAACTATCAATCTGGCTGGTAAGGAAAGTCCCTATATTGACACGACTCAACTTTAATGTCATAGCTCCATACTCTAACTTTCGGAAATCCATTAGTTGGTTGACAAGCAAAAGCAGGCGATTCGAATTTTTATAAATCTGCTTCATCGGGAAAAGGAATTTATGAGGCAGCGTCTCATCCTGCAAAATATCTTCCGCCGGGCCGGTAATCAAAGTCAGCGGAGTACGTAATTCATGTGAGAAGTTGGTGAAAAGTTCTATCTTCATCCGATAATTACGTTCAATATTCTCTTTTTCTATTTCTTCTATCCTCCGCTGATATTTATCCGATTTCCGCTTGTAGAAATAATACAGCACGCCTCCCACCAGCATCAGTGCCAGAAGCACATAGATCACTTTAGCCCATCCGGTGAGCCAGACAGGAGGATGAACCACGACATCGATACCTGTCGCATCCCCCAAATGCCATCGCTGTTACATGCTTTTATATAAAAAGTATATTCCCCGGCTGGCAAATGCGAATAAATGACTTCATTACGTTCAATATAATTCCAATTCTGGTCAAGTCCCTCCATCCGGTAAGCATATTTATATCCTTTCGGAAAGATATAATCCAAAGGGGAATACTTGATGAGTACGGCGGCATTCTTATAGGATAATTCCACATGTTCCAAGACTGCGTGCATTATCGTATTGTACCCGGTCGGCTCCTTCGTCGGAGTCGAGACTATTTACGGAAGATACATGTACTACAGGTAATAGTCTCTCTTGACCGGCGATAATTTCCCGGGGAGCAAACTCTGCTATACCATTGTTGCCACCTACATAAATCCTCCCTTCGATGCGGCGCTGTGCTTCTTCGGGGCTGATGCCGCGACAGGTGCGGTCGTACCCGGAGTAACCGCCTTCGGCCTTTTCGGCTTCAGCGCGCTTTGCGGCGATTTCTTCTTGGGTGCAGAAGCAGGGATATACGGCGCCCTTTTCCTTCAGCTTTTCAAGAGCGGCCTTGTAGGTATCGAAGCGTTCGGTTTGCAGGTAGGGGCCAAATTCGCCGCCAACTTCGGGACCTTCATCCCAATCTAGGCCGAGCCACTTCATCGAACGCAGGATAACCTGCTTGTTTTCCTCGGTGGAACGTTCAGGGTCGGTGTCTTCGATGCGAAGAATGAAGGTGCCACCCATGGCGCGGGCAAACGCCCAGTTATAGATAGCAGTGCGCGCTCCGCCGATGTGCAGCTCGCCGGTAGGCGAGGGTGCGAAGCGAACGCGAACAGGCTTAGACTGGTCTGTCATCAAGCTCAATTTCCTTTCAAGTCGTATGGTCTAAATGATAAACGAAGAGCCGCCCGCATGCCGAAAAGCAGAATGGGAAAATAGGAACAGGTCCCATTTTCCCATCGTGCTGCCCGTGCGCGGAGGAGGTGCGTTTCGCTAGTTCTTTCCTTTTGGTTTTTCTGGGCAGGGCGAAAGTGGCGCTTCGGGAAAAGCGGCGCGAGCCAGGCTGGCGATGATTGTGGCGTTTTCTTCGCTTGGTTCGAACGAAGAATCTAGCGAGAGGTGGTAGGCATCCGCCTTGCCCCAAATGGTGTCAGTGAAGTGCTTACAGTGCTCGGCTCGTTCGGCATCGATGCGTTCGATTGTGACGGCGGCTTCCATATGGTCGATGTTTTCGCGTTTCATGACGCGGCCGATGCGAGGTACAAGCGGTGCGTGAATGAATACGTTGAAGGTGCAGGGGCGCTCTTTCAAGATCGCGTTTGCGCAGCGGCCAACGATAACGCAGCTTCCTTGATTTGCGAGCTTGTGATTGTGTGGGCTTGGGCCAACCACAGATCGTCAAGCTGGCTGGGTTCCACACCGATGCTCTGATAGTTCTGCATGTAGAGGTTGTATAGCAAACCGCGGCGCACCTCTTGCTCGTGCTGTTTAACATATGCAGGCGGAAAGCCGGATTCCTGCGCGGTGAGGTCGATGAGCGTGTGATCGAACGAGGGTATGCCAAGCTCTCTGCCTACCAAGGTGCCGATTTCGCGTCCGCCCGAACCGTATTGGCGCTCGATTGCGACAACCAGAGGTTGTTGCCCTTCGTTTTCTGGGATGCTCGGTTGCTCGTCACTGTTCATGGGTACGTTGATGATGAAGCTGATGTGGCCTTCAACGGGGCAGAAGCGGTCGAAGTGAGGGAGTAGTTTGCCGATAAGGGCAACAATGGTTCCTGAGGCAAGGGCGGTGATGATGGTGCCTTCGCGAACGCCCTGGAGATACCCCAGGCCTATGAAGGATATGGCAACGGAAACCACAACCATGGAGCTGTCGAATGCGATCTTACATTTAGGGAAGGGCTTTTTCGCCGCTTTGGCGATGGCAAGAACAATGCCTTCTCCAGGCAGGGTGATAAAGCTTGCCTTGACCTGCAGGAACACTCCCATGGCAAGTAGGAAGCAACCCAGGATGTTCCACCCTAATTGTTCGGGGTAGTATTGCATGGGCAGTGTTTCGCAGAAAGGTAGAAGCTGGTCGATCATCAGCGCAAATACGAACGTGAAAGGTATTTGCAGGAGCTGTACGGGATTGAAATCACGGCGAAGCAGAATTGCCTGCACAATCAAAAAGCAGGTGTTCATGATGAAGGTAATAGTGCCAAGGGTTAGCGGTACAAGGTAAGAAAGCGTTGCGGGAATACATGAGATAGGGGAGTTTCCCAGGCCGGTTGTTCGCATTAGCGCAATAGACATGGCCATGGAAAGAAACCCGCCGAACAGCACCACCAGACGGAGAATGACGTTGGGAATGGGTTTGTTGAAGAGCGCGATCCAACGATCAGCCAAGCTCATAGGGGGTTCCTTTCTTTGATGTGCTCGTGCACTTGCTTTCGGTTAGGTGATTGTACTCCTCTAAAGTAGGGGCTTAGTGATTCCTGATGCTTGTTTTGTCCCGCGCGTATAATGGGGGGCGGTCAACAAAGGAGGAACCTATGAACTATCAGGAACTGCGTGATGAGATCAAAACCGCCATGAAGGCAAAGGACAAGGTCCGCTTGGCCATCCTTCGCCAGGTTCTGGGCGAGATTAAGAATATCGAGGTAAACGAACGTCGCGAGATTACCGATGCCGACGTTGACGCCATGTTGAAGCGCACTATCAAGCAGACGAAGGAAACCCTTGACGGTTCTATCAAGGCTGGCAACGATCAGGAGCGTACCGATACGCTTGCCGAACAGGTGAAGATTCTGGAGGAGTATCTTCCGAAACAAGTGGGCGGCGAAGAGCTTTCGGCCTTGATTGGTGAAGTTCTTGCTGAAACCGGCGCAACTACCAAGAAAGAAATGGGCCGCGTGATGGGCGGCTCTCACCCAGAAAACGGGCGGCAACTTCGACAAGGCTGCGGCTGCGAAAGAACTTCAGAGCCGCCTGGCATAGCCGAGCGGGGCTGAGGGGAAGCTGGGAATATGGGGCAGGCCCCATTTCCCACCTAAGAGGAAGAGCCTTGTTTGCGGGAGATTGCGCAAACAAGGCTCTTCCTTTGTCGATTGTAGCTAGTTGGAAAAACGGAACCTGTCCCTTATTCCCAACTAGTGCGCGATAACCTTCCCGAGAAGCCCGCATAGAGCGGCGCAGATAAGGCTGCAGATGGCCCACAGCGCCGCCATAGCTGCCCAGAACGCCTCAGGGAATAGCTGGATCAAAAGCGAGCTTGCGCTGAATGTCCAGTTCCCCTGAGAAAACAGCATCTGATGCATCCAGGTGAAGAGGCCATCAAAATCGGTGATCGCCCATGCGGCTAGAGCCAACAGTGTTGCAGCGACTAGGGCTGCGCCTAGCTGCATTGCCCGTCCTGCCCCCTTGCGTCCCGCCAGGAATCCCAGTGCTATAAGTCCTACAAGGGCAAATCCCCCCACAACTCCCACCGAAATGCGGCCCGTGGTAAAGATGGGTGTGCAGTCTTGCAAGTGGGAAAGCGCGTTTTGCGGTAGGGTGTAACGATCGGAAAGCGCACCCGCCACCGAAGCGGCTTTGCCTGGTTTGCGGCGATATCAAGTCCGCTGGCGGCAAACGCTTCGGCAAGTTGGGGATTCGAGTTCTCGAGCGCTGACGAATCGACGTCGGAGAGTTCGTCGATTGGCGCTCCTTCGATGGAGAAAGCGCGCGTTGCCTCAGCGATGGCCGCCATGTCTTCTTCGGGGAACACCGAATTCTCCCAACCGGAGAAGGTGCCGCCAATGCAGCGGTAGCCTGCGGGGTGGTGCAGACAACGAATCCTAATCCGAACAGGGTGTAGGCTAGGGCTATGCTCGTTGCAAGCGTAAGAAGAGGGGCAAGCGCGCGACGCATGATACTCACGGTGCTACCCTCGAACGCGGATGGTGGCGGCAGTGATGCCCTTCAGGTCCTTGCTAATGGTGGGGAAGGGTCCTAAGCGAGAGAAAATACCTTGAAAATGCCCGTTGTACAGGTACAGGCCGCTGAGGTTGTTGTACAGGGCACCCGTTCGATCAACTTCGTCATCGGTCAGATTCTCGATGTCCTCATCGGGAGGCAGGGTGTGGGTTTTGTACCGGGGTGAGGTACGTCTGGACAATGAAAGGCGCGCCTGATGCCCCGTTTGCGAATCGGGCAATAAGATCCTCCCATTCTTCCTGGGTAGAGGAAACGCCAGCATATACATCTTTAGCGCCGTAATTGTCGGTGGGTTTGATGATCCAGGCGTTCTTATTGGTGCGTACTTCGTCGAGATCGATTTCCTTTTCGTCGAGGAAAAGGGTGCGGGGAACATGACGCTCTACGAATTCGTTTTCCTCGGGAGTTAGAATTGCTTTGGTTTTGGGGTGGCGCAGTACTTCGAAAATCTGCTTGTCGTGAACCAGATGGCCGGCGAAGCTTCCAATCAGGGCTACGGCTTCGTGGCGCACTGCTTCGATAAGGTCTTGCGACTCATCCCAATGATCAAGCACGTCGTTTGTTACGCTGCGGCGCCAAATGGCATGAATGGGCAGCCCGTTGTCATCGTACAGGGCGCCGCCGTCGAACTTCAGATCGCGCACGTCGCATACAACGCATTCGTAACCGTAGCGCGCGAAGAATGAGGAGAACACCTTGAACTCGTCAACTACGCCGCACTCAAGGTAATCGCAGATGGCAAATCGGGCACCGGGAACAAAGTGCTTTGAATGTTCGAAGATGCGAATGAACTCCCGTACCCACGAATCGAAAAGCTCGCAGGCTTCAAGGGGGTGTTTTTGGGAGAAAAGCTTGAACGTTTCTGTCTGGTCGATGCTGTTAGTGATCTCGCGGTTCTCGTTCATGCCCGCAGAGCCATCGCCGTTGAACTCGCAGAATCCGCAGCTGAGGTCATCTTCGTTCAGGAATACGTCGATGCGGGCGAAGGGTAGAGGGTCGGCGTAACCGCGAGGCAGAAGTACCAGTTCGCGCAGGCGCTCATCGAAAGTGAACACGTCGCGGTATTCAGGTGTTTCGCGGTAATGCTCGATGACTTTGCACAAGATTCGATGCGTTGTCTCGGCGATGGAGCGCAACGCGTCCCAGCTCTCATCGTTGTAGAGTCGGGGGATGAATGAAGAAGCAACCACCTTTTCATGCACGATGGCGGTGGAGTTTTTCATGTATTCGTATGCGCTTCGGCGGCCGGCGATATCACCGCCGAGCTCTTCTGCGCAAGCAAAGTATTCTTCGGTTAGCTCGGCATTGCTTTTCATGGAGCTTCCTTTCGCGTTGGTTTCAGCGAAAGTGTACCGTTAGCGGGCTGCCTCTGTGCCTTGCTGCGGGAAAAATGCGGGAATACGATGCCCGAAAGGCAATCGCCTCCAGGAGGTGAAAGGGAGATCCTGGAGGCTGGTTTCCGGGTTTGGTTTTAGTGTTGAGCTTTGGCTCGGCGGGCAAGGGTGCCGGGAAGGCCATATGCCACGTTGTCCGATATTAGTGCCAGTAATTCATCGAGGGGCATGTCGTGGCAGCTACGGAGCCAATACAGATAGGCGTTTAGGATGCCACCTAGATAGAATTCAAGCATGATATCGAGGTTGCGTTCAGCTACGGCGGGAAGCAATCCTGCCTCCTTGTGAATGTGCTCTTTTGCGGCCGCCGTCCAATAGGTGAGGTACTCGTCGAGGGGCACATGCTCGGCAACTGTGCGCAGCTGATCGCGGGTGAAGGGCAGTGAAGCTTCGATGGCGGTCAGGAGTCGTTTGGTGCAGGATGGGGGATCGGCAAAGAAGTCACGAAAATCGATCCCCTCCAAGCTTTTTTCGGTCTGGATGCGAATTACGTCTTCGAGCAGATTGTCCACTGATGAGTAGTGGGTGTAGAACGTCTTTCGGTCAACATCGGCGCGCTTTGGCAAGTGCGGTGATGGTGATCTTGTTGTAGGCCGTTTTCGGCGAGCAGGTCGGTGAAGGCCTTGCGTATGGCGCTTCGGGTACGAATAACGCGCCTATCAGCCCTTTTTTAGCCTCGATCGTAGCCATAAAAATAATCCCCAATCATTGCCGATGTGTATCTTATGATACAGGTCTTTGCCTCTTGGGCATTGAGCCCCTCTTCGAAGCTAATATAATCTACAAATGTAGAAAAAGCAACGTATGGGATTTAGTAAAGAAGAGGGATAACGATGAAGGCAACCGACCACATCAAGAGGGCGGCTTTCGAGAAAGCCGTTGACTACTTTTCTGGCAGATCCTGAACATAACATCGTAAAAATCATGGACCTGATTGATAAAGTAGCGCCAAAAGACTTGTTCGCATCTCAGCGAACAGCATTTCGCGGTGCAATCGACGATCAAAGCAACTGGTATCGCCTGATCATGCACATCATGAACGATACCAACCCTGAAGTACGCGACGATCTTGTGAAAACGCTCATCATCGATGGCAGCCTGATGGCATGGCCGGTGCAGGAAGCCAACCGCGATAAATACGAATGCAATATCCCCTGGGCCATCCTCCTTGATCCTACCAGTGCTTGCAATCTGCACTGTACGGGCTGCTGGGCAGCGGAATATGGTAATAAATTGAATCTAAGCTTGGAAGAGATTGATTCCATTATCAGGCAAGGTAAAGAGCTGGGCACGCATGTGTATATCTACACGGGTGGTGAACCTTTGGTGCGCAAGAAGGACCTCATCAAGTTGTGCGAGATGCACCCCGATTGCGTGTTCCTTTCGTTTACCAATGGAACACTGATCGACGAGGCGTTCTGCCGGGATATGATTCGCGTGAAGAACTTTGTTCCCGCCATCAGCGCTGAAGGCTTTGAGGAAGCAACCGACAGTCGCCGCGGTGCGGGAACGTACGCCAAGGTACAAAAGGCAATGCAGCTGCTGAAGCAAAACGGTTTGCCCTTTGGTGTTTCATGTTGCTACACATCGCAGAATGCGGAATCGATTGCCTCGGAGGAGTATTTCGACTACCTCATCGATCAAGGCGCGCTGTTTGCTTGGATTTTCTCGTTCATGCCGGTAGGTGCAGGGTCTACGCCCGATCTTATGGCTAGCCCCGAACAGCGTGAGCATCTGTATCGCTTTGTACGTGAAATGCGTCAGAAGAAACCCTTGTTTACGCTTGATTTCCAGAATGACGGCGAATTTGTGGGCGGCTGCATTGCTGGCGGACGGCGCTATCTGCACATCAATGCGGCGGGCGACGTTGACCCGTGCGTTTTCGCGCATTACTCCAATGCCAATATTCGCGAGGTCTCCCTGCTCGAGGCGCTGCAGTCGCCCATTTTCATGGAGTACTACCGCGAGCAGCCTTTCAGCGACAATCTGCTCCGTCCATGTCCCATCCTGGAAAACAGTGGCAAGCTGACCGAAATGGTCGAGCGCGCAGGTGCTCATTCTTCCGATCTTCAAGAGCAGGAAACCGCCGAAGAGCTGTGCGCGAAAACCAAGGACGCCGCCGCGGCATGGAAGCCGGTTTCCGAGCGCATTTGGAATGATCCTAACGATCCTTTGTTTGAGAAGCGCCACGATGTTACCCAGGGAATGGCGGCAACCGATATGACAAAATTCGAGCGCTTGGGTCGTACCCGTCACGCAATGGCGCAAGATAAATAGTCCGCTTGCCCCCATAACCTGTTGGCGTTTTCTGTTGACGGCGCAGCATGGGGCACAGGGACGGTATAGTACTATCGAAAAGTTGTGGGGAGGCAGCTTTGGCTGCCTCCTGTTTTCCTGAAAGGAAACGATAGATGCAAGAAGAACAGCATTCGTACCTGTTTACGAGCGAATCGGTAACCGAAGGCCACCCCGATAAGATCTGCGACCAGATCTCCGATGCCATCCTCGATGCCATCCTCGCCAAGGAAACCGAGTTGGCAGCAGGAGGTTATGTTGCTCCGGGTGGCATTCCCGCCAACCCGAAAGAGGTTCGCTGCGCGGTGGAAACCATGGCTACCACTGGTCTTATCATGGTTACCGGCGAGGTGCGCACTCAGGCCTATGTTGATGTGCCGGGAATTGCCCGCGAGGTGCTTCGTGAAATTGGATACGATCGCGCCAAGTACGGTTTCGACTGCGATACCTGCGGTGTGCTGAATACCATCCACGAGCAGTCTCCCGATATTGCGCAAGGCGTTGACGAATCTTGGGAAACGCAGAACGGTGAAGCTGTTGACCCGTACGACCAAATCGGCGCGGGCGACCAGGGCATGATGTTCGGTTACGCATGCAACGAGACAAAGACCCTTATGCCTTTGCCGCATTATCTGGCCAGCCGTTTGGCTGAGCGTCTTTCGAAGGTGCGTAAAGATGGCATCATGCCGAATCTGCGTCCCGACGGCAAGACCCAGGTTAGCGTTCGTTACGTTAACGGCGTTCCTACCCAGGTCGAAAAGGTGGTTATATCTACTCAGCACTCCGAGGAAACCGATCCTGCTGAATTGCGCAAAGCGCTTAAGCGTAACGTTATCGACCCCGTGTTTGAAGCCGAGGGGGTAACGGTCGCAGACGATCTGGAACTGTATGTGAACCCTACCGGTCGTTTTGTGGTGGGCGGCCCTATGGGCGATGCGGGCCTTACCGGCCGCAAGATCATCGTTGACACCTATGGCGGTATGGGACGTCACGGTGGCGGCGCCTTTTCGGGCAAGGACTGCACCAAGGTAGACCGCTCGGGCGCCTATGCTGCTCGTTGGGTTGCCAAGAATGTGGTTGCTGCCGGTTTGGCAACGCGTTGCGAGGTTCAGATTGCCTATGCCATTGGTGTTGCGCGTCCTGTTTCTGTAATGGTCGATACGTTTGGGCACGGGCATCGTTTCCTCATCCGACATCGAGGCAGCGGTAAGCAAAGTGTTTGACCTTCGTCCTGGTGCCATCATCGACGAGCTCGATTTGCGCCGTCCTATCTATCGCAAAACCGCGGCATACGGCCACTTTGGCCGCGAGCTTCCTGAATTCACTTGGGAAAGACCGACAAGGCCGAAGAGCTGAAGGCAGCGTGCGGCATCGCGTAAAGCACCTTCGTTAAACCGCATCAGCATCGCGTAAAGCGTTATCCTCAAACCGAATCAACGGTTGTAAG
>ENA-OQDL01001714-OQDL01001714.1-human-gut-metagenome-genome-assembly--contig:-NODE-1714-length-10261-cov-4.333925_pt1 | contig 10261 bp, 10 predicted proteins | sample MGYA00242782_ERZ504609 | MGnify/ENA primary metagenome ERZ504609 (study PRJEB26092, sample SAMD00036320) | human gut metagenome | host: Homo sapiens | study: EMG produced TPA metagenomics assembly of... | reverse complement strand
CATAATAATTGGTAAAATGCAATAATTTATTTTCTATTTACGAGAAAATACTGTGCATATTATCTTATTTAGGAATAGTTAAGGCGGCTACCTAAATCTTTTTATTACTTTACCGCACATGAGCATTCCTTCATGGCAACTAACGGTACACCATGTCTGGAAATAGAAGCTGTTACTTCACCTTCCGGTGCCGGTTCTTCTGCCGGGATCTCTGCCTCTGGTTCAGAAGCTTCTGTCTCAGGTTCTGCTGCTTCCGTTTCAGCTGGTGCCTCAGTCTCAGGCTCTGTTATCTCCTCAGGAGCTTCTGTTGCTGCCTCAGTTTCTTCTTTCTTCGTCTCTTCCGGCTGCTCTTTGCTTTCTTCCACATCTTCCTTGGTTTCCGGAACTTCTGCGGTTTCTTCAGCAGCTGTGGTCTCTTTTTCCGTATCCGTTGGATTTACAACATTTTCTGTTGTTTCTTCGTTTACTGCTTCTGAAGGCTTTTCTGCCGGAGCAGTCTCTGCAGGTTTGGAAATAATGTTTCTTTCTTCATCCCCAAACTTATCTTCATAACTCTTTATGGTAATACGTTTGGTGGTCTTTTCCTTTTCTTTTCCGTTTTCTGTTCTTGTTACAGTTGTAGAACAGCTGATGGTATCTTCCCCGTTATTTACGTAAAGGAAATAAACCTCTTCCTCTCCTGTTACCATGTACGTATCATCTGCATCAGCCGGAAGCTTTACAAATACCCGTAACTCTGCCTCCATGCTGTCTCCCTGGATGTCCGGATAGACTTCGTATACCTTTCCGTCTCCAAAGAACAGTGCCTCAAACTTTTCCGTGGCACCGTCGGTAAAATCCAGGCTGTCCTGTGATACCACATTTTCGTCTTCGATGGCCTGACGGATGGCATCCACCAGGTCAGCGCCGCCAATGGTAAAGTCCACTCTGTTTCCTGATGCTGCAAAGCTGACATGCAGATCTGTTCCCACATTGGTGAAGATCATGGCAAATGCCAGCATAAATGCCAGGAAACGCTTCTGTAAACTAACCATTTTTCCCGTTCGTTTCTTGCGTCTGCTTCGTCCTCTCATACCCTGTTTCTCCTCTCTCTGAATTTTGTGCAGGCCCCATTTCCTGCCAAACTCCAGTACTTCCTGAATCCCATTTCACAGTCATCAGTTTATACTTTCATTTATTTTTATCATAGCAGAAATAGCGTTATATCAGGCGTTATATGAACTTATATTTTCAAAAAATTTTTAATTTTTCAAATAATTTACAGACTCTATGAGTTTTTTTCTCAGTCGTTCTTGTATTTTTTTATTACATATGCTATAATTCGCTTCAATGAGTTTTTTTCTCACATCTTCGTGTTCTATTGAGAGAACATCTTCGCATTTTGGAGGTTTGTATGCTGAATCAGTTTGTTTTAAGAAATTACAGATTATTTAAAAACGAAACATTGCTGGACTTTTTTCCGGCTCCTATTAATGAACACAAAGCTTCTCTGCTGACAGCGCAGGAAGACGGCGAATCTTTTCTCCCTGTTATCTCCCTTTACGGTCCAAACGGCTGCGGAAAATCTTCTATATTAGAGGCACTCTGGAATGTATGCCGTCTGGCTGCAGGTGATTTTTCTCTTATCACCTCTTCCGGACGTTCCTACTGCCGTCTGGATCATACATGCAGAGAGCTTCCTTTAAGTTTTGACCTGCTTTTTCGCAGAAATGGTTTTCTCTTCCGTTATCAGCTTGATGTAAAACAGGGCGCTGTCCTGGAAGAAAATATGTTTTACGGCAAACCAGGTTCTGATGATGCCGGTGTTCTTTTTGCCCGCAAAGCAAATGAACTCCATATTGGAAATGAAGCCGGAAAAATGGATTTTTCCACTCTCCCGGCCGGTGTCTCTCTTTTACGCTATCTTGACCCAAACTCTTCCTCTGAATGTGTAAAAGCTGCTGCATCCTGGTTCAGCCAGGTTCTGTTTTTCCGGGAGCATGACTATAAAAAAAGCTCCGGATCTGCCCTCTGAAGTAGAAGAACGTCAGGTCATCTGCCGTCTGCTCCAGGCTATGGATATTGATATTTTAGATTACTCCATTACAAAAGAACGGGCTTCGATGATCCATCCCTGATCCTGACCCATGGGAAAGCAGATGGAAATACCTTTTTTGTTTCTTTCAATGAAGAATCCACCGGCATCAGAAAGCTGCTTACCCTGATCCCGTTAGTCGTAAAAAGCCTGCGTCTGGGAAGTATTCTATTAGCCGATGACTTAGATAACGTGCTCCATCCTCATCTGCTGCGCTTTATCCTGTCTCTGTACCAGGATCATGAGAAAAATCCTCATAATGCGCAGTTAATATTTACCAGTCACAACACAGCGATCCTTAATCCGGCTATTATGCGAAGAGACGAGATCTGCCTGTGCTGCCGCCCGGAAGGAACGGATGCTGTTCTCTATCCACTTTCTTCTTATAAAAAGGAAAATGGCCTCATCCCAAGAAATGATGAAGCCTATGGTAAACAATATCTGGAAGGACGCTATGGTGCCAACCCCAGGATCTGATGACTAAAATTGATCTTTTTCCCATTTTCCCATTGCTTTAAATTGCGTTCCACACGTTCACACACGGCCAGGACATGTTCCTGGCCTGCGCCATTTAACAGGATCAGATACTGGACCGGGCTATAGCAGGTAAACAGATCTCCCTTTCGCAGACTCTCTCCTATGGCATTTTTTAACATCTCAGATGTCGTCTGCACCATTTCGCCTTCCAGCAATGCCCCTTTTCCATCTACAAGAGTAATACAGAACAATGTATATTCAAAGGAAAAACGTTCTGCCATGCGGCTCACCAGACGGTAACTGTCAATAAATGAAGGATATGTACTGTAATAAGGTCCCTGGGTTTCTTCCCTCTCTTTTAAGGTATTTTCAATGTCCTTTAGCATATCGGAGGTATAGCGGATCTGCCCGCTCATCAGGCGGAAACGCTGCAGCATGGTTTCAGAAGGCGGAAGCCCCTGTTCTTCAAAATACTGGACGACCACCTGTTTATAAACTTCCATGGCTTCCTGATACCGTTTTAAAGCGATCAGGCAGTCCAGCTTCATCATCTGGCATTCCTCATAAGGATACAGCTTGCTGGCTGCTGTGCTTAAGTTTAAAAGCCTGTCATATTCCCGGTCTGCTTTTAAAAGCCGGCTTGCCAGGCGCAGGCATTTAAAATACAGCTCCTGGTATTTTACTCCGATCACATTGACCCATTTTTCTCCTGTCATCTGGGAAAGGAATTCCCCATAATACAAGCTGCAGGCGTGGCACAGTTCCTCTTTTTTTCCTGTTGCAAGAGCACTTTGAGCTGCTTTTTCAAAATTTCTAGCATCAATGGAAACAGTCACATTTCCCTCATCCCACCGGTAAATACCGCCATCTGTACAGATATACTCATGCTCCGGCAGCATTTCTTTTAATAATCTGCGCAGCCTGAAAACTGCTGCCCTTAAACTGCCGGATGGATTAGCATACTCTCCATTTCCGTAAAATGCATCTAACAGCTCTTCCCTGCCCACTCCCTTCTTTCCTGCATACAAAAGGATCAGAAAAAGCTGCAGGATCTTCCCTGTAAGAGCAGTCCCTATAGGAAAAAACTCCCCTTCATATTCCACTGATATGGTTCCCATCATCCGCACAGTCAGTATTCCCTTTTTGTCCATATCATTGCCCATATCATTTCCTGCCTTTCTGTGATAAGGCGCCCTTTCTAGTACAGTTATTTACGAAACGATGTACTGGTAATTAATAGCTGCGCAGCTGGTCTTCTTCCTCTTTAGCTGTCTTATCGATGGAACGGATCTCCACCTCATATCCGTAGGTGTCATTTACTTTAATATACACCTTATCTCCTGTTTTGCGGCCCTTGATCGCCTTTCCTAAAGGAGAATCAATACTTATAAGTCCTTTCATGGAGTTTCCCCGGACTGTGGTCACTAATTTATAGCTTTCTGTTTCATCATCTTCCGGAATATATAATTCCACCCGGTCGCCCAGACCTACTTCATCTGATTTTGACTCATCTGAAACAATACGGGCTGTTTTTATCATTTTTTCCAGATAACGGATACGGCTCTCGTTACGGTTCTTGTCCTGCTTTGCTGCCTTATATTCAAAATTCTCGCTTAAATCCCCCTGGGCTCTTGCCTCCTTTACTGCCTCCAATGCTTCTTTGCGCACCACCAGCTTACGGTATTCTATTCTTCCGCATTTTTTTAATATCGTCTTTTGTCAGATTATCATACATAGCTTTTCTCCTTATCCGCTTCCCTCGGAGTCTTTCATAATTTCTTTATTTTCCCTTCAGGAATTTTATTTTTTCTTTATCGTCTGCTCAAACTTTGTCCACAATTTACCTGTATATTATTACTTGTAAGGTTGATGAGACCTTTTACCATACAGGAAGACACTTTTTCATACCTAAGCCGGCAGATTCCCCCCTTTTCTGCCGGCTCCCTCCATTTTATAGGGCAATAAATTTTTCTCATGGTCTTATTCATGCCCTTATTCATGCTCTCTCATGCGGCAGAACAGTTCTGATACCACCCCTTCATATTCTGCAAGGTGCTGTGCCTTGCGTATCTTCTTCATAAGCTTTTCTTCTTCCGGACAGGAATGGATCAGAAATCCCCACAGTTCTTTCATTTTAAACAATACCGGTCTGTCTCCGCTCATAACATGGGTATATCCGTCACAGAGCAGACGGTGGAATTTCTCCAGCCGGTCTGCCTTCCTGTCGGCAGACATTTTTCCAGATACTTTCTGGGATGTTCCGTCAGCGATCTCTTCCATTAAAAATGGGTTCATCATGATCCCCCGTCCCATCATTATCTTATCCAGATCCGGATACTCTTTTACAAGACGGTCATAGTCTTTCCTTCGGAAAATATCCCCATTATAGCACACAGAATGTCTGCTTTTTTCAAATCCCTCTTTAAAAGCATTCATCCGCACATTGTATTTATAAAAATCTTTTAATACTCTGGGATGTATGATAAGTTCTGTTAATGGGCACTGGTTGTACAGACCTAGAAGAGTCTGAAACTCTTCTTCACTTTCACCCCCACGCGGGTCTTGATGGAAAAATGAAGATTTTCCCGTTCCATTCCCTCACTGACCTCTCCCAAGAACCTGGCAAGCTTTTCAGTATCTTTTAAAAATCCGGCGCCTTTTCCCTTGGCTGCCACAGTACCTGAAGGACATCCCAGGTTCAGATTAACCTCTGTATAACCATATTCCTTTAATTTTACCGCTGTATCTAAAAAATCCTCCGGATCTGATGTAAGGATCTGGGGAATGACCTCCATTCCCTGATTATGCTCTGGAAGGATGTCATTTAATTCTTTGCTGCTGAAACCGCTTTTATGCTTCGGTGCCAGAAATGGTGTAAAATACCTGTCCATAGGCTTAAAACAGCTGTTGTATGCCTGTCTGTATATGTATCCTGTGATCCCTTCCATGGGAGCCAGATAAAATTTCATATGTCCTTTATCCTCTCATTTACCCTGATGTACTATGTTCGTGTCTATTATCCGTGTTTTTGCCAGAAAATACAATACCTTATCTGCTGCACTTCGGCAACAGACAAGGTATAAAAAAGGGGAGGATAAGTATTAATATTTTCTCTTTGGTGATAATCCTATTATAACCATTCCTTCCCCGTTTATTCTCTTTTCTTCAAAAATCCAGTCTGCTTTCGCAGAATTGTTCCATCATTCATTATTTACAGTACAAAAATAAGTACAGTAGTTATCATGATCATACTAATAATAATAGAAATAGAATTTACTGCACTTGCAAGACCAATATCCCCTTTCAGATCACCGGTAAACGCAGGTGCTGCTGCTGCAATAGGGCTGAACACCAGTACCGCCAGTGTCTGACGATATTCCAATGGAAGGGGAAGAACAAAATAAAACATCAATGATGCCACCACTGCCACACCATAACGTATGGAAAGGATCTTTCCGATCTTTCCGATCTGCTTTTTATCGCCTGAAAGCTTAAAACCAACTCCAAGCATTAACATTGCCATAAACGCATTGGCATTTCCAATCAGCTGTGCAATACTGACAGCAGGTGCTGGAAGAGAAACATGGATCAGGGAAAGGATGAGCATACCGATATATGCATCAAATGGCGCAGATTTTATCAGTGTTTTCAAAATAGGGCCCACAGAAAACCTGCTGTTTTTATCTTTTGCCATAGAAGCTACACTGTAAGCACCTCCCAGACAGATAAACGCATTTCCCGTATCAAATAAACTGGTGATGACTACACCTGTAGGACCAAAAAAACCGGCGGTAAATGGCATGGTGAAATTTCCAATATTATAACCGGACATATTCAGGATATGAAATGCCTTTTCATCCCTGTCTTTCCCTCCAAGGATCCATCCAAGGCTCATGTAGAGCACGCCGCCTGCAAATCCTACAAGACACAGCAAAAGCATGGCAGGCTGTATCTCAGCCTGTGAAAAATTTGCAATGATGGATGCAGGAAGTGTGATCTTAAGCACGATCTTTGACAATACATAAAAATCTTCTTCTTTAAAAAAGCCAGCTTTCCGCAATCCATATCCTAAAATAATAACTGCAATAAAAGAAGCTGCTTTCATCAGGATCGCTTCCATTTTTTTCTGTCCTCCGTAATAGCCCGCCTGTATTAAACAGGCTGTATTTATGATCTTTTACCCCCTCTGATACCGAATTGCTACGTGCTTTGCACTCCCGCAATTCTAAAAACATTCGTAATCCGCTCATTTTTCTTCAAAAAATGGCTCCTTACTCATGTTTTTGGCGGGTCCCAAGTTCAAAAATCCTCCTGCAAGCAAGCTTGCAACGGATTTTAGACCTTTTTACCCTGGTATCATCATAACACAAACCTGCGCTATTTCAAAGTTATTTTGCATACAAGGTGTTCATTTTGTATACAACATAGTTACTGTACATGGTAGACACTTTTGGAACCGAAAGTGCCGTACGATAACGTAGTGGTAGCGGGAATTTGCCGTATTTAAATGCGAAGCCACGGCAAATTCCATTGCTGGTCATGCAACGCATGAACAGTAACTACAACATATATCTATCATTTCTATAGAACTGCGATCAGCACACAGGTAATGCAGAACATACTGATAATGATGGAAAGAGAATTTACCGCGCTTGCCAGGTTAATATCCCCTTTCAGGTCTGCCGTAAATGCAGGCGCTGCTGCGGCAATAGGGCTGAACACAAGCACTGCCAGAGCCTTACGGTATTCCAGGGAAAAAGGAAGCAGAAAGTAAAATGCTGCTGCTGTTAAAACAGCCACTCCATAGCGGACACCTAACATTTTCACGATCTTGCTCATCTGTGTCCGGTCTCCTGACAGCTTAAATCCAACACCTAACATAAGCATGGCGAGAAAAGCATTTGCATTTGCCACCAGCTGTGCAATGTTTAATACAGGTGCCGGCAGTGACAGATGAAGCCAGTATAAAATATACATAAAAAGATAAGCATCAAAAGGAACAGAACAGAGAAGTGTTTTGCACAGTGGGATAAATGAAAATTTCTTTTCCCTGTTTTTAACCATAGCACCAATACTGTAAGAACCGCCTAAAGCGATCACGGCATTTCCCGTATCAAACAGACTGGTAACAACTACACCGGCAGGTCCAAAAAAGCTGCTGGTAAATGGCATGGTAAAGCTTCCGATACTATAGCCGGAAAGATTCAGGATCTGAAATCCCTTTTCATCTGGATCTTTTCCACCCATGATCCATCCAAGAGCCATATATAAAATACCCCCTCCAAAACCTAACAGGCATAGTAAAAACATGGATGGCTCCATTTTTGTCTGTGAGAAATTGACAATGATGGATGCAGGAAGTGTGATCTTCACCATGATCTTTGACATAACATAAAAATCTTCTTCCTTAAAAAATCCTACTTTTTTCAGAACATACCCCAAGATGATCACAGCCATAAAAGAACCAGCCCGCATCAGTATTGCTTCCATAAGTTTCTTCCCCCAAAACCCCTGATATCTTAACACTTTCTTTATAGTAACACATCTCATCGTTCAATAGCAACTGCCCCTGAAAAAAAAATACCACCCCTTTTCAATAGCTTGCTCATGAGAAATCCTACCTTTACCATCAAGAACTTTACGTCTGTTGTTGCTTAAAAACTGATCGGTCTGGTCTGCCGATTCGCAGGTTCTGTCGCCGGCAGCTTCTTTCAGACACATGACAACAGCGAAAAACGCAGAATGTGCGTTTTTCATAAAAACTTACTCCAACACACACTCTGCGTCAATCTGAAAGTTGTATAAAAATATCAGAATATTTATGCGAAATTATATTCCGTCACGATTTTTTCCCGCCCCATGGCCACATCATTGTAGTACTCATACAGGCAGATTCCAAGGAATGATCCGGAAATATTAACCACATTCTCATATCCCCGTCCCTGAAGCGCCATCAGCGCATTGTAGCTTCTCTGGCTGGAACGGCAATGCAGGTATACCGGACGGTCTTTCGGAATTTCATCCGTTCTCTCGCGAAGCTCACTTAAAGGAATGTTCACAGAACCCTTCAAATGTCCGGCCTCATACTCTCCTTTTTCCCGTACATCCACAATGAACGCCTGTTCCTCCACAAGGCTTCTTACCTGTGTAACCGGAACCTGGCGGAAACGTCCGTACAGAATATTTTCAGCCACCAGAGCCGCCTGATTTACCACATCTCTGGCTGTGCCAAATACTGGTGAATAACACAGCTCCAGGTTCTTTAAATCCCGGATGGTGCCATTCATGGAAACCATGGCTGCAATCACATCCACCCGTTTGTCCACATTTCCTCTTCCGATGGCCTGAGCACCCAGGATCCTTCCGGTTGGGACCTCAAACACCAGTTTAAAGTGCATAGGTGCACTTCCCGGCATAATTCCCACCTTGTCACCTGGAATCACATAAACAGAATCGCAGGGAATTCCGGCTTTGCGGGCATTCCGCTCATTAAGACCGGTTGCTGCTGCATTTAAGCCAAATACACGCAGTGCACAGGAACCGATGACACCTCTGTTGTCATTGGGAATCCCATACATCGCATCCGCCGCCGCCCGCGCCTGTCTCAAGGCCGGACCGGCAAGAGCCAGACGTGAAGGTTTCCCGGTCATACGGTCAAAGACCTCAATGGCATCACCAACCGCATAAATATTTTTATCACTTGTGCGGTAGTTGTGATCCACCAAAATGCCGCCGGTCTCTCCGATCTCCAGTCCGGCTGCTTTCGCAAGCCCCGTCTCCGGCGCTACACCAATAGCCAGAATAACCGCATCCGCTGGCACCGTCTTGCCGGAAGCAAGGGTAATCTGCTTCTCTTCAATGGTTTTTACTCCATCATCCACAATTAAAGACACGCCGTTGTCCAGCAGTTCCTTGTGAAGCATCTGTACCATATCGTAATCAAAGGGCGCCAGAATCTGGCTCATGGCCTCCACCACAGTAACCTTCTTCCCCGCCTTTGCAAGGTTTTCAGCCACCTCAATTCCGATAAAGCCACCGCCGATAACCGCTGTGTTCTCCGCTCCTGCGGCCTCCAGTCCATCCTTTAAGTGAACAATATCTGCCACATTACGGACTGTATACACATTTTTTCCGTCAATTCCGCCGATGCTTCTTGGCTTTACAGGTGACGCGCCGGGAGCCATAACCAAAACATCGTAGGCCTCCTCATGTATGTCCCCGGTCAGCGTGTTTTTAATCTCAATGGTCTTTTTGTCACGGTTAATAGCCATCACTTCGCTGTTAACCCGTGCGTCTATATCGTAAGACTTTTTGAATTTTTCCGGGGACATCATTACCAGTGCATCACTGTTTCCCACTACTCCTGACAGATAATAGGGAAGAGCACAGTTGGAAAAGGACACATGCTGGCCACGCTCAAACATAATGATTTCTGCTCCCGCGTCGAGACGTCTTGCTCTGGCTGCTACCGAAGCGCCGCCTGCCACGCCTCCTATGATCAGAATCCTTTTATTCATGGAAAATCACTCCTCGTATAATATCTTTTAGATACATAAATACATATATTTTGGTTAATAAGTTACTAACTAAAACTTCCCACACCGATGTGGTGTGTTGAACCTTGAAAATTCAATATTTCAGCCAATAAAAAAGGCATAAACCTGTTCCGTTTGGTATAATGGAATTGACTAGAAACCATCTTTACAAAGG
>ENA-OQDL01001712-OQDL01001712.1-human-gut-metagenome-genome-assembly--contig:-NODE-1712-length-10264-cov-3.355233_pt1 | contig 10264 bp, 13 predicted proteins | sample MGYA00242782_ERZ504609 | MGnify/ENA primary metagenome ERZ504609 (study PRJEB26092, sample SAMD00036320) | human gut metagenome | host: Homo sapiens | study: EMG produced TPA metagenomics assembly of... | reverse complement strand
CAGGAGACATCCCCTTCGGCAATAAAAAACGACGCATCCATTCGTATTTAAACCGTGGGTAGGCGAGTACGGCGCACTCACCTTCCCATTCGGTTGTTATATGTTCCACAGCGGACCGGAACAGCGTCCAACAGACTTACTTTTCCTTCGGGTATTTCCATCATACGGTATCCGCTTTTCCTATTATTTCTGAATATTAGGCTCTTCCAGCTTATAACCATACTTCTTGTCTGCCTTCTTCAGCAGTAGAGCCACTATAAGGGACAAGCAGGCAATACCGGTAAAAATGCACATAGGCACCGTATAGTCATACATATTCGTTCCATCTGGTTTCTTGCCGGATATACAATAGGCATCAAGCACCCACCCTATCAATGTAGGAATACCCCAAAGACCGATATTCTGGATAAAGAAAATCAATGCGTATGCCGTACCCAACTGGCTTACCGGGAATATCTTGGCCACAGCCGGCCACATGGCAGAAGGTACCAGCGAGAAAGCGATACCCAAAATTATCATCAGCACAATAGCTACCAGCCAATAGTTTATATCGGGAATAGCATAAATGAAATGCACACATATCAGCATGGCCGAGCCCAGCAGCATGATAGATGCGGACTTGCCCCGCTTGTCAATGAAACCACCAAAGACCGGAGTCAGAATCAGCGCTCCCAATGCCGGAAGTCCGGCAAATGTACCGGCCACATTCTCATTGATACCGTATTTGATAATCATCAACTCGGAAGCAAACTTCTGGAATGGGAATACACAAGAGTAGAACAATACACACAGCAATGCTATCAGCCAGAAACCGGGATTGACCAGAATATTCTTCACATCCTTAAAAGAGAACTTCTCTTCCTCATCTTCCGTACCGGCAGCAATGGCAGCAGCTTCCATCTGTTTGTCCAGCTTCTTGTCCATCACTGCAAAGACGAAGAAAGCAATCATACCGCCCAACAACAGAACCAAACCCAACAACACCGGTGTGGAAATACCGAAAGCACGGGCCAAAGGAATGGCTACGGCATAACCGGCTTGCGAACCGATACGTGCTAAAGCAACTTGTACCCCCATAGCCGTGGCAAGCTCTTTCCCCTTAAACCACTTGGCTATGATTTTGGAAACTGTAATACCGGCGACCTCCGCTCCTACTCCAAAAATGGAATAACCGGCAAAAGCAACAAACACACCCGTTTTATAGCCAAATATTTCATTGATTCCGAATAAAGTCGCGTCGGCACCGGCAAGTCCCGTCATTGCATAGTATTCAAGTGCTGTACCACCTACCATCAGGATAGTTGCCAGCTTTCCGGTGAAACGGATACCAAAGCGGTCGAGGATTAATCCTCCCCAAATCAACATCAGGAAAAAAACATTCAGAAAACTATAACCACCGGTAAAGAATCCGAAGTCGGTACTCGACCAAGCCAAGTCCGTTTCCAACATTGTCTTCAACGGTGCTACCACGTCGTTTACATAATAAGCTGCCATCATCGTGAAGGCAACAATCACCAATGCCCCCCAACGGGTAGCCTTGGAATCATTCAATTTAAGTTTGAGTTGTTCTGTCATTGTACTATTTGGATTTCAATTTATTAATCAGATTGCATAAATTACTGACAAAGGTAAATAAATACTTCATCAAAACGAAAAAAGGCTGACACCTTTTCAGTATCAACCTTTCTCTTATTTTTCCAAGCGGGAGTCATCCGCAATATCCTTATCTTATTCTGCTGCAGGGGCTTCTGCTGCAGGAGCAGGAGCTTCAGCCGGAGTTGTAGCTGCAGGGGCCTCCGATTGCGGAGCTTCTGTACCTACGGGCATGTTATAAGGATTAGTTTTTTTCTTCTTGTTGCGCCTGTTCCAGAATCACATCACCGCCCTTGCCTGTGGAAGAAGGAATAGTGTAAGCAGAAACAATACTGAAGACTACCATGACAGCTGCCAGAGTCCAGGTTGCTTTTTCCAAAAAGTCCGTAGTCTTGCGCACACCCATAATTTGGTTGGATGATGAAAAGCCTGATGCCAGACCACCTCCTTTAGAATTTTGAATCAATACAATGAAGCACATCAGCACAGATGCAATCAGCATTAAGATAACTAATAATAAATACATTTTGTTATTTTGATTTAGCGTTAATAATCAATTTCTCCAAAAATCTGATTTGGTCTGCAAAGTAAGCATTTTTTTTTGGATAATTCAAACTTAATTTTTTAATAATTTCAAGCGCCTTGTCATATCGGTGCTGTTTTATATAGATTTTGGCTAAAGTTTCCGTAAAACAGCTATCGTCCAACTCTTCCGTTACCGGCGATACGGAGGGTTCTTCCTCTTCTTCAGTCTCTTCCTCCTTCTCTACAAGAAACTCCCTTCTCGTATCCGAGGCATCCGAAGACTCACTCTTTTGGATAAAGTCATCTATCAATTCATGCCCGCGCAGTTTAGGCACTTCCGACTCATCTTCTGCATCCACACCGGGTTCTTCCTGCATTAAATAGGCCGTATAATCCACCGCATAATCCAGCTCCGTATGCTGTGAATGCTCTTCGGGAACAGTAGCCAGAAATGCGTCAATCAAGGAAAGGGTACGGTCCACACTCGGCTCTTTCTCCAAATCGCCGGAAAACAGCGACGAGACCTTCCGGGATTTCAAAGTATAGCGGTCACCCTCTATAAAGTAAAACAGCACACGACGGTCTGCCACATACAACACAGCCTTGCGCAACTCCGCGCCAAAGTTGATGTCGTGCAGCAGATAGAGGTTTTTCAGATAGAGCAAACGGAGGCGACTGGAAATAAGGATAGCGTGCCACCAATGTGCGAAGCTCGTACAAAGTATCCCTATTCAGCGTCTCGGGATGCTGAATCCATTGTTGCAAATGGGTAGGCGTCATGAGTTTACCAGTTAGCTACAGTTGCATTGAAAATCTGTTCGGCAATGTCTTTCACCATCAAGGTTATCAGCTGGTCCTGCACTTCGGTCAGCAATTTTGAGGAATCATAGGTCTGGAAAGCCGAGAACTGCTGTTCAAAGTCCTCCTCATGGTTCGTGTTATTGGTGTAGCGCACGTTGACAGTCAGCGTCACCTTCACCTTCGAAGAGTAGCCGCTGGCATCCACCGATTCATTATATTGATTGTAGCCGGTTATTTCTCCGTCTATTTCCAGGTCTCCTCCGGAATTCACCAGTTGCAGGCGAGTCTGCTGAATGAACATATCCTTCATTTTCTGGTTAAATTCTGTTGCCAGCGGTGCATATACATACTCTGCCCGGTTCTGGAAATCGGCAATGGAAATCGTTTTTACCTTTGTATAGTCGATAGAGCTTATCGGAGCAAGTCCCAACTTCATACTACATGAATTCACCAGAAATAACAAGCTTACCAACAAGGAAGCAAATGCCGCTTTTTTTAATCCAATCCATATTCTTTTATCTTTCTGTATAACGTACGCTCAGAGATATTCAAATCCTGAGCCGCACTCTTACGCTTGCCGTGATGTTTTTCAAGCGCCTTACGTATCATTTCTTTCTCCACTTCATCCAGGGAGAGTGACTCCTCCACATATTCTTCCGTATCCTGGAAATCATCGTCCACCGGAGTAACCGGCTTTACCGAAGGATGTATAATGGTGGGGACACTGGATGTTACCGGAGGTACCACCGCCGGAGTAGCCGGCGTATAGTAGGCCGATGTGGCAACCGCCGGATTGGCTACCGTTCCCCTTTCAGCCATAATCTCATGCACCAGCTTTTTCAAGTCCGTTACATCCTGGCGCATATCAAACAGAACCTGGTAGAGAATTTCCCGTTCACTCCCGAAGCTCTTGTCCTCCTTCACTCCAAACAAGGCAGGCAGGCGCTGCATATTGTTCTGCTCAGGCAGATAGCCCTTCAGTATGGATGCATTGATTTCACGATTGGTCTCAATGATGGATATCTGCTCGGTGATATTCTTCAACTGGCGCACATTACCCGGCCATGAGTAGCCCAGCAACACTTGCTTGCCGTCTTCCGTCAGCTGAATGGCAGGCATACGGTACTTTTCTGCAAAGTCCGAAGCAAACTTTCGGAACAGCAGCACCACGTCTTCACCGCGTTCGCGCAATGGAGGGACCTGAATAGGAACTGTGTTCAAACGGTAATACAAGTCTTCACGAAAACGTCCGTCAGCAATGGCTTGTGTCAAGTTTACATTGGTAGCGGCAACAATACGCACATCGGTCTTTTCCACCTTAGAAGAACCTACTTTGATGAATTCACCGCTCTCGAGCACACGCAACAAGCGTGCCTGGGTAGGCAAAGGCAATTCGCCGACTTCATCAAGGAAGATTGTTCCGCCGTTGGCCTCACCGAAATACCCCTTCCGTTCGCCGATAGCCCCGGTAAATGCGCCCTTCTCATGACCGAACAGTTCCGAGTCAATCGTCCCTTCGGGAATGGCTCCACAGTTCACGGCAATGTACTGTCCATGCTTGCGCCGGCTGTACTGGTGTATTATCTGCGGAAAGCTCTCCTTTCCCACACCACTCTCTCCGGTAATCAGTACAGACAAGTCGGTGGGCGCTACCTGGATAGCGATATCAATGGCACGCATCAGCGCTTCATTGTTGCCGATAATGCCGAAACGTAATTTTACTTGTTGTATTTCCGCTTTTGTCATTCTACAAATCTTCTTCTACACTATCGAGTTTCAGTTTGTCGCTATCGTCACGTTTCTCGTAATATTGCTTGCGCAGCGGATTTGCATGTGCCTCTTTCTCACGCTGGCGGTTACGGAACACATCTATTGCCACATAGATAGCCTGCCGGAATGAATCTTCAGAGGCGATTCCTTTCCCGGCAATATCGTAGGCCGTGCCATGAGCAGGCGAAGTGCGTATCACCGGCAAGCCGGCAGTATAGTTCACGCCCTCGTCCATAGCCAATGCCTTGAACGGTGCCAGCCCCTGGTCGTGATACATGGCCAGGATACCATCAAAATGGGTAAAGTTATCTGAGCCCATAAACCCGTCTGCCGGATAAGGACCATAGCAAAGCATACCCTTAGCAGCCATTTCGTTGATGGCCGGAATGATAATCTCCTGCTCTTCAGTTCCCAGCAATCCGCCGTCTCCTGCATGCGGATTCAGCGAAAGCACTGCAATACGCGGTGCGCTGATAGCAAAATCCTGCTTCAAGGAGCGGTTGAATATCTTCAGTTTTTCTTGTATCAGTTCTTTGGTGATGCTTCCGGCTATCTCTTTAACGGGAATATGTCCGGTCACCAATGCTACCCGGAAGTCATCTTTCATCAGAATCATAAGGGCCTTCTCGCCATCTCCCAATTTTTGCTCTATATACTCCGTATGTCCGGGGAAGGCAAACTCCTCCGACTGGATGGTATGCTTGTTGATGGGAGCTGTGACAATCACGTCTATCATTCCCTCCTTATATTCCTCAATGGCTTTTTCCAGTGCACCAAGTGCAGCTTTACCAGCTTCAACGTCAGGTTTAGAGAATCTCAACCTTTACTTCATCATCCGTACAGTTCACTACACTCAAGCGATTGGGAACCGCTTTCGGAGGCGGAGTTGACGATACTGAAGTTGGTAGGCAAGTCCAATGATTTACGATGATAAGCTGCCACTTTAGGCGAACCGTAGATAATCGGCGTGCACAATTCCAGCATCACCGGGTCTGCAAACGTCTTTAAAATCACTTCATACCCTACACCATTAATGTCGCCTTGTGTAATGCCGACTCTTATTTTGTTGTCTTCCATTTTTATTACTTATTATTAGTAGTATCTTTTGAGGTTACGCCTACCGGAATTTCCGCACCTTCCTGCTTGCTGCCGGGCAGTTTCAAGGTATAGAGCGAAGCCTCCATCTGACGTACCAGATTACGTTTCATTTTATCAGGTGAATAAATAAATATTTCAGATACGATAATACGCTGATTGGCCTTGTCCAAACGTACATGCGATACGAACGGACCGCCCATGAAGTCACCCTTTATGCGCCACAAGCCGCGGGCCTCCAGTGCATAGTCTCCCTGCACACTGATGGGGCGTACATCGGTCATCAGAGAATCCGTCGACATATACATGCCTTCACGGGCACCAGGGATATTAACCTTCATCACGGAATCGCGTTTATGAACAAAATATTCTTTAGTAAACGTATCCTTATCCGTATAAGGATAAGAGTAGATTACAAAGTTCTGGTCGCCGGTAGCTGCATTCGTACCTGCCCAGAAGAAGTTCTCACCCTCCTTGGTAGATGTCAGTTCGCCCGGCACCCATACATCGCAATCGAACTGGCTTTTCACCTTCGTTGCTATATAGTCGCTATGCTTGTCCTTCAATACTGAAATCTGACGATTCATTTCCGCATGGGTAAAGAAATCGATGATTACCTGCCTATTCTCCTCCACAAATTTCTCGAACGAAGCCTCGTCCGGTGCCTGAATAGTGAGAATAGACTGAGGAGCAGCATATACATTCCTTGCATACTTGAATTTAGGCTGGGTATAGAGGTCCTTGTTCACATCGACAATAATGATATTGCGAATCAGTTTTAAAGTGGCATCATAATTGGAAGGGGCAGTATACATGATTCGGAATGAACGTTCTGACTGGGGAAGCCCCGGAACATCAGAATCAAGCACATCGAAAAGCGCCCTACCGGCAGGACGTTCCCACAAGCCGGGCTCCACCACTACCAGAACTTCATACGCACGACCGCTGGAGGTCGGAGTAAACACACCCTTTTTACCACCACCGCAAGCGGAAAAAAGCGTCAGTACGAGAACCATACTCAAATAAAACAAGTGCTTTCTCATATCTCTATCATTTTAGTTTTTCACAAAGCTACGAAGAATGCGTAATATCCTCCCTACCTAAGTTAATAATTTATATTAATTCTTCTTTATTCTCCTCCTGCTTGGCAGTGGACAACATGCCACAAGCAGCAAATATATCCTCTCCACGCGATGACCGTATAGTGGTAAACAGACCGTGCGAAGTCAGATAATCACGGAACGCAGTCATGGTTTCCATATCAGCCCCTTCAAGATTCACTCCAGGTATGGCATGAAAACGAATCAGGTTAATCCGGCAGTCCAGCCCACGTAGCAACTTCAGAAGTTCCTTTGCATACGGTAACGAGTCATTCACTCCTTTGAAAACAATATATTCAAAAGATAGTCTGCGCTGTTTGCTAAAATCATAGTTTCTTAACAATTCAACAATCTCCGTGATGGAGAAGGCCTTCTCTGCCGGCATCAGCTCGCGACGTTGCAAAGGTATCGGCGAATGAAGGCTGATAGCCAGATGGCAGTCCGATTCCCCAATAAAACGCTGCAAGCCCTTCTTCAATCCCACTGAAGAAAGGGTGACACGCTTGGGACTCCACGCATATCCATAAGAGGCGGTCATTATTTCCAGCGCTTTCAATACCTCGTCCAGATTATCAAGTGGTTCGCCCATGCCCATCATTACCACATTGGTCAGCTTGTCCCTTTCGGGCAACGAACTGATTTGGTTGATAATCTGGTTGGATGTCAGATTGGCGGTAAAGCCCTGCTTGCCGGTCATACAGAATTTGCAGTTCATCTTACAGCCCACCTGAGAGGAGACACAAAGCGTAGCCCGGTCTTCGTCGGGTATATAGACAGCTTCCACGAAATGTCCCTCGCCTGCCCGGTATAAGTATTTCACCGTACCGTCTACAGAGCGCATGGCATCTACCGGCGCTTCGGCACCTACCTCATAGATTTCTTTCAGCAATTCCCGATGCTTCAACGAAAGATTGCTCATTTCGTCTATAGAAGCCACCTTCTTGTCATACAGCCAGGAAGCTATCTGCTTGGCAGAGAAACCGGGCATTCCCAAATTCTTCACCACATTCTGCAATTCAGCGAGCGTCAAGCCCAATAGAGGTCGTTTCTGCATATCGTTTTTCATTAAAACAAAACTCTTTCAAAAATGCAAAGGTAGGAATAAAGTTGCACAAAGACAACGGAGAGTGTAGAAAATGAAATGTACAGACAATGAAAAAGCCGCCCGGAAGTACCGGACGGCTTTTCAATATGGGTTTTCTATTCTTAGAAGAATAAATAACGTTGGTCTTTTACGTTGGCTTTCATATACAAGTCACTGATGAACTGGCTTGCCATACGTGCATGCATGTTAGCCAAGTTAGCCTCTTCAGTTTCCTTGTTGAATGTTTCGTTCAGCTTCTCTTTTGCATATGGTTGCAGAACGAATACACCACCGTTACCCTTGATAGGAGCACTCAGCTTGTTCACTTCAGCAATAGAAGCGTACGCGCCTACCAGAGGTTCGCTACTACGCAATGCCGGGATATAGGCAGGAGCAGAGAAAGTAACGTGCTTTACAGAATCACTGACAGCATTTGCCATATTCTTGTACTGCTCGAACGAAGTTGCATTGGCAGCCTTCATATCAGCCATAATCTTCTCTGCTTTCTTGTCACGGAGAATTTCAGCTCTCAACTGGTCCTTTACCAAAGCCAGTGGGCGATAACCTTCAGGAACAATACTTGCAACACCTACTACCAGCATACGGTCGCTCTCGCCACATTCGTACAAACCAGAAACTTCACCGGCTTTTGCCTCAAACGCCCATTTCAAAGCATCTTTGGTTCCTCTGATACCACCGATACCATGTTCAGAGCTGTACAAATCGGCTCTATCCAGCAACTTGTAACCAGCATCTTCCGCATTGGCAATCATTTTCTCTAAAGTATTGTTTGCAGCGATGAACTGGCTGAACTCATTGTATGCCTTGCTGTAAGTTTCCTTGCTGAATTCTACCGGACGCTTGATAACGGCTACCTTATATTTATCCTTGACAGCCTTCTTGTTGGTTACTTGCAAAATGACATTTGCTTGTCCCAACGCCAGATTGGTCAGTTCGTTCTGTCCCAAAGTTGTGACAGCGGTAATGTATTTCAAGTTGTCACCGTCAATCTGTGCGCCTTCGTAGTTAGCAGAAGAAATCCAGGTAGGCTCACCGGTCTGACCGTACTTCTTCGCAACTTCAGCAAAGCTGGCACCACCCTTAAATAGCATTGTAGATGCTGTCGGCCAAAGTCTTCGTCTTTTCAGCATCTTCGGCAACTACCTGAATCTGACGGAACTCGATAGAGTCCGGCATGGCAGCAGTAGCCAATTTCTTGAAAGAGTTGAGGGTATTGTCAGATACGTTATAATAAGGCCCGAACACACCACCCACCGCAACAGAGTCCAAACGGGCTGTCACATCAGCAGGCAGAGACTTAGTAGTGTAGAACAAGTCTGTATAAGGAGCTTCGGAACCGGTAGAACGGATGAAGGTAGTATAGTCAGAAGGATTGGCAGTAAGTTGTTCGGTGTATTCTTCCATTTCCTTCTGGAGAGCAGCTCTGTCTTCTGCACTTGCAGTAACTTGCACATCAATGAACTTGATATTGCGAGTTTCCACATATTGCTTGAACTGTTCTTTCTTCTTGTCGTATGCAGCTTTCAAATCGGAATCCTTGATAACGATGGTAGAGTCAACGATAGAAGAATAGGGAACTGCAGCAAGCAGCAGGTCTGACTGCTCTACTCTTGCATCAAAATGCGTCCCTGAGCTTCTACCGGGTTGGAGAAAAGAGATTTTGTAATCAAGCCTGATACTTCTCCTGAAGACGTGCCTGGATAAGGGACTTTTCGAGGAAAGACCAGAACTTGTACATGGATTCATAGTATTCTGCATATTGTGAAGGCATCTGTGCCTTATTCATTTTTGAATAGTCCACCAAGAACTTCTTCAACATATCCTTATCAAACGCACCGGTCTGAGGATTACGGAACGGAGTCTGTTGCAGCATCGGATGCACACCGGCATTAATGATAGCCTGAATCTCAGCCTTCGATACAACCAGACCGAGTTTTCTTTTGCTTCCTTTTTCAATCAGCTTATTATTGACGTATGTTCTCCATACTTCATCTTTGATTTGGTTTGTCTGCTCATCGCTCAATGCACTGTTGCCACTGGAGAACTTGATGACTTCTGTATATTCTTCTACCAATGCTTGAAAATCCTGAGCGGAAATTGATTCCCCGTTTCACTTCACCTACGTCTTGTGACTGGTGTGGCTGAAGCACTTTCCACGCGTCTCCCGCGATGAAGGCAAACAGCGCCAGACCAATAACAATCACCAATAAGGGCCCTTTAGACCGAATGTTTTGTAATGTTGCCATTTTAGTTAATATGAATTATTTGTTTATTA
>ENA-OQDL01001711-OQDL01001711.1-human-gut-metagenome-genome-assembly--contig:-NODE-1711-length-10268-cov-1.999014_pt1 | contig 10268 bp, 9 predicted proteins | sample MGYA00242782_ERZ504609 | MGnify/ENA primary metagenome ERZ504609 (study PRJEB26092, sample SAMD00036320) | human gut metagenome | host: Homo sapiens | study: EMG produced TPA metagenomics assembly of... | reverse complement strand
TCAATTCAAAATCCATATCGCGGGCAAAACCGTGTTGCGTCAATGCGTAGGAAACGCCTTCGTGGCGGTATTCATTCTCCCAAACGCTACCTACAATGGGAAAAAGCACCGGAGAATGCCGTTTCCAAAAAGCGGGGTCTGCCTGCCAAAGATATTCTTTTCCATCATGCAAGATACTGCATAACTCGGCCCCATGTGGGGAGACTTTAATTGTCAGTTCTGAATTAGAAAGTGTTTTCATATCATATATCATTTTGTTATTTTCTCATATAGTGTGGCATCTCTCCGGGTATTTCCATCGAAATCTCCACCAGGCCACCGACCACTCCGTCCTGCTTCCATGCCGTCTGATAAATCATTTTCTTGACACCGTTCTTCTCAATTGTGTAGGCATTCACTCCCCCGTCTCCAGCAGTTCGCGTATCTTGGCTTGCGATTGCGGGTTGTGGCAATCAAAGAGATTCTTGCCTATCAGGTCACCGTGTTTGGCAAACGTACGGCATGCTTTCTCGTTCATATATAGGATGATTCCCTTTGTGTCGCATACAGTTACGGCACAGTTCATTTCATTGGCCCATTCGTACATAATTCTTTATTTTAATTGGCTATTTTCTATGCACTTGAAATACATTTACAGAAAACTCTTCAAAGTCAAATGTCCTTTTCTCTATCGAATTATTATTGCATTAATCCTCCTTCTATGAAGAAAACGACTTCATTCAATCGTTCTTTATTCGATTCTTCATCTTTGAAAATAGCTGGAGTGAAGATTATCCTATCTTGAATCAGATTATCTACCAAATCCCACATGACTTCATGGTACAGCATCACCATTGCCACTTTTTCATTGTCAATACCATATTGGCTTGCTAAGGAGCCACAATTATTCTTTAGTTCCGCACTGATAGAGTTTACCAATTTTTCAGTTATTTGATGAAAGCGGTCTTGCCGTTTCTTTATAATAGGAAATAATACATCTCCATTATCATCTACCAGCCCATAAGGTTTTAACTGAGAAACGAGTTTGGCATCTGTTACTTTTCCGAATTGTGCTATTTCATCAGCACAATGGTCCATAATGTCGTTGTCAGGAGCAATGCCGCTATTGATGTAAGTCAAAATCAAATTCTGTTCTCCGAAACCATTCGTACCGCATGCAAAGCCATTTCTTGATTCGTATAATACCCAGTAACAGCCACTCCAGCTTGTATAATTGTCAACATCCTCAAACAAGACTAACTTTGTCCACATTTTTCCATCCAGAAGGTATGAAAAAACAAGTGAGAGTACATTGTTCTTGAATCCCATTTCACTGATAGTTTGTGCCAATGATATAAAGTCTGCCTTTGTTTTGACATACATGGATTCAGCAATCTCCTTACTTAAGCTTCTTAGAGAATTGGTCTGTTCTTTGTCGAGAATGGGTATAGTAGCTTTCCATTTTCCTTTTGTTTTACTGACAAGTCCACCTACTTCCAATAACAATAATTGGCTATCAGAGCATTTAATACCCATTTCACGAAGTTCGGCTTGAGTACGTGGAGTCCGTAAATTGTATAGTATTTCCCAATTATTATCTGGCGTTACATAGTCTTCGGGCTGATGTCCGTTCACTGCAACAAACTGGGTTGCTTCCCATTCGCTATAAGGTCTTATCGATATTTGTGCTTTAATCATTGTGGTAACGGACAATAAGGCAAACAACAATAATAAGTCCGGATAATGTTTCATATATCGCTTAATTTTAGTTTTGTTCATCATTCATGCACTTCTCTTATGTAACAAAGATAACGTTTTTTTCAATTCCTCTCTCAAACCTATAACAAAAAACTTCCCGACTACCAATAAAAAACTTCCTAACTACTAATAGTAAAGTTTGCAAGTATAGAGATAAAGAATTACCTTCGCCCTTGGGATTTCTATCCCAAGCCTTGGGATAGAAATCCCCAACCTTGGCATACACATCCGCAACCTTGGGACAAACTCTGTAAGCCCCAATAAACAAACGAACCTCATAACAACGCTACCATCATGGCAGAATACAACATGCAGGAACTGAACCTGCCGGGAGAAGACGGCAAACGCATCCTCTACCCACGAATGAAACTATACGGGCAGGTGAACTTGGAAACCATCACCGAAAAGATAGCATACGCCTCATCCTTCACACGAGGAGACATCATCGGACTGATGCAAGCCATCACCGACGAAATAGCCTACCAAATGGGGCAAGGTTACTCCGTGAAGATTGACAACTTAGGAGTATTCACCCCTGCCCTCGGTCTGCGGCAAGACCGTGAACGGGAGACGGGCGAAGAAGGAGACACCAAGCGAAACGCCGTCAGCATCTGCCTGAAGGACATACATTTCAAGGTGGACAAAGAACTACTGTACCGTACCGCTCGCCATTGCCACCTGAAACGTTCCACCGACAAATTCCAACGCTCCTCACAAGTGTTTTCTCCGCAGGAACGGCTGGAACGGGCAAAAAAATACCTGGAAAAGAACAGCTTCATGACCCAAGCCGACTATTGCCAACTGACCGGCTTATTGAAGTCCGCCGCCTCCCGCGAGTTGCGCGAATGGATAGCCAATCCCGAATCGGGCATCGACTACAAAGGACGAGGAACACACAAGATTTATATTCTAAGGAAACCATAACCCACATCCATTGAAGTAACAAAAACAATGAAGATACTACATACCAGCGACTGGCACCTGGGACACACCCTCTACAACTACGACCGCACCGTCGAACAGCAGGCCTTCCTACGGCAACTCACCCGCATAGTAACCGAAGAGCAGCCCGACGCCATGGTGGTAAGCGGCAGATATCTACCACTACTCCTCTCCCGCTGCCGCCACGCAGAAGATGTACACCGACGCCATGCTGAACATTCACCAAGCCTGCCCCGAAATGACCATCGTAGTCACCGCCGGAAACCACGACAGCAGCTCCAAATTGGAGATAGACAGCAACCTCTGGCAGCACTTCGGCTTGAACGTTGTGGGAAACATCGAACGTACAGCCGAGGAAGTGAATTTGGACAAGCACATCATCGAGATAAACAATGAAAAAAAGACAAAAGGCTACGTCATTGCCGTGCCCCACGTCTATCCGCAAAACTTCCCCCTGCTGGACACTGAAACACCGCGCGACCAACGGCAGGCACGCTTCTTCCAAGCACTGCTGGACGAAGTGAAGAAACGGAATACGGCACAGCTTCCCGTCGTCCTCATGGCCCATCTCTCCATTGAAGGCAGCGACCGTAGCGGGCACGATGAGAGTATCGGCGGAATAGAGTATGTTCCCCTCAGCGCTATGGGAGAAGGGTACGACTACCTGGCACTCGGACACATCCATTGCCCTCAGGACATCAAAGGCAGTCATCACCACGCACGCTATTGCGGCACTCCCCTCCCCGTCAGCTTCGACGAAACCTATCCGCACTCCGTCTCCATCATCGAGTTGGAGAAAGGGGCAGAGCCACAAATCAGTACAAGGGAAATTGAAAATCCGATTCCGCTCGTCACACTTCCCCATGACCCGACACCTTTCGAAGACGCCTTGAAACTGCTGGAAGAATATCCGGAAGAGAAACCTGCATACCTCCGTCTGAATGTGCTGACAAAAGGCTACCTGCCCCCCGACTGCAACGAAAAAGCCTCGAACGCCGCCAAAGGCAGGCATGCAAATATTGCTACATCAAGACTACCCGAGAGCGGCAGGCCGACACTGACGAGAGCAAGCCTATCTCCATCCAAGAGATGCAGGAAATGTCTCCCCTGGAAATAGCCAGACTCTACTACCGCGAAACCGAAGGAGAAGAGATGGACCCAGAACTTTGCCAGCTGATGGAGACTGTCATGCAAAAAGTGAAAAGCAAGAACAACTCCTAATCATTTGTCCGGAACATGAAACTCCAGAAACTCACCATAAAGAACCTTGCCTCCATAGAAGATGCCGTCATCGACTTTGAGAACGGACCGCTAAGCGAGGAATCCCTTTTCCTTATCTGCGGTGAGACGGGTGCAGGGAAGACAACCATTCTCGACGCCATCTGCCTGGCACTCTACAACGAAACGCCCCGCATGGACCATGCCGAGAACGAAAAATACAAAGACCTGAGCCAGACTTTCTCTGCCAAAAAGGAAGATGTTGCCATCAACGACAGCAGGCAACTGATGCGCCGTAACACCAGTGAAGCATGGACGGAGCTGGAGTTTACCGGCTCGAACGAAACGCCCTACACCGCCCGATGGTACGTGGCACGGGCACACCGCAAGATTTCAGGAGCCGTGCAAGATGTGCGCTGGACACTGGAAAACAAGAAAAGCGGCGCACAGCTCAACAAAAAGAATGAGATAAAGGCAGAAATACAAGCTGCAGTGGGGTTGACCTTCGAACAATTCTGCCGCACCACCATGCTGGCGCAAGGCGACTTCACCAAGTTCCTGCAAAGCAAGGAAAGCGAAAAATCGGATATTCTGGAAAAGCTGACCGGTACAAGTATCTACTCCGAAATAGGTGCCGAAATATATGCCGCCACCAAGGAAAGACGGACGGAATACGAAAACCAGAACCGGAAGCTGGAAGGCATCCACATCCTGGCAGAAGAAGAAGTCTCCACAATCAAGGAAGCCATAGCCACGCAAAATGCCGGAGTCAAGGAAGCCAATGAGCAGAAAACCACCGCCCTCGCAAAAAGGGACTGGCTGAAAAAATACTCCGAACTCCTCCTCACCCGTGAACAGCAAAAGAAGATGTGGGAAGGGAAGCAAGCGCAACTGCAATCGGACGAATTCAAACAGAAAGAACTGCTGATTAAGGAATGGAACGCCACCGCCGATGCCCGCAACTGGCTCTCTACCTTGAAACAGCAGCAACAGCAACAACAACAGAACTATGCACAAGCCGGGATACTGAGAGCATCCTTTGCCCGGCTGGACGGAGGAAGCAAGTGGCTATGCGGTTTCCTGAAAGAGCAAGAAGACAAGCTGCATCGTGCCGAGAAGTACTTGCAAGAGCATTCGCCCTTACTGCCCATGTTCGAGCAAAGCCAATCCATCATTACCGGCCTAAAATCCGCACTCGATGCCCAAACACGCATCGGCACCTACAACGCGCACCTTGAAAGACTTGCCGCGCAACAACCCGTAAAAGTCAAGGAGCGTACCGACAAGGAAGCTGCCCTCACCCGGAAAGAACAAGAGAACCATACATTGCAAAACGAAATAAACCTCCGGAACAAGCAGCTTGAAACCATGGACCGCCCTGCCCTGCAAGACAAGAAAAACAAACTCGATGCCGGACGGGAGAACCTGCTGCAAGCATTGAGCGCCTTGTCTTACTGGCTGAAACGGAAAGGACACTGAACGAGGCGAAGGAAAACGAAAAGGCTTTGAACGCCAAAGTGGAGGCGTGCCAAAAGCAATACGTCCATCCTGCAAACGGCATTCGACAGCAAGAAAACAAGTTATGATGACATCCGCACCCTCTACGACAAGCAAAAGGAAGCCGTAGAAGAGTGGGCAAAGGAAACACGCTCCCGGCTTGTCGTCGGGGATACTTAGCCCCGTGTGCGGACAAGAAATAAAATGCGCTTTGCAAAGATGAAGATTTCCAGTCTGTCCTTGCTCCCATACGCACCTCCCTGGAAACAAAAGAGAAAGAATTACAAGGAAACCGAGCAGGCATTGAACAACAACCGGACAGAATCCAATACCTACGGAACGCTGGCAGAGAATGCCCGTCAGTCCACAGCAAGAGCGCTCCGGAGCTACAACCTTGCCCACACTGACGCACAGGCCAAATGCGCCCAATGCAACGGCGTCGGCCTCTCCACAACCACCGGCGAAACCCTGAAGAAGCTACTGGAAGAGAACAAGCTGGAAGCAGACAAACTGAACGAAAAGCTCACGGAAGTTCAAAAGCTCAGCGCACAAATCATAGCTCTGCAACGGCAAAAGGACGAATGCCAAAAACATGTGGACGCTGCACGCCAAGCCTTCAACTCTGCCGACAGAGTGCTGAATGAGCTGAAAAACAGCATCGTCAATTACGAGTCGCTCACCGCCAACGAAAAGGAGAACATACGTGCCACCATGGACCGCGTCACTCCCCACATCCTCTGGGAAGGATGGAACACGGAATGGGAGAACTCCCCCCTCTCCTTTATTGACCGCCTGACGCAAGCTACGCGCAACTACCGTCTGGCGCAGGAAAAACAAAGAGAACTGAAATCCGCCATTGCCCTTATCCACAAAGAGCTGGAAGGGATAAACATCAACAAGGAAAGCATCGATGCCGCATTCCCCGACTGGCGCAACGCACCTGCAGCAACACAGGAAATGGAAATCAAGGACCTGGGGATTGCCTGGAATAATCTGAATACACAAGCAAGCGGACTGAAACAAAGCATATCCTCCACCGCAGACCAAATGGCAAGGCTGCAAAAGGATTTAACCGGGTTCTATGCCGCCAACCCCACTCTCGACGAGAATCGTATCACCGTCCTATCCGCTTGGTCCGGCTCCCGGATAGAAGCATTACGTGCCTCATTGCAGACACTTAAAGAGGAAGAAGTAGCTGCATCGACCGCCTTTCATCTGGCCACCGGACAAGTGGAAGAGCACATCAGCCGGAAGCCCGAAATAGAAGAAAACGAGAACTTCGAAACCCTGGATGCACTCATCGCAAATCTCGAAGAAAAGATAACCGCCGGCAACCAATCCATCGGCCAGCAGAAGTTACGCCTGGAAGAAAACACTCGCAACATCGACCGGATAAAGGAAGAAAAGGAACGTGCCGACCGGTTACGCGAAGAGTATCTGAAGTGGGACCGCCTCTGCCACCACTTCGGTGACGAACGGGGAAAGAACTTCCGCAACATAGCCCAGAGCTTCGTCTTGAAAGAACTGCTGGCAGGCGCCAATTTCTATCTGCAACGCTTGACCGACCGCTACGAACTGGAATGCCAGGCCGGTTCGCTCACCATCCTGCTGCGCGACTTCCATCAAGGAGGTGCGGCACGTCCGGCATGCACCTTATCGGGCGGCGAAAGCTTCCTAGTATCTCTGTCACTTGCCCTCGGACTTTCTTCCCTCAGCCGCCAGAGCCTCTCGGTAGACACACTGTTCATCGACGAAGGTTTCGGCACACTGAGCAGCGACTACCTGAACACCGTTATGGACACATTGGAAAAACTGCACCAGATGGGCGGCAAGAAGGTAGGCATCATCAGTCACGTGGAAGGACTGAAAGAGCGCATAAAGACCCAGATACAAGTACGGAGGATAGACAGTTCAAGAAGCGAAATAAAAGTGGTGAATACCCTCTAAGCTGGTATCGGGATAAAGAAAACGAATGTTTTTTCGGCTCTTGATAGTACAAGCACCTGCATTATTGTGTATTTTTGCAGTCTCATAAAAAGAAAAGACAATGAAAAAGTTCATGAAAGGAGTCCGGTTTACTCCTAAAAACTATTCCGACGAAGTAGAAGCCAAAATTCAACATTATAAGAAAGAAGGATATAAACTGCCGATGCGAAGCGCACTCCGCACCGAGGAGCAGTTGGCCGGTATCCGCGCAAGCGCCAAAATCAACACGGCCCTGCTGGATTATCTCTCCGAGAACATTCGCGAAGGCATGTCCACAGCCGAAATTGACCATATGGTGTATTGCTTCACCACAGACCACGACGCCATCCCCGCCCCCTTCATGTACGAAGGCTTCCCCAAAAGTGTGTGCACCAGCATCAACGATGTAGTGTGCCACGGCATTCCCAGCACCAGGGAATTCCTGAAAAGCGGTGATATTGTAAATGTCGATGTATCCACCATTTACAAAGGTTACTTTGCCGACGCATCACGCATGTTCATGATTGGCGAAGTCAGCCCCGACATGCAGAGACTGGTACAGGTCACCAAAGAATGCCGTGACATAGGCATACAGACCGCACAGCCCTGGGCACGCCTCGGTGACGTAGGCGCCGCCATCCAGGAGCATGCGGAAAAGAACGGATACAGCGTGGTACGCGACCTCTGCGGACATGGCTGCGGCGTCAAGTTCCACGAAGAACCGGATGTGGAACACTTCGGCAAACGTGGTACGGGCATGCTGATAGTGCCGGGCATGACGTTCACCATCGAACCGATGATTAACATGGGAAGCTACGAAGTCTTTATCGACGAAGCCGACGGATGGACCGTCTGCACAGACGACGGACTGCCTTCTGCCCAATGGGAAAGCCAAATCCTGATTACTGAAGACGGAAACGAAATATTGACACAATAAGGCGGACACTTCAAAACACTTATGGAGATAGTATTACTGATTATAGGGATAATCATCGGAACCGTAGTCGGCTATCTGGCGGCAGACCGCAAGTCTGCCGCACTGAGGGCAGAAATCAGCGGGACAAAGAAGGAAATAGAATTATTGAAGCTGCAGAAGGAAGAAGCCGAAGCGTTGCACAAGCGCATGAACACCGAGTTCGAGAATCTCTCCAACCGTATCTTCCAGAGCAAAGCCGAAGACTTTACCAGGCTGAATACCGAACACCTGGGCAATCTGCTCCGCCCGCTGGGCGATAACCTGAAGGACTTCCGCCAAAAGGTGGAACAAGTATACAGCACCGAAGCCAAAGAACGCTTCTCGCTGGGTGAACGCATCAAGGAACTGGTGGAACTGAACAACCGCCTCAGCGAAGATGCCAACAACCTGACCCGTGCCCTGAAAGGAGACTCCAAAATTGCAAGGCAACTGGGGCGAAATGATTCTGGAACGTTTGTTGCAAGCCTCCGGACTGATTGAAGGCGAACACTACTTCCGCCAGGAGTTTCTAAAGACGAACGGGGCGAAGCCATCATCAACGAGGAAAGCGGGCAGAAGATGCAGCCCGACATCATCGTGAAATACCCCGACGAACGGGAAATGATTATCGACTCCAAAGTGTCGCTGACTGCCTATGCTGCCTACACCTCTGCCGAAAGCAAGGAGGAGCAGGCACACTTCCTGAAAGCACACCTGCAATCTGTCCGCTCCCACATCGACGAGCTCAGCCATAAAGACTACTCGCATTACGACGCCCAATCACCGGATTTCGTTATGATGTTCATCCCCACCGAAGGTGCCTACCTCCTCGCCATCCAAAGCGATGCCCACCTCTGGGAATATGCCTACAACAAAAAGGGTGGTACTAATGAGCCCCACCAACCTGATTAGCGCCCTGCGCCTCTCGCTCGACCTTTGGAAGAAGGAGAACCAGGTAAAGAATGTGCAGGCCATCATCAAGCGCGGCACCATCTTATATGAAAAGATTGCAGGCTTTACCGACACCTTCCTCGGTATCGGCGACCGGCTGGCCAGCCTGCAAAGGGATTACGACAAAGCCTTCAACCAGCTCTCGGACGGTAACGGCAGTGTAGTACGCCAGGCCGAAATGCTGAAAGGCATGAGCCTCACTCCCAAGAAACGCATTTCTCCAAGATTTCTGCCCAAAGATACCATTCAAGAAGAAACAGAAGAGGAAAACGATAACATTCAATAAACCATCCAACATGAAAACTCTGAAAGACCGCATTCTCCTTCACCAAGAACCATTCATACGAGGTCTGTGTCAACAGGAATTACCACCGGAGAAGTAACAGCCATTCTGGCAAATGCACCGATTCATATCAAGGAATAAAGAAAAAGCGACGAAGAATCCACTCCACTTTCTTTCAATAGAGAGGAAATGCCCCGAACAAAAAACTCCGGCAAAGCCCTGAAGGACAAGCCGGAGTTTTTTTATCTCAAGACGGACAAGGAAGATTATCCGCCAAAGTTATCGAACATCAGGTTCTGAGCCGGAACGCCGAGGTCGTCGAGCATCTTCTCAACAGCCTTCGACATCGGGCCGGGACCACACATGTAGTATTCGATGTCTTCGGGAGCTTCGTGGTCTTTCAAGTAAGTCTCGTAAATTACGTTGTGTACGAAGCCCGGAGTGTACTTCACGCCCGCTGCATCGGCTCCGGATCGGGACGGTCCAGTGCAAGATGGAACTTGAGTTGGGGAATCCTTTTCAATCTGCAGGAAGTCTTCCAGATAGAACACTTCATTCAATGCACGTGCACCGTAGAAGTAATTCATCAGCGCGATCTGTAGTGTGCAGTGTCTTCGTCATATGCATAATCTGTGCACGCAACGGAGCCATACCGGCACCACCGCCGACCACATCATCTCTTCTTGGAGTCGAATATCGGATGGAAGTCCTCCGTAAGGG
>ENA-OQDL01001708-OQDL01001708.1-human-gut-metagenome-genome-assembly--contig:-NODE-1708-length-10278-cov-6.729583_pt1 | contig 10278 bp, 6 predicted proteins | sample MGYA00242782_ERZ504609 | MGnify/ENA primary metagenome ERZ504609 (study PRJEB26092, sample SAMD00036320) | human gut metagenome | host: Homo sapiens | study: EMG produced TPA metagenomics assembly of... | reverse complement strand
ACAAAAAAGGCTTCCCCCTCGGGGGAAGCTGTCACCGAAGGTGACTGATGAGGGGCGAGTTTGCGCAGCAACCCTTTTACGGGCAATCACGGCAAGCTCGCCCCATCCGCTACGGCCACCTTCCCCGCAAGACGATCCCGCAATGGAGTAAGCGATTTCGATAGCAGTTTCAAATTTGCCCATGTAATTCCCCCGTTCCTGGCTTCCTTCCCGGGGTTCCGCTTCACCTCGGCGGGGGTTCCGCAGGCGACGACACGTCCGCCCTCCTCACCGCCGCCGGGTCCCATGTCGATGAGATAGTCCGCGCTGCGGATGACGTCGAGGTCATGCTCAATGACGATGACCGTCGCGCCGTTTTCGATCAGGGTTCGGAACACGCCCAGCAGCGTGCGCACGTCCAGCGGGTGCAGGCCGATGGTCGGCTCGTCAAAGACAAACACTGTGTCATGCTGGGCCTTGCCCATCTCGCTGGCCAGCTTCAGCCGCTGTGCCTCGCCGCCGGACAGGCTCGGCGTTTCCTCGCCCAGCGTCAAGTAGCCAAGGCCCAGATCCTGCAGCACTTTTAAGCGCTGTGTCACCAATTTCAAGTCTGTACAGACGGTCAGCGCCGTGTTGATGTCCATGTCCATGAGCTGCGGCAGCGTGCAGGTCCCGCCGTGCCTGTTCTCGTGCCGCACGGCGTCGGCGTTGCAGCTGTAGCGGGAGCCGCGGCACCCGGTACAGGGAATTTCCACATCGGGCAAAAACTGCACGTCCAGACTGATGACGCCGGTGCCGTCACAGACCGGGCAGCGCAGCTTGCCTGTGTTGTAGGAGAAGTCGCCCGCCTTGTAGCCCAGCCGTTTGGCATCGGGCGTGCGGGCAAAGACCTTGCGCAGCTCATCGTGAACATTAGCGTAGGTCGCCACGGTGGAGCGCACGTTGATGCCAATCGGCGTTGCATCGATGAGCTTTACCTGCGCGATGCCGTCGGCCTCGACGGCCCTTACGTGGGGCGGCAGCGGCTTGCCCGCCGTCTGCGCCGCCAGCGCCGGGACAAGGCTTTCCAGAATCAGCGTCGTCTTGCCGGAGCCGGACACACCCGTGACAACGGTCAGCCGCCCCTTGGGAATGTCCACCTTCAGCGGCTTGACCGTATGGATGGCGTCCGTCGAAAGATGGATGCGCCCCCTCGGCAAACAGCTCCGCCGCCGGGCGGTTCCGGGGCGCAGCACTCCCCTGCCCGCCCAGAAACGGGCCGATTTGGGACGCCGGGTTCCCGGCCAGGTCGGCCACCGTACCCTCGGCAATGACGTGCCCGCCGCCCGCACCGGCCTCGGGGCCCATCTCGATGAGCCAGTCCGACTCCGCCAGCACCTGTGTATCGTGATCAACGAGCACCACCGAGTTGCCGTCGGCGATCAGGTCGTGCATGACGCCGTTCAGGCCGACAATGTTGGAGGGGTGCAGCCCGATGGACGGCTCGTCCAGCACGTACAAAACGCCCGTGGTGCGGTTGCGCACGGCGCGGGCCAGCTGCATCCGCTGGCGCTCACCGATGGAAAGCGTAGACGACGCGCGGTCCAGCGTCAGGTAGCCGAGCCCCAGATCCAGCAGCCGACGTGCGGTCTCGCGGAACGAGGCGCAGATGCTCTCGGCCATGGGGCGCATCTCGGGCGGCAGGCTGGCGGGCACGCCGTCCACCCAGCCGCAGAGTGCTGTCAGCGTCATCCTGCACGCCTCATCCAGCCCGATGCCCCGCAGCCGCGGCGCACGGGCGGCCTCTGACAGGCGTGAGCCGCGGCAGTCCGGGCAGGTATCCACGCGCAGGAATTTTTCCACCCGCTTCATGCCCTTCTCGTCCTTGACCTTGGCCAGGGCGTTCTCCACCGTGTAGACCGCATTGTAATAGGTAAAGTCCAGTTCCCCGGCCTCGGGCGTGCTTTTGGCTTTGTAGAAGATATGCTTTTTCTCCGCCGGGCCGTTGAAAACGATGTCTCTTTCCCTGTCGGTCAGTTCACGGAACGGCACATTGGTGCGCACGCCCATGGCGCGGCAGACGTCGGTCATGAGCGACCACATCAGGCTGTTCCACGGCGCGACGGCCCCGTCGTCAATGCTGATGCTCTCGTCAGGCACAAGCGTGGCACGGTCCACGGTGCGGACCAGACCCGTGCCGTCGCAGGTGCGGCAGGCGCCCTGGCTGTTGAAGGCCAGCTCCTCCGCCGACGGCGCACGCACAAGTGCGCCGCATTCCGGGCAATAAATCGGCTGCTCGGCGGCGACGTTCAGCGTTGGCGGCACGTAATGGCCGTTGGGGCAGCGGTGGCTGGCCAGGCGGGAGAACATGAGCCGCAGACTGTTCAGCAGCTCGGTACCCGTGCCGAAGGTGCTGCGGATGCCCGGCACACCGGGCCGCTGGTGCAGCGCCAGCGCGGCGGGGACGTAAAGCACCTCATCCACCTGTGCCTTGGCGGCCTGGGTCATGCGGCGGCGGGTGTAGGTGGACAGCGCGTCAAGGTAGCGGCGCGAGCCCTCGGCATACAGCACGCCGAGTGCCAGCGACGATTTGCCCGACCCGGACACGCCCGCAATGCCGACGATTTTGTTTAAGGGGACATCGACGTCGATGTTTTTCAGGTTGTGTACCCGCGCACCGCGGATTTTTATTGCGTCAATCATAGTACCTCACACAAACAGCTCGATCACAAACACCAGCACACAGCAAATGACCGGCACAGGGAAAAGCCCTGCATTCCCGCGCAGAACACCTTGCGGCAGTCCTATAGCTTCCCTGTGTTTCATTATAGCGCAGGCACAGGGCAAAAGAAAGAGCGGGCCGCAAAAATGTTGCCGTGCCGCTGCAATCTTGACGCCTGCTCCCTCGTACTTTACAATGAATACGAAAGGGGTTTTTACCATGTCCCGTGATTCCATCAAGATGGTTGCCATGCTCACCATGCTTATCAACCACATCTCGAACGTCTTTCTGCCCGCCGGGCAGCCGCTGACAAATCTGTGCCTCTGCATCGGCTACTTTACCGCCGTGACGATGTGCTTTTTTCTCGTCGAAGGCTACGGCTGCACCCGCTCCAAACGCCGCTACGCCGGGCGGCTGCTGGGGTTTGCCGTGCTGGCGCAGCTGCCGTATCAGCTGGCCTTTCCGGCAAACGGCATCGCCGGGTTTGTGCAGTTCAACATGCTGTTCACGCTGCTGCTCTGCTTTCTGGTGCTGCTGGTGCAGGAGAAGATTCGGGACCGCGTGCTGCGCGGCGTCTGCATCGTGCTGCTGATCTGCGCATCGCTGTTCTGTGACTGGGCGCTGCTGGCCCCGGTGTTCACGCTGCTGTTTGCCTGGGCCGGGGGGAACCGAACGCGGCAGAAAGTCGCGTTCGGCGCGGCGGCGCTGCTCTACGGTGGCATGGCCGGGCTGGGCAGCGGGCAGGTGTGGGAGGCCGTCGGCTGCGCTGTGCCGATCCTTGTCTCCGCGTTTGTGATCCTGTACCTGTACAACGGCCGGCGCGCCGCCCGCGGGCGCACGTTTTACAAGTGGTTCTTCTATGCCTTCTACCCCGCGCACCTGCTGGTGCTGGGGCTGCTCCGGCTGGCTGTATGATTTTTGCCGCGCCGGGACTTGACGCCCGCACCGCTTGTGTATTATAATGGATAAGTTATAAGAACGAGGTGTTGCGCAGTTGGTAGCGCGCGTGGTTTGGGACCACGAGGCCGCAGGTTCGAGTCCTGTCACCTCGACCATCGGAATGCGCCGCAGATTCATTGAAATCTGCGGCGCTTCTGTTATTCGGTACACACTTAGGGCAATACCGCATAATTCTAAGTGCCGATACGGCGAGCGAGGCGCGGCAGCTGCTAAGCCAAAAGCGCAGATAATACTTTGTGTATTATCGAGCATTTTGGCAACGCAGATGCCGTGCCGCAGCCGCCGGAGCGGTGCTTAAGCCGTAAGGCGGGAATTATGCGGTGTTGCCTTAGGAATGTTCTTCGGCTTTCTCTGCCAAAAGGCGCTGCCGCGGTTCATTTTTCTGTTGTCTTTTCCCCACAAAAAGGCTATAATAATCTCAAATTTTGCATAGCATAGGAGGGGTCGCCTTGGAGCGGATCAAACGGCATCTGCGCAGCGCGGCGGGGTATCTGGCAGTGTGCGCCAAGTGGCTGGTGCTGGCGGCGCTGGTTGGCTGCGTGGTGGGCCCGTTGGGCGGCGCATTCGGGCTGGCGCTCAACTGGGCCAACGCCACCCGCGGCGCGCACCCGTGGCTGCTTTACCTGCTGCCCGTTGCCGGTCTTGTTATCGTATTTTTGTATCACCGCTTTGACCCGGATGGCGGCGGCTCAACGAACCAAATCTTCGTATCCGTGCGGGAGCACAAGCCGCTGACACTGCGCACCGCGCCGCTCATCTTTGTTTCCACCGTCGCCACGCATCTGTTCGGCGGGTCCAGCGGACGCGAGGGCGCGGCTCTGCTGCTGGGCGGCAGCGTATCCGGGCAGCTCGGCAGGGCGCTGCGCTTAGAAAACCGTGACTGCCGCTTAATGACGATGTGCGGCATGGCGGGCGCGTTCTCGGCCATCTTCGGCACGCCGCTGGCCGCAACGATCTTCACGCTGGAGGTCGTCGATGTCGGCTCCATGCAGTACGCGGCACTGCTCCCCTGTCTGGTGTCGGCGCTGCTAGGCGTTTTCATCAGCGGCAAAATGGGACTGGCGCCCGAGGCGTTCGTCTTACAGGCCGAGGCTGCCCCCACGCCGGACAATCTCGTCCGCGTTATCATCCTGGGTGCGCTGCTGGCCGCGCTGAGCATCTTCTTCTGTGAGCTGCTCCATGTCACGCCGAAGCTGTACCGGAAATTCTTCCCGAACATCTACCTGCGCGTCGCCGCGGGCGGCGTGCTCATTATCGCCTTGACAAGGCTGCTGGGCACCACCGACTACAACGGCGCGGGCGCGGCAGTCATCGAGGCCGCTATCGACGGCGAGGCCGTTCCCTACGCCTTCCTTTTAAAGATGCTGTTCACCGCGCTGACCCTGGGCGCAGGCTTCAAGGGCGGCGAGATCGTGCCGATCTTCTTCACCGGCGCGACGTTCGGCTGTGTGGCCGCGCCGCTGCTGGGTCTGCCGCCGCAGCTGGGCGCGGCGCTGGGCATGGTTGCGCTGTTCTGCGGCTGCACCAACAGCCCGCTGGCGTCCATCTGCCTTGCCATCGAGGTATTCGGCGGGCAGTGCGTCTCGCTGTTTGCGCTGGCATGCGCGGTTTCCTACATGCTGTCGAGCTATTTCAGCCTTTACCGCGAGCAGCACTTCCTGCATTCCAAGCTGCGCATCGTCGGCGTGCAGCGGGTACACGGCCACTGGTCCGAGACGGACGCCGCACACCTGACCACAAACGACGACGGCGAAAATTAGAAAATTAGAAAACCGGAAAATTGGTTGCAGGAACGCTGTTTTCATGCTATAATAAACTGTTACGGAGGAAATGGCGCACTATGAATACACTTACCTTGGAAAAGCACTGCTGGGCCGAGATCGATTTGACGGCCCTGCGTGAAAATTATGAATATATCCGCCGCACCGTAGGCGGGCCGGTCTGCGCCGTCGTCAAGGCGGACGCCTACGGCCACGGCGATAACGTCATCGCCCGCGTTCTGCAGGAGGCCGGTGCTGCGGGCTTCGCGGTCAGCTCCCTTGGCGAGGGGCGGCACCTGCGCCGCGGCGGCATCACAACGCCCATCCTGATTCTGGGCTACGCAGACCCCACCTATGCGGCTGTGCTGGCTGCCAACGACCTGATCACCACCTGCTATTCGACCGAATACGCACAGGCGCTCTCCGCTGCCGCCGTCAAGGCGGGCGTCAAGGTTAAGGTCCACCTGAAGATCGACACCGGCATGGGCCGCATCGGCTTTGCGGTGCGTTCCGGCTTTGCAGAGACCATCCGCGAGCTGGAGGCTCTCTACGCCTTGCCCGGGCTGGACATCTGCGGCGTCTTTCAGCACTTTGCGGTGGCGGACAGCGTCGAGCCAGACGACGAGCGCTACACCGACGAGCAGCACGCGCTGTTCGCGCAGGTCGTGGAGCGGCTGCGTGCGGACGGATGCCCCGTCGGCACGGTACACTGCGCCAACTCTGCCGCACAGCTCCGCCACCCCGAGTGGCGGCACGACCTGACCCGCGCGGGCATCATCCTGTACGGGCTTGACCCCAGCAATGAGGTACACTTCCCCGCCCTGCAGCCCGTCATGTCGCTGAAATCCGTCGTGACCTTTGTCAAGGAGCTGCAGCCCGGCCAGAGCGTCAGCTACGGGCGCACCTTTACCGCCGATAGGCCGATGCGCGTCGCCACAGTCTGTGTGGGCTACGCTGACGGCTACCCGCGGATGCTGTCCGGCGGGCCGGACCGGGGCGTCATGGTCATCCGCGGCCAGCGGGCCCCCGTGGTCGGGCGCGTCTGCATGGACCAGACAATGGTCGATGTGACGGACATTCCCGGCGTGAAGATGGGCGACGAGGTCACGGTCTTTGGCCCGGACGGCGGCGACACGGCTGACACGATTGCCGCCAAGACACAGACCATCAACTACGAGGTCGTGTGCGGCCTTGCCCGCCGCGTGCCCCGCGTATATAAGGAAAACGGCAAGATCTGCGAGATCTGGAACAATTTGGAGGAAACCTGATGGCCCGCAAGAACATCCGCAACTTTTGCATTATTGCCCACATCGACCACGGCAAGTCCACTCTGTCGGACCGTATGCTGGAGCTGACCGACAGCGTCGACAAGCGCACCATGACCGACCAGGTGCTGGACGACATGGACATCGAGAAGGAGCGCGGCATCACCATCAAGGCCCGCGCCGTCACGATGCGCTACAAGGCCGACGACGGCGAGACCTATGAGTTCAACCTCATCGACACCCCGGGCCATGTGGACTTCCAGTACGAGGTCAGCCGCAGTCTGGCCGCCTGCGAGGGCGCAGTCCTCGTCGTCGACGCCAGCCAGGGCGTTGAGGCGCAGACGCTGGCGAACTGCTATCTGGCGCTGGACCACAATCTGGAGGTCGTGCCGATTTTGAACAAGATCGACCTGCCCAGTGCCGACCCTGATTCCGTGGCGAAGGAGGTCGAGGATGTCATCGGCCTGCCCTGCATGGAGGCGCCGCGCGTCTCGGCCAAGCTGGGCATCGGTGTCAAGGAGGTGCTGGAAAGCGTTGCGCGGGATATCCCCGCCCCCACCGGCGACCCCGACGCACCGCTGAAGGCGCTGATTTTCGACTCCATCTACGACAGCTACAAGGGCGTTATCGTCTACGTGCGCATCTTTGAGGGCACGGTCAAACCCGGCGATACCATCCGTCTGATGAGTACCGGCGCGGAGTTCCAGCTGGTGGAGGTCGGCCACATGGGCGCAACGAGCCTGACCCCCTGTGACAAGCTCGAGGCCGGTGAGGTCGGCTACCTGACGGCCAGCATCAAGACCGTGCGCGACACCCGCGTCGGCGATACCGTCACGCTGGCCGCCAACCCCACACCGGAGCCGATGCCCGGCTTCCGCACGGTCACGCCGATGGTGTTCTGCGGCATCTACCCCGCCGACGGCGCGGACTATCCCGACCTGAAGGACGCGCTGGAGAAATTGCAGCTCAACGACGCGAGCCTGACTTTTGAGCCGGAGACGAGTGCCGCGCTGGGCTTCGGCTTCCGCTGCGGCTTTCTGGGCCTGCTCCACATGGAGATCATCACCGAGCGTCTTGAGCGCGAGTTTGACCTTGACCTTATCACGACGACGCCGGGCGTCCAGTACCGCCTGACGCTGACCGACGGCACGGTGGAGGTCATTGACAACCCCTCCGCCTACCCCGACCCGACCCGCATCGTCAAGCAGGAGGAGCCGTTCGTCAACGCGCACATCTACACGCCGAACGATTACGTCGGCCCGCTGATGGACCTGTGCCAGACGAAGCGCGGCGTGCTGGTCGACATGAAGTATATGGACGAAACACGCGTTGACCTGCATTACCTGATCCCGCTGGGCGAGATCGTCTACGACTTCTTTGATGCCATCAAGTCCCGCAGCCGCGGCTATGCCAGCTACGACTACGAGTGGGAGGGCTGGCACGAGAGCAAGCTCGTCCGTCTGGACTTTTTGCTCAACGGCGAGGTCGTCGATGCCCTGTCGATGATCGTCTTTGCAGACAACGCCTACGCGAAGGGCCGCCGCATCTGCGAGAAGCTGAAGGAGAACATCCCCCGTGCGCTGTTTGAGATCCCGGTGCAGGCGGCTGTGGGCGGCAAGGTCATTGCCCGCGAGACGGTCAAGGCCATGCGCAAGGACGTGCTGGCCAAGTGCTACGGCGGTGACATCACCCGTAAGAAGAAGCTGCTGGAAAAGCAGAAGGAAGGCAAAAAGAAGATGCGCCAGCTGGGCAGCGTGACCCTGCCGAGTGAGGCGTTTACCGCGGTGCTGAAACTGGATTCGGATTCTTAACGGGGGTTTGTTCCTTCTTTGCAAAGAAGGAACCGAAGAAATTCCAAACAAAATCACAATATTGGTAGGGGCCGGGCACGCCCGGCCCGCGGCTTTCCGGTAAAATTGCTTTTGCCGTAAGGTTGCGGGCCGCACATGTGCGGCCCCTACCCTGCTTGTAGGGAGGGGTCTTGACCGCTCCGGGCTGTTTGCGGCCATCGCCACGTTCCCGGAGCGGTCAAGACCGCTCCCTACGAACTACCTATAAACGACATAGCAGCAAAAAAGAGGGTATCTGCCATTTCAGCAGATACCCTCTTACATTATGTAATACTAAATTACATCAGGCTGCGGTACAGCTCCTTGATCTCCTCAACGCTGGTGTCGCGGGGGTTGCCCGGGCAGCAGGCGTCGGCAAAGGCGGACTCGGCCAGGAACTGGATGTCCTCCTCCTTCAGGATGCCCTTCAGGTCGGCGGGGATGCCCACGTCGGCGCTCAGCTTCTTGACGGCGGCAATCGTGGCATCAGCGGCCTCGACGTCGTTCATCTCATCAATGCCGGTCACGCCCATCGCCTTGCCGACGGCACGGTAACGCTCGCCAGCCACAGTCTTGTTGTACTCCAGACCGGTGGGCAGGATGATGGCACAGGCAACGCCGTGGGGGGTGTCATACAGGGCGGACAGGCCGTGGGCCATGCTGTGGACGATGCCCAGGCCGACGTTGGAGAAGCCCATACCGGCAATGTACTGGCCCAGAGCCATGCCCTCGCGGCCCTCCGGGGTGTTCTGCACAGCGCCGCGCAGGTTCTCGGAGATCAGCTTGATGGCCTCGAGATGGAACATATCGGAGATGGTGCAGTGGCCCTTGGTGATGTAGCCCTCGATGGCGTGGGTCAGGGCGTCCATGCCGGTAGCGGCGGTCAGACCCTTGGGCATGCTGGACATCATATCGGGATCGACAACGGCGATCTCGGGGATGTCGTTGGTGTCCACGCAGACGAACTTGCGCTTCTTCTCGACGTCGGTGATGACGTAGTTGATCGTGACCTCGGCAGCGGTGCCGGCGGTGGTGGGCACCGCAATGGTGAACACGGCGTGTTTCTTGGTGGGGGCAACGCCCTCCAGGCTGCGGACGTCCGCGAACTCGGGGTTGTTGATGATGATGCCGATGGCCTTGGCGGTATCCATGGAGGAGCCGCCGCCGATGGTGACGATGCAGTCAGCCTCGGCAGCCTTAAAGGCGGCAACGCCGTCCTGAACGTTCTGGATGGTGGGGTTGGGCTTGATCTCGCTGTAAACGCTGTAGGCAAAGCCGGCGGCGTCCAGCAGGTCGGTGACCTTCTTGGTGACGCCGAACTTGATCAGATCGGGGTCAGAGCAGACGAAAGCCTTCTTGTAGCCGCGGGCGGTCAGCTCGGGAACGATGTTCTCGATTGCGCCGTGGCCGTGGTAGGAAATAGTGTTCAGTACAATACGACTTGCCATAGAAATTCTCTCCTTTTATTATATCGGCTGTTTGCCGATGATTCCCATGTTCTGCCTTTATTATACCGTTATTTTTTTGACAGCGCCATTTAGAAAAGTGGCGGGGTGTTTGGGAAAATTCCACAAACAAAAAAAGCTTCCCCCTCGGGGAAGCTTTCATCGAAGGTGACTGATGCGGGCAAAGTCTGTCATTGCAGCCCTTAGGCAACACCGCACAATTCCCGCCTTACGGCTTAAGCACCGCTCCGGCGGCTGCGGCACGGCATCTGCGTTGCCAAAATGCTCGATAAGACATCCAGTATTATCTGCGCTTTTGGCTTAGCAGCTGCCGCACCT
>ENA-OQDL01001707-OQDL01001707.1-human-gut-metagenome-genome-assembly--contig:-NODE-1707-length-10279-cov-8.778467_pt1 | contig 10279 bp, 7 predicted proteins | sample MGYA00242782_ERZ504609 | MGnify/ENA primary metagenome ERZ504609 (study PRJEB26092, sample SAMD00036320) | human gut metagenome | host: Homo sapiens | study: EMG produced TPA metagenomics assembly of... | reverse complement strand
GTTTTCTTTGTCTTTGGATTCGCAACACTAAGGTAAGTGAAAACGCTGACATGGCAAAAACCTGGGCAACAAAATGTTGCTCAGGAACTTATAAAAATAATTATCAATTATGTTGCGGAATTAAGGAAAAGAAAATGATAGAGCGTTTTTATCAACTTTGAGACAAAAATATCTGCTTGAAACAAGTGCAGGATATTCTGTCTAAAATATCAGCATATTTTAGGAAAAAACATGCTGATATTTTTTTTAAAATTCGTACAATTGTCCGGAAATCTTTGTACGAAAAAAATCAGGTGTTTTACTGAGGTTTTATGCTTGATTGTAGCTTGATATTTGGAGCTTTTATTGATGATTAGCCGAACATATCGGGTAATGATATCGACAGAATATTTTTCACATAGTCGCGTTTTTTGATGTTTAGTACATGATTAGTTCCACATAGTCCAATAATCTGCTTTTGTAACTTTTTGTTAACAGAAAAAGTTCTTATTTTTGCATCCGTTAAGACAATAGAGAGTAATTATGTGGACTAGTACATTAAAAAAAGGTTTATTTTTAATTGGGGGATTGTTTTTAGGGGGAGCAGTACATGCTCAGTATCTTCGTACCTCTTATTTTATGGAAGGAGCAAGCTCACGCTTGCAGTTGAATCCGGGTTTACAACCATCGGGAGGATATTTTAATATTCCGGTTTTGGGATCGTTCAATATAGGAGCGTATTCTGATGTGTTGGGTATGAGTGATATTGTGGGTGTTCTCGACTCTGGTTCAGATTTGTTTACTAATGATGACTTGTATGGCCGACTTAAAGCGGACAACCGTTTGAATGTTAATCTGAATACAGATATCTTGTCTTTTGGATGGTACAAAGGAAAAGGTTTTTGGAGTGTAAATGTAGGTTTGCGTACCGATATTGGAGCTTCTATTCCTAAAAACATGTTTGATTATTTGCGTGATGCAGATCAGTTCGATTTAAGTCGCGGAACCCTTCAGGGTAATATTACAGACATGAATTTTAAAGTGAATGCGTATGCTGAGGTTGGATTAGGGTATTCTCGTCCTGTAAATGATAAATTGACTGTTGGAGGACGTGTAAAGGTCCTGTTAGGTGTTGCTCATGCAGAAATGCAAGTTGATGAATTTGCTGTAGATATGAATATACCTCAGAATCCGGATGATCCTAATAGTTGGAATGGTACATACGGTGGTTCTACAACGGCGCGTGCGCATATTATGACTTCAATAAAAGGAGGTGGACTTAGTTTCGCCGATTCGTATGACAGTAATGGAAATGCTATCCGTCAGATTGACGGATTCGACTTCGATGGAGGAGGTTTTGGTATTGCCGGTACTGGATTCGGAGTTGATTTGGGAGCAAGCTATAAGTTACTCGACAACCTGAACCTATCAGCTGCTGTACTCGATTTAGGCTTCATAAAGTGGAACAGCAGCAATACGACTGTAGCTTCTGTAAACGAAAATGCCGATGTAAAAATCGACCAGAGCAATTATCAGGAATATTTGGATGGAGATTTTCTTAATCTTGAACGTTTTAATTTGGCTGAAGATAAAGAGGCTGCTTCTTCATATAAAACAAAACTATCGTCTACACTTCTGTTGGCTGGTGAATATACATTTTGGGACAATAAGTTGAGTGTTGGAGCTATGTATGGTGTACACTTTGTTCAGCCTAAAGCATTAAATGAACTTACATTCTTAGCAACTGTACGTCCGAAAAGCTGGTTTAATGCAGCTCTAAGTTATTCTCCTATCCAGGCAGGTGGAAAATCATTCGGACTTGCCTTAAAGCTGGGAGGATTGTTTATTGGTACTGATTATATGTATTTTGGCAGCAACTCGAAGGCTGTTAATGGATTTATAGGTTTGTCGATTCCATTGGGAAAGAATAAACCCACCGATGATGCTATTTGATATAGATGATAAGTTATATCCTAAGATTTTAGTTGGTTGATTTTTATAGAGGGGCTGTCTGCTCATTTCATGGTTCTTGTTCTTGTCTGTCTTAGAACTATGATAATGAGAAACAGCCTTCTCTTTTTATTTACTTACTTCTTTCAGTTGCGTACCGTTTAGGTCATAAATAGAAACCTTTCCATCTTCGAATATTGCAAACGTAGGTACATTTCCACCTTTGGGGAAAGTGACAGAACCTGTGTTACATATCACCATATTTTCTTTCTTTTCAAGTTTCCACAAGTGAGTGTGTCCGTAGAAGAAGTAATCATGTTTTCCCTTTGGAAGTTTCTCCTCATTATATACATGTCCATGTGTCAGGAAAAGTCGTTTTCCGTTATCTGCTACCAAAGCGTAATCCGCTAGAATAGGAAAATCGAGCAGCATCTGATCTACCTCAGAATCACAGTTGCCTCGTATGGCAATAATTTCATCCGCCATGCTGTTGAGACGTTCTGCTATTCCTTTGGGATTAATTCCTTCAGGGATGCTGTTTCGGGGGCCATAATTCAAGATATCACCTAGTATGAACATCATGTGGCAAGCTTGCTCTTTATAAAACTCTAAGACTTTTTCCAAGGCTGGCAGTGAGCCATGTATGTCGGATACAATTAAATATTTCATGATAATGTTATTATAAATTTGCGCAAAAATAGAAAGTTTTCTGAAAACATACAGAAGTATTTTTACGATATTTTCGGTGTTGAAACATATTGTTATATAGAATGGAATATTTTGCTAATTTTTATAATAAAAATTGGTAAAATACGATTATTTTCATATAAATATTTCTGTTTGATAGATATTTTGGGCTTTATTCGCAATTATTAACTAAGAAATGCTTACATTTGTATCAACTAAACGATAAAAACTATGTGGAGTAATACATTAAAAAAAGTCTTGTTTATGGCTGGAGGACTCTGCTTTGTGGGGGGAGTACATGCCCAGTATCTGCGTACATCTTATTTTATTGAAGGATCAAGTGCTCGTTTGCAGCTGAATCCGGCTTTGCAGCCTACTCGTGGATTTGTAAATGTTCCTGTCCTTAACTGTTTTGTAGGAGCTTCTTCTAATGTTTTAGGAATAACAGATATTATTAAAATGCTTGACTCTGGTCAGGATGTGTTTCCTAATGATGATTTGTATAATCGCCTTAAAGACTATACTCGTTTTAATGTAAGAGCAAATACAGATATCCTTTCTTTTGGATGGTATAAAGGAAAAGGGTTCTGGACTGCTAGTGTAAGATTGCGTACAGATGTATCTTCTTCAATACCTAAGACTATGTTCGAGTATTTACGTAATATCAGTAGTCTGGGGGTAAATTCCAGAAGTACAGGTATAGCTTCAAGAGCTGCAACTTTTCAGCGCAATATTTCTGATATGGAATTTGACATAACCTCTTTTACAGAATTAGGAGTAGGATATTCTCGTCCAATAAATGATAAGTTAACAGTGGGTGGACGCTTTAATTTGTTGCTTGGACTTTCACACACGGATGTAGAGGTTGATAACTTTTCGTGAATGTAGAAATACCAGATGATATATCACAAGCTTATAGTTATGCAACATCTAAGTCACATGTGAAAACCTCAATGAAAGGTGGCGGTTTGACTTTTTCGGATGTAAATGACGGTAGTGGAAATACATTACGTCAGGTTGATGGATATAATTTCGATATGGGTGGCTTTGGTATAGCAGGTACAGGAGTTGGTATTGATTTGGGAGCCACTTATAAAGTTATGGATAATTTGACTGTATCGGCTTCTTTACTCGATTTAGGATTTATCAGATGGAGGAGTGGGGTAACAACTGTAGCTTCATCTGATGAAAATGCGAAAGTGGAGATCAATGAAAATAACTACTTGAACTATTTGAGTCGTGATTTCATGGATCTTAAGCGTTTCAATATGTTTGAAGACAAGAATGCTGTTGCTGCATATACGACAAAGCTTTCATCAACTTTTTTGGCTGCCGGCGAATATACTCTTATGGATGATAAATTGAGCTTGGGAGCAATGTATAGTGCTTATTTCGTTCAACCTAAGACACTGAACGAACTTACTTTTTCTGCTACAATACATCCTAAGAGCTGGTGTGATGCAGCTTTAAGTTATTCTCCTATTCAAGCTGGAGGTAAATCATTTGGTATGGCTTTGAAATGGTCCTGTATTTTTGGGTACGATTATGTATATTTTGGAAATAATACAAGTACAGCTAACTTCTATTTCGGAGTATCATTCCCGATAGGACAGAAAAGACCTGATTCAATTTAAGAATAAGATATCTTTGAAGACTTAGGCTTTCTTTGAAGAGTTTGATTTGAATTACAGACTTTGTTTATTTCATGCTTTATATATGGTAATAAACAAAGTCTGTTTTATTTTGTGATAACTTGAGTTGCCTTTACAAGTATTCTCTGATGATTTATGTCTTTATTACTACCCGATAAATATATTAAATAGGCTGATTATCAGTGTTTTTATAGATAAGATAAGTTTCCTTGTAAAGTTGCTGCTTAATTTTATTGTGTCAATAAGTTATTGATGATTAGAAAAATATCGCACAGCAATGATATCTTATTATTATGTTTTTATAGTAATCAGTAGCTGTAATATTGGTGAGGAAATGAGGAGAATGGATAAATAAAAAAGAGATTCAAGAAATAGTTCTTGAATCTCTTTTATTATTTATCAGAATACTTGTTTAATAAAACAGGAGAATTATTCTTCACTCCAGTCCATTGCAGCCATACGCTTGTAAGAAGCATAACGTTTCTTAGCCATGTCTTCACAAGCAGCGAACAAGTCTGCAGCTTCAGTAGGATACTGTTTCATTACAGAAGCGAAACGAACTTCACCCTTCAAGTAATCTTGGAAGCCTTCCCAGTTTGGTTCTTTAGAGTCAAGTGAGAACGGATTCTTACCTTCTTCTTCCAATGCTGGGTTAAAGCGCCACAAGTGCCAGTAACCACATTCTACAGCCTTAGCTTCTTCAGCCTGAGATTTACCCATACCAGCTTTCAAACCGTGGTTGATACATGGAGCATATGCGATAACCAATGATGGACCTGGATAAGCTTCTGCTTCGCGGATAGCTTTCAAAGTCTGAGCCTGGTCAGCACCCATAGCAATCTGAGCTACGTAAACATAACCGTAAGTAGTAGCAATCATACCCAAGTCTTTCTTACGTACTCTCTTACCTGAAGCAGCGAACTTAGCGATAGCACCCAGAGGAGTAGCCTTAGATGACTGACCACCAGTGTTAGAGTAAACTTCAGTATCCAATACCAGGATGTTTACATCTTCGCCAGAAGCGATAACGTGATCCAAACCTCCGTAACCGATATCGTATGAAGCACCGTCACCACCGATAATCCATTGTGAACGTTTGATCAGATAGTCCTTGAATTCAGCGATAGTAGCGCAGTAAGAGCATTTATCTTTTGCAGCTTCTACCATCGGGATGATCTTTTCAGCAGCAGCTTTGCTCTTATCAGCATCGTTGCGACCGTCGATCCATTCCTGGAATGCTTCTTTGTATTCTGCTGGAGTACCTTCTGCAGCGATAGCAGCTTTCATGGCTTCTTCCAGACGGTTACGCAGTTTCTTGTTAGCCAATTCCATACCCAAACCGAATTCGCAGAAGTCTTCGAACAATGAGTTAGCCCAAGCAGGACCCTGACCTTTTTCGTTTGTTGTGTAAGGAGTTGAAGGAACAGAACCAGAGTAGATAGAAGAACATCCAGTAGCGTTAGCAACCATTTCACGGTCACCGAACAACTGAGAAATCAATTTAACGTATGGAGTTTCACCACAACCAGAGCAAGCTCCAGAGAACTCGAACAATGGCTGAGCGAACTGAGAGTTCTTAACGTTAGCCTTGATGTCTACCAAGTGCTGTTTAGACTTCACGTTTTCAGCGCAGTAAGTCCAGTTAGCAGCTTCAGCCAACTGAGTTTCAAGCGGCTTCATTGTCAGAGCCTTGCCACCCTTCTTCGGGTTACCCGGACATACGTCAGCACAGTTACCGCAACCCAAGCAGTCCATAACGTCTACCTGTACACGGAATGTCATGCCGTCGAACTGTTTTCCTACAGCTTTCAGTGTCGGGAAGTTTGCACCAGCCTGTTCGTTTGCATCCAATACGAATGGACGAATAGCAGCGTGAGGACAAACATAAGCACACTTGTTACACTGGATACAAGTTTCAGGATTCCATTCTGGAACGAATGCAGCTACACCACGTTTTTCGTATTTAGCTGTACCTTGATGCCATGTACCGTCTTCGATACCCTTGAATGCAGATACTGGTAACAAGTCACCGTCCTGAGCGTTGATAGGACGAACAACTTCGTTGATGAATGCTGGATCATTGTTTGCAGCAGCAGCTTCAACTTCCAAGCTAGCCCATGCAGGATCTACTGTCAGTTGTTTGTATTCACCACCACGGTCAACAGCTGCGTAGTTCTTGTTAACTACATCTTCACCCTTCTTACCGTAAGACTTAACGATGAATTTCTTCATCTGTTCTACAGCCAAGTCAACAGGAATTACACCTGTGATACGGAAGAATGCAGACTGCAGGATAGTGTTGGTACGGTTACCCAAACCAATTTCCTGAGCAATCTTAGTTGCGTTGATATAGTAAACAGTGATATTGTTTTCTGCGAAATATTTCTTAACCTTGTTAGGCAGGTTCTTAGCCAATTCTTCGCCTTCCCAAATAGTGTTCAGCAAGAATGTACCGTTCTTACGCAGACCGCGAGTTACATCGTACATGTGCAGATAAGCCTGTACGTGGCAAGCTACAAAGTTAGGAGTAGTTACCAAGTAAGTAGAACGGATAGGATGATCACCGAAACGCAAGTGAGAGCAAGTGAAACCACCTGACTTCTTAGAGTCGTAAGAGAAGTAAGCCTGGCAGTATTTGTTAGTGTTGTCACCGATAATCTTAACAGAGTTCTTGTTAGCACCTACAGTACCGTCAGCACCCAAACCGTAGAATTTAGCTTCGAACATACCTTCGCCACCCAAAGCGATTTCTTCTTTTTGTGGAAGAGAAGTAAATGTAACGTCATCTACGATACCGATAGTGAAGTGGTTCTTAGGAGTTGGCAATGCCAAGTTTTCGTATACAGAAAGAATCTGAGCAGGAGTTGTATCCTTAGAACCCAAACCGTAACGTCCGCCTACGATAAGAGGAGCATTTTCCTGTCCGTAGAAGCAGTCTTTTACGTCAAGATACAAAGGTTCGCCGTTTGCACCCGGTTCTTTTGTACGGTCAAGAACTGCGATACGTGTAGCAGTCTTAGGTACAGCTGCCAAGAAATGTTTAGCAGAGAACGGACGATACAAGTGAACTGAAACCAAACCAACTTTTTCGCCATTAGCTACCAAGTGGTCGATAGCTTCACGAGCAGCTTCTGTTACAGAACCCATAGCGATGATTACGCGTTCAGCATCTTCAGCACCATAGTAGTTAAACAAACCATAGTTACGTCCTGTAATCTTATTGATTTCATTCATATATTCTTCTACGATAGCAGGAACTGCTTCATAGAACGGATTGCAAGATTCTCTGTGTTGGAAGAAATGATCTGGGTTTTCAGCCATACCACGAGCAACTGGCTTGTTAGGGCTAAGTGCGCGTTCACGGAATTCAGCTAAAGCTTTCTGGTCTACCAGCGGAGCGAGATCTTCGTTTTCAAGCATTTCAATCTTCTGAATTTCATGAGAGGTACGGAAACCGTCGAAGAAGTTCAGGAATGGAACGCGAGATTTGATTGTTGACAAGTGAGCTACACCAGCCAAATCCATAACTTCCTGTACAGAACCTTCGCACAGCATAGCGAAACCAGTCTGACGGCAAGACATAACATCTTGGTGGTCACCGAAGATACACAATGCATGTGAAGCCAATGTACGAGCTGATACATGGAATACGCAAGGCAAGAATTCACCTGCAATTTTGTACATGTTAGGAATCATCAACAGAAGACCCTGAGAAGCTGTATAAGTAGTTGTCAATGCACCAGCCTGAAGAGAACCATGTACTGCACCAGCAGCACCACCTTCAGATTGCATTTCTTGAACCAAAACAGTTTCACCGAAGATGTTTTTACGACCTGCGGCTGCCCATTCGTCTACATATTCAGCCATTGTAGAAGATGGGGTGATAGGATAAATAGCTGCAACTTCTGAGAACATATATGAAATATGTGCTGCAGCCTGGTTACCATCACAAGTGATGAATTTTTTTGTTTAGTCATACAATTACTAATTATATTTAGGTAATAAAATCTGTGCCATTAAACGTTAATAAAGAAAACCGAACAACCATAAAGGTATTTGGTTTCCATGTCCTAATTCTGATTTATGCATTGCATAATAGATATTAGGATTGTTCTTGAACTTATATCCTTCATTGCAAATGCGGAAGTTTAAATTTTCGTCTACTATGAAAGATGTTCCTTTTTCTCCTTTGTTTACTTTATGGTCTTTCCATAGTGAATTAACGAAAAATGTTTCCAGAACATCTTGCTCTTCTACTTTTACCGGATAAATACTGTACATCAGATTTGTATTATGCATCATGATTTTAGCCGGCTTTTTGGGGAAGACCTCACCTTTGGGATAAACCATATTTATGAGTCGTGCGTCGGCAAGATACTTGATATAGTTCATTACTGTAGCACGAGAGGTTTGTATGTCGGTAGCCAGTTGACTGACATTGGGGGCAACTGGACCATCCACTGCCAACAAATATAATAATTTTTTTTCATTTTGGATAGATATTTTAGTTCAATTTTGTTTGATAAGAAGTATGTCTACTTCTATCATCATATTCATGGTTTTTAATAAGTTTTCTGAGAAGTTTCTTTTTTCCAGGAAAAAAAGGATAAAATCCATGATGTATGTAGTCTTGAAAATAGTTAAGCGGATTTGTGTGAGGTAATATTGTTTTAGCTATATGTTCGTGGTTATTCAATATTTCTTCCAATGAATAAGAAGAAAAATGATTGCCTGTTTGGAGATTTAAGAACTCTCTGAATGAAAATCCGCGTAGATTGTAGGAACGGACAATTCCATTCAGCTCTGGATTTTCGTCTTTCAGGCGCATTACAGAAGAACCCGTAAAAACAATTTTTAAATTAGGGTAGCGTTCATAACAAGTACGCAAATCATGACTCCAATGAGGCAACTTGAATACTTGGTCGATAAGCAGCACTTTACCTCCTCGCTTAACGAATTCGCCGGCAAAATCGACCAGACTGCATTGAGAGAAATAGAAGTTATTCATGTTTACGAACAAACATGAGCGATCAAAGCCAAATTTTTCTTTTGCATATTGCAATAAGAATGTTGTTTTACCTACTCCTCGTGTACCTTTGATACCTATCAAGCGAGCACTCCAATCTATTTCATCCATCAGGTCGCGTCGCACAGGGGCATTGGTATGTTCGACCAAATAATTATGTGTTCTGTAAAATACTTCCATGAATCTCTGTTTCTTCGGTGCAAATATAGTAATAGTTCATCAATTTGCAAACTGGAGTTGACAAAATATTCTTTTTTACGTTAACTTTGTATCTTGTAAAAAAGGTATTTTTATGCGAAACGAAATTTATCTCTTTAACCCGGAAAATGATATGGCTTTAGCCAATTTTACTCCTTATTATAAAGCTCCTTCTGAAATAATTCGTATGGCGAATGATTTATCAGTGCTTCCCGCATGGTATGCTCCAGAAGGAAGTACGATAAAAGTAGACTCCTTGTCACGTGTGTCTTTGTGGAGAGAACAGTGTCCGGCGTCAGATTTTCTTTCTGATGTAATATGGAGTGCTGAATGGGAAAATATGCCTTATAAACCATGGGGCTGGAGTCCTTCTTTGCTTTATACTTTAAGGAAGGCTGGGGTAAATGATAGCTTTCTTTTGTCGGATATGCAGATGGGGCAAATAAGAGTACTTTCTGGGCGGCAATGTTGTGTGAAAATATTGGAGAGCTTTTCGCGCATGGATGGTTTATGTGGCAAGGCAATGACATGTAATTCTATGACCCAAGTGAAAAAGTATATTACTTCTTTGGAAAGATGTGTCTTAAAAGCTCCGTGGTCAGGAAGTGGAAGAGGTATTATGTACGTGTCTTCTAAGGAAGGAATGACTCTGCTGAGGGATACAGACGAAATTTTCGAGCGCGTCTGGCATGAAAAATTCTATGAGGCGAACAACACGGTTATGGTACATATCCGCCGTCTGCGCGGAAAAATGAAAGACGACACAAGAGAAGATAAGATTATTACA
>ENA-OQDL01001706-OQDL01001706.1-human-gut-metagenome-genome-assembly--contig:-NODE-1706-length-10282-cov-2.981290_pt1 | contig 10282 bp, 7 predicted proteins | sample MGYA00242782_ERZ504609 | MGnify/ENA primary metagenome ERZ504609 (study PRJEB26092, sample SAMD00036320) | human gut metagenome | host: Homo sapiens | study: EMG produced TPA metagenomics assembly of... | reverse complement strand
CATGCCAAAAGGCAAGTCTCTTGAAATGTTCCATATCTTTTATTAAAATACGGTTTCATCGTGAAGCGTAATGCCCATTATTCCTATCACCACCTCATTGGAGAGCGTCTCCAGTACAAGATGCGAAAGCTTTTCCCTGCATTCAACGACATTTCCAACAGTACGGCGGCACCACCGTCCACCTCGCGAGACACGCCGGTAAAGCCAAGTTCCTCACCGAAATTATTGCTCAGTTCACCGGTCTTCAGACGCAGGCGATAGAGAGACGGTGCATGACGGTTAAAAGACTTTCCATCTTCAAAGAATATCTGTTCGATGGGTGGCCAGTTGTCCGGATTTACCAAAGACAAGGTGTCGCAAGTACCGTCTTCATAATACACACGGATTACGCCATTGTCGATATGGCACTGCATGTGGTTAGTACTGCCTGCCATTAGTAAATAGGCACGGGAAGCCTTGCCTTGCAGGGGAATTTGCAGACTGTCCGGATAATTGTCCCAAAGAGAGGTGAAAGCTATGTTATGCCCTTCGGCAGGAGTACGGAAAGGTATCCCGAGTTTTGTCTCCAATAAGCCTTTACGCACAGCGGCACGCAAACCCGAATCATCTATATCTGCTGTCTTCAGCGGATGACACCACTCGCCTATTCCCTGTTTGGGCAACTGCAACGTGGTGTACGGAGAACGCGGCGACAGGTATTCATTGCGGAAAATATCCGTTACATTCGCATTGAACACTTTCTGCATATCGACTGGAGTGCATCGGGCTGAATCGACTGCTTTAAAATCACCTGCCGGAACAGGTTTCTTACCCCTATTGGATACCGGGTGCTCTACCGGCGCCCACCATTTCATCTGTCCCTGTTCCATAGCAATGAAACTGACGGGTCCCGCCTTACGGACGCGAGTTGCAGGATAAGCATCGACAGAAGCAGGAGCTTCAAGCAACTCTCCTTCCCAAGCGACATTGATTGTTACCTCCTCACCGGAAGCAGCAGGAACGGAAACGGAAAGCATGGGCCGTCCAACTGAATTTTCAACCAGTCTCCACGCTGCATTCTGGCCGTTTACCATCAAACGCGCCACAGCCGAACGACGTGCAGGGAATTGCAATTCCAGATTCCGTACGGCAGGCAAACGGTGTGTAGCGGTATAAAGCGAACAGTCGCGGGAAGAATACTTACCGGTAGCCGCTTCGCCCGCTTTAAAGTCAAAGTCGATATCCGGCGTATGCAGTGAAGCATACTCCCACTCTTCCGGGAAACCGGGTTTTATCAGCAGACGACCGTTCAAAGCATCGGGCAAGATTCCGTAAAGCCCCTGAATCAATGCGCGGGAAGCCACTCCGATAGGGTCGCCGAAGTCGCGGTAACATTCGCCCCGGGCAGCATCATAGAAACTTATCTGCCCGAAATTGCCCGGACTATCGCCCAGGTACATGCCGTCCAGAACAGAACTTTTCAGCAATTTGAAGCCTGCCTCTCTGCGTCCTGCCTGAAAATAAGCGAGCGACGTGTGCATCACTTCGGCAAAGGCTACATTGTTAATGCTCCATGAATACGGCATCCAGTCGGTAGTGGCCACAGTGGCATACTTTCCGGCATTGACGGCAGCACCCGCATGTTTTCAACTGTTCCTGCCAATGAGCGTACGGGCCTGCATTGACGGGCAAAACAGCATCGGCGGCAAGCACATCATCCGAAGTCACGACAGGAATATGAGGAATTTCACGGTCTATGTAACTTGTGGCAAGATATGCCTGAAACGGATCGGCCACATCGCTGTCGAGAGCGTGATAGATGGTCCATACGGCAGCATCTTCATGCAGACGGCGATGGCCCATGAAATCTTGGAATTCCGCCCAATGTCCTCTCTCCGGCAACCAGAGACGGGTGTTGAGCGCTTTCAATATCTTATCGGCCTCTTCCCGATAGGGTGTGGGGTCTTCGCCTATCTTCTCAGCAATCAGTGCAGCCAGTTTATTGCCGCGATAGTTATAGGCAGAGCTGTGCGTAACGGCGCCACTGTTATAATACAGCGCATCGCTTGCCCAAATGCAGGCGTAGGCATCGTACAAGCCGTCGTTGTCCGGATCGAAGTTGCGTTTTTCCCAAGCAAGATGCAGTGTCAGCAACGGCCACATGCGACGGGCATATTCAAGGTCGCCCGTCCAGTTGAAGTGCCACAACAGTTCGTCTATGTAACATAGGTTCATGTCATAATGGTGCATCTGATTGTTACGGCGAGGATTGCGGCAGATATATCCGTTGCTGTATTGCGGTGTTCCCCATATCTTGGCCGAACGTGCAAGCGCAAGGGCAGAATCCTGTGCCGGATGCGGAATCGTATTGGGAACTTCGGTCACCTGACTGGCAGCATAGTTGTCAAAATGAATGCGTGCGCGGTCGTGCCAGCCAACACATCGCCTACGTATGCTGCACGCCAGCCGCTCAACGGCATACGCCAGCCGACAGCTCCATGCAGCCACACGCCCTCTTCCCCCCAGATACCGTCGGCAGCAACAGCAAGTGCACCGCCAAGCGTATTGAAATAAGGATCGGGAGTAGTGATTCTGATGCGTCCGGCCAGTTCACGGCAAGCCTTTTGAAGGGCAAGATACTGTACACCGCCATCCCGCATTTCCTTCAGTTCATTACCGGAAATACCCACATACAAATGCCCGTCGGCCGGAAAGCGGCATTTCAGTGTTTGCAGCACTGTGCCGTCTTCTGCCGGCTCAAAACATCCCGGCGGGTCTGCCCCCATATCTCCGCTACGGGAAAGCTTCTTCCGGCGGATAGGCGAATTCAACACTTCCAGCTCGCAGCCGGCAGGCAACTCACCGGAAAGCTCCCAAACGGCCATCTCTTCCGTAAGACTTGCCAATACGGAAACTTTCAGGCTGCAATTTTCTCCCCATGCCTTGTCTTTCAAGGCATACGTACGCGTACCCGGATTATAACGCGCCTCACACCAATCGGTTTCTTCCAACGGTGTAACCGTACCGTCCGGCAGATGCAAGCGAAAACGGATATTACGGCAGTCGTTCTTGACATACGTGGCAAATATCGGACGGTCGCCGGTTTCCAGGCGCCATGCCGTATGTCCGCCATACAAAGCACGTGTGTAGCGGTTCTTGCCGTTGACGCAGACAAACTCTTCACCGGACGGCAAGTATTGCAACATACGGGGAGCTCCCCGCTTATGGTCATTGTAGGAAGTGGATTCTATCAAATCGCCTGCTTTCTTCGGAGTTTTAGACGAAGAAGCATATTGCGCATAAGACCCCAAAGGGATAAACAGAGTAAAAATAATTGCAAAAACAGAAATACGGTTCATAAGGTTTTATTTAATTCAAAGGATGAAGGCATAACTGAAAGCCATTCACTATACGATTGAAATACATTCAGTATACGACTGAACCTATATCAGTCGTATACTGAATGCATCCTTCTGCAAGCTATTCAGAAAGGGGATAGTACGGAGTAGTCCCAGATTCAGTTATATATAATAATATTTATATACAAAGAAGAGGTTACGGCATCGGCTTCAATCCTTCCCAACGCACATCCCATGTACCGTCTTGCGGGAAACCGGGATTCTTCACCTCACACCCGTCCCAACCGGCACACATCAGCGCTACGGCAGTCAGCAAGCCGCCATTGCCCGGCAGGTAGCAACGCAGACGTCCGTCCTGATAATTGTGTCCGTTCAACAAGTAAGTATTGGTGCGCTTATCCATCAGCAAGGCACCTACAGCCTTTTCGGGCTCACCCAACCGAGTGGCATTCATAGCGGTCATCGGGTAATCCCAGCCCCATGTCTTGCCCCAGTTCCAGTTGTCCCACACCCAATGAAGCGTATTCTTCATATAGTCGGCACGTATCAGCTTGTTCATCGGCAGGATACCCACAGAGCCAAGCACTGCCATGTGGTCGCTGGTGAAACGGATATCCTTGTAGGTATCCACTGCATTTTCGGCAGCCAGATAAAGGCAGTCTTCATTATAGGCCAGCGGAGAGAGTTTGTCTATCATCTCATCCCATTCCAGATTACGCTTTTCACCGGCACGTTCACGCCACTGCTGAGCCACATTCATGGCATAATGCCAGTAAGAGAGTTCGAACGGCGGATTGATGGTAGTAGCCGCACGCAATGTTTCTTGTGCGGGAATAGCGCCTTTCAGGATAAAACGTCCATGGAATTCATCGTAAGTGGCGAAAGAATACATGAACTTTGCAGTTTCCTGCACCAGATGATTGTATTTCTTAATCACCTCATCCGAAGGATTGGCACGGTAAACGAGTTCGGCCAAATAGATAAAATGCGGTTGCTGCCAAATCAAGAAACTGCCTACATTAGACGGAGCTTCCGTTCCGCTGGGATCGGTCATTTTCATCCAACGCACTCCGTCGAATCCCTGACGGCGGGCTATCTCACGGGCAACAGGTTCTACCGTTTCGTACCAGCCGAGTGTGCGGTCCAGCAATTCGGGATGCCCCCAAAGTGCCTGCCAAGCCTGATGCCACCATATCATTTCGAGGTGGAACTTGCCAAACCATGAATTGTAGGTTAGCCCTGTTTCCTGCGGCGGAACACTGCCTGCCGACTGAATGGCGAGCAGGTATTGGCTCAATACGACACGGCGTTCCAATTCTTTGGCACGCGGGTCGGTACAATGTGAGAAGTCTACAGCCGCACCGTTCTTCCAGAAATTGTTCCAATAGCTGTTGCCGGCTGCCAGAGTTTCGGCGAAAGTAGGCAGAGTATCGGCAGATGTATAGACAGCCGGTTCACTCTCGAATACAGTTCCGGGAAAGCGGACGTAAACTTGCAAGAAAAAGCGAGTTTATCTTCCGCCGGTGTCAGTACAAAATAGTTTGCAGACTTCTCCTTGAGGGAAGCTTTTCCTTCCCAACGCAGAGATACATAATAAACGGTAGAATCGAGTGTACGTTTGAGAACTGCACTTTGCGCATTCTCAAAGACTATATCTGTAGTGTGTTTGTTGTTGGCATCCCAATTGCAGGCATCATCGGCATGAGCGCCCGTAGGGTATGGAAAATGCAGTTTCACCCCTGCACGTGCCGGACTGGTGATACTGGCTGAAATCATGTCCATTTGCGGATGACATACGGTCTGTACATCAAAGGCGTTGCCTTTCAGTGTGAAGTGACTGTTGATGACACCGTTCCACATATCCAATGTCTGGGCAATATCGGTAATGTCAGAAGTCTTCACATCATCGCCCAACTCCAGTCCCACGATACCCAGATGCAGGCGGTGAGGGTTCATGCGATACCAATTGGAAGCTTCTTTCTGACGTCCGTCTTCTTTAAACTGACAAGCGTATATTTCTTTATGTCCACGACCAAAATCGTGTTCTTTCAAGTATTCTTCCGGTTTGTATTTATTGGGATTACCGAAACTATGCCAGCCCCATTGACTTTGCGTACCCAATGGCACGCCTTTCTTATATACTGAAGGAAAAGTCTGTAGACCGGTAGCATCCACAGTAAAGGCAAACTCACCGTTGCCGACCGACAACGACGCCAACGAATCAAACGAAGATACCTGAGGGTTGTTACGGGCAACCAGCGCCTCACGATCTATCGGCGCTTGCTTTTCCGAACCGCAAGCTGCCAAGACGACTGCAAGTAGAGAATAAAACAGTTTTTTCATGGTATTTTTAGTGTAAGTAATATATCTCATAGTTGTGAACGAAGCAAAGATAACGCATTTCCGCCAAACCGATTCTGTCCGGTTTGGCGGAAATGCTAAGAGAAATGATTATCGGGCATACACTGCCCAAGCTGTCACAGAAAGTCAAATGCCAACTCCAGTTTCAATCCCTCATCCCCTTTTTTGATACGGATAGTTCCAGGCTGACTCTGCGGCCCGTGCTGACTTATCGGCTTGAAAGAGCGAATGGCGGGAATATCCAATAAGAAAGAAAGATCCCCGGCCGGAAAGTCCGGCATTGTATGGATACCATCCTGACGCCCACGAGGTTCATCCGGAGTGAATACACGAAAGAACACTCCGTCCGTAGCCGCATAGACGGTAAAAGCATTCTGCTTGCCTTGAATTGTGGCCCAATAAAGATTGGCGTGATACCCTTTAAATTCCGGATAGACCAGTTTGTCCGCACTCTCTCCGGTAACAGTATTATTAAAGTCTTTCTGCCAGATACCGTAATTCGTGCCCGGAATACGGTTCTTCCACACACGGTAAGGACCGCGCCCCAACCAACGCATACCTGTACATTCGCTTTCAGGATAAGAGAAGGTAAACCCGAAGTTAAGTATGGCATTATCCGTAAAAGCATCATCAAAGCCACCACCGCCCGATGCTCGGTTCAGCAATACGGCATCCATCTTCAACAGCCCGTCCGGACGCAAACGCCACACAACGGAATCCGCTCCGCCCCGATAACGGGCACAAAGGACAGCATCACCTCTCTGCTCCATACGAGCGGAAAGAGACACCAGTTTCATTTGCATTCCTACAGGCAGCGGACCGTCTTTCAACGGAATTATCCGGTTGTCTTTCTTCCGCAATACAGAATATATGGTAGCATCGTTTCGGCGAAAGGATATGTCCACCCAATCGGAACACAACGTTATTAAAGAATCAGCCTCGTTCACACAACAACCTTTTCCTGTTCTTTTCAAAGAAGCCAGTTGCCCTTCAAAATAGCTTTTCGCAAAACTGATGGGATACGTACGTGTACACACGCTCTTTCCATCCAGTCCTATAGCCTCCAATTCCAAAACATCTCCCTTAGAGAAGAATTTTTCCCGGATTTCCGGATTCTCCCATGCAGCTATACAGGCATATCCGGTTTCACCCGGTTCCAAAGCAGGCAAATTCACCCGGCCGCTGTCTACTGTGCATCCCTCTGCCCGGCTCTGTAGCGGGGAAGGATAGGAAAGGACGCGATAGCGCATGGAACACTCCTTCAAATTAGTAAACAGATAACGGTTCTCCACTAAAAAACGGCCATTGAAAGAAGGCGTTAGCTGGAGAGGCTTTATCTTTATAGGCGACCATATTTCCCGTACGGAATAAAAACTGCCTTCTTTCTCCCGATAAGGACCTACAATACCGTCAGGCGCATTATAATCTTCACTGTCCAAAATGCCGTTACAGTCTGTCCGGCGTACAGCTTCATCGCTATATGCCCATAAAAAACCTCCGGCAAACAAAGGGTGTGCCGTATATCGCGCCCAGAAATCCTCCAGTCCGGCTCCATGTCCCTGGTCGTACAGACCATGCATAAACTCTGTCGGCATGAAAACCTTATATCCGTTGGTGAAACGGCCTACACCGGTCAGGTAAGCCGGGTAATGGTGTGTATCCAATTCATCAAAGTCCGCCCAAGGATGGATGACATGACGACGCTGCGGATCATAACGGTAGAACAGTTTGTCCGTAGCCATGTTCCACCCGCCCTCATTTCCATTGCTCCAAAGTACGATACATGGATGATTTACATCCCTTGCTATCATTTCTTTTACCAACTTGCTGCCTGTAACAGTGTCGTAAGCATTCTGCCAGCCCGCAAGTTCATCAATATAGAGCAATCCCAACGAATCACAAGCATCCAGAAAATGCTCATCGGGTGGATAATGGGAACGCACGGCATTCATATTCATTTCTTTAATGAGCAGGGCATCTTGAATGCTGAGTTCCTTATTGGTGGTACGCCCGCCATCGGGGTGAAAAGAATGACGGTTTACGCCTTTCATCACCAGTTTCGTACCATTCAGATAAACACCGTCGCGTGGACGAAAGTCAACGGTACGGAATCCGACGCGGACAGATGTCCGGTGTAAAGCCTTCCCTTCTTCATTCCGCAAGGTAACAATGAGATTGTAAAGCCGAGGTTTTTCCGGAGTCCAAGGTTCTACATTTTTCCAAACATGAGCAAACACACTGTCATGCCCCACTTCCCACGTCCGAACCTCCGAACAAACGTCCGTTCCTCCCAAAGGATGTAAAGCAGCCGTTAACTTTTCCTTCCCTTTCACTCCTTTCAGCTCGGTATAAAGCTTCATTTCTCCATCCATTTTCGCATCCACTGCAATATGTTCGATACGTGTCTGAGGTTTGGCTTCTAACCATACAGGACGGTAAATCCCCCCAAACAACCACCAGTCCGCCTTACGTTCGGCCGCATTCACCGACTTATTTCCGGAATGTTTTTTTACCCGTACTTCCAGCTTATTGGCAGCACCATATTTCAACAAAGAAGTTATGTCGTAGGAAAAACGATAAAATCCGCCCCGATGTGTTTCTCCGGCCGAAACTCCGTTTACAATCACATCCGTATCTGTCATAACCCCATCAAACCACAAACGTATGTTCTTACCTCTCCAATCTTCCGGTACACGAAATGTATGACGATAAATTCCCTCTTCCATACTGGGATTCTTAACCCCCTTCTTCTTATACCAACGCCCGTAGGTATATTCACCAAAACCTTGCAGCTCCCATTGAGAAGGCACTTCTATCTTACTCCACTTCCCGCTGTTCCTACCCTCGGAACAATAAAACTGCCAGGTTACGCCATCGCCCAGTCCGGTACCGGAAAGATAACGGCGCTCTGTCTGCTGAGACCATACGCAAAGAGCGGACAATAGTCCTAAAACAGTAAAAAAGATTCTTATATTCATACTTCTTTTATATGGATTTTTAATTCTCGAAAATAATAAATTTGAATTCAATATAAAATCAGTGTAAGTAATATATTGATTTTGAACAGAGTCAGAAATACCAAGGGAAATAATGTTCATTTTTCCAAAAGTCCGTTCAGATAAATCTCAATATTAGTGTAATTCTTATCCAACGTATAGGTGGAAGCATCAGAGGCATCATCCGCATTCAATCCGTACCGACGTTCCCACACGTCAGGCATTCCGTCCGCATCAGTATCACGTAAAGGCTTTCCAACTTTCAACACAGGCCATCCGCCTACCTCTTTCGGAGAATTGATAATCCCCTTTAGACCAAATGTTCCAAGCCCTTTCTTTACTTGGCGCAAAACTTCTTTGTCGTACATGTCACGCGAGAAACTACACCCTACCTCCTTTAATATTTTATGATAGGCCACCACCGGTATATCTTCTTCAATGGGCTCATACGGAAAAGGACTATCACCAAACAAGAAAATCTATCCATCACAGCACGATGGTTGTCATAAGTCACAGTATCATCCCCTTCCATTACGTTTTCTGCCACATAGTAACGGCCGGTACCGTCTTCAGCCACATCAAGTAAACGATGATGCTGAGAGGCAGGCCCCTGGCTTATAATTAATTACCCACCATATTTATCTCACCATGATGTCCATCCACCATAGGCAGTTTTAAATCCCCAATTAATACACCACATTATTACGATAGTCTACCCATTTAGTTCCATCACAGAAGAAACCGGGGATTACGGCTGGCATGATTTGCCAACAGGTTATGATGGAATGTAGCCTTATACCCTCCCCAAATACCACCAAATCCATGATTACCTTTCGTATGGACTGAAGAATTCAGACTATGGGTTACCAGACACCATTGTACGGTAAGATTTTCTGTTTTATAGATAGAAAGACATTCGTCTATACTCCAGCTTACAGAAATATGATCCAGAATTACATTCTTCTGCCCACAACGTCCTCCACTCAAACCATCACTATCTAAGCGATAGCGATCGCCCACACGGACTCGGACATAACGGATAATAACATTGCTTGCATTAACAATTAACGGATAGTCCTTTAAACAGATTCCATCACCCGGAGCAGATTGACCGGCTATGGTAATGTTGTCGTTATTTATTCGAAGTGGAGATTTCAATTCAATATTACCGTCTACGGCAAAGACTACGATGCGCGCTCCTGTTTGCTCTACAGCATGCCGCAAACTTCCTTCGCCGCTGTCGTTCAAGTTGGTTACTATTAACACTCGTCCATCACGCCCGCCAGTAGTGTATTTGCCATAACCTTCTGCACCAGGAAAAGCAAGAGATTGCGCTTGCACAGAAAAAGCTACAATAAGCAAGATAATGCTAAAACAAACTTTCTTCATAAAACAAGTTTTTATTGAAAAGGCATAAAGTATATTCCGTTTTGGTTAATATATATAGAAAAGGTGGAACTCAAGTACCGAGTATCCACCTTTTCTCTTTACTAATCTAATATCCAATCATTAACTTTTAGTAACAAGGATGTTGCTGATCTTTTAAACCAGGATTAACATCAATAATAGCTGTTGTACTGAACGGAG
>ENA-OQDL01001705-OQDL01001705.1-human-gut-metagenome-genome-assembly--contig:-NODE-1705-length-10286-cov-5.616891_pt1 | contig 10286 bp, 11 predicted proteins | sample MGYA00242782_ERZ504609 | MGnify/ENA primary metagenome ERZ504609 (study PRJEB26092, sample SAMD00036320) | human gut metagenome | host: Homo sapiens | study: EMG produced TPA metagenomics assembly of... | reverse complement strand
GGGTTCTCTTGAAAATGATTTAGGAACAACATATGCAGAAATTGATTTAACAAACCAGAGAATGTGGATGTACAAAGATGGTAAAATTGTAGTAGCTACAGATGTGGTTACTGGTAAGCCTGATGGAGAACACGATACACCACAAGGAACTTATAAATTGAAATATAAGGAGAAAAATGCGACCTTAAAAGGTGCTAATTATTCAACACCTGTTGCGTGGTGGATGCCTTTTAATGGAGATATAGGTATGCACGATGCGACATGGCAGCCTACATTTGGTGGAGATAGATATATAAAACACGGTTCTCATGGTTGTGTTAATTTACCTCTTGATAAGGCAGCATCAATATTCAATTATGCTGTTGTAAATATGCCTGTAGTCTGCTATTATCACGCAAAAGCTGAAAATCCAAGTGCTTCAAATACTTCAACAGAAACAACAACACAAACTACGACAAAGGCTAGTTAAAAAAATATAGTTAAAAATTTAGGTGGTTTTACTATTGACAAAATTATGTTTAATTGTTAATATTATGACATAAGGTTTTGCATAACTGACGGAGTGTGGATAACCACAAGGGAGTGCAAAATGTCGATGCCGACCGTCTGGGCAGATAAAATTTTGCTCGGATGGTGGGCATTTTTATCTTTATAATTATTTTTCTTACTTATAAGGAGGAATTAAAAATGGTAAAAAGAGCTTTAATTAGTGTTTCTGACAAGACAGGTATTGTAGAATTTGCTCAGAAATTAAATGACCTCGGTGTTAGCATTATTTCAACAGGTGGTACTTTTAAGGTGCTTAAGGAAGCAGGTATCCCTGTAATTAACATTTCTGATGTTACAGGTTTCCCAGAATGTCTTGATGGTAGAGTAAAGACTTTACATCCAAACATTCATGCAGGTCTTCTTGCTATGAGAAGTAACCCAGAACATATGAAGCAGGTAGAAGAATTAAATGTTGAATTAATAGATATGGTTGTTGTAAACCTTTATCCATTTAAGCAGACAATTATGATTATTATTATAGATTGTCCTCCTTCACTTAACATGCTGACAGTCAATGCAATGACTACTGCAGATACAGTTCTTGTTCCTATTCAGTGTGAATATTATGCCTTGGAGGGACTTAGTCAGCTGATTCATACAATCAATCTGGTGCAGGAGAGACTTAATCCGGAGCTACAGATTGAGGGAGTTGTTTTCACCATGTATGATGTCAGGACAAATCTGTCAAATCAGGTTGTAGAGACGGTAAAAGAAAATCTGGATACAAAGATTTACAATACAATGATTCCAAGAAATATCAGATTAGCAGAGGCACCATCATATGGTATTCCGATAAATATGTATGACAGTAAATCGGCCGGAGCAGAAAGCTACAGAAATCTGGCAAAGGAAATAATAGCGAGAAAGGATATTTAAGAAAGTATGGCGGCAAAAAAAGGATTGGGTAAGGGACTTGATTCATTAATTACAGACAAGGTATCAAAGCCGGTAAAACCAAAGAGCAATCATGCAGCGGATGCTGTAATGATAGATATTAATAAAGTAGAGCCTAACAGAGAACAGCCTAGAAAGAAATTCGATGAGGATGCACTTATAGAGTTATCAGAATCGATAAAACAGTTTGGCATTTTACAGCCTTTACTTTGCCAGGAAAGGGATGATTACTATGAAATCGTCGCAGGTGAGCGAAGATGGAGAGCAGCAAAGCTGGCAGGTATAAAGGAAGTCCCTGTCATAATCAAAAAATTGACCAATCAGCAGATTATGGAAATTTCCCTTATAGAAAATATTCAGAGAGAGGATTTGAATCCAATTGAGGAGGCTTTGGCATACAAGCGTCTGCTTGAGGAATTTAAACTGAAGCAGGATGAGGTGGCAGAGAGAGTATCAAAGAGCAGAACAGCAGTTACCAATACAATGCGTTTACTCAAGCTCGATGAAAAGGTACAGCAGATGGTGATCGATGAAATGCTCACTACAGGCCATGCAAGAGCATTACTTGGAATAGAAGATAAGAATCAGCAGTATGTGGTAGCACAGCAGATTTTCGACCAAAAGCTAAGTGTCAGGGATACAGAGAAGCTTGTTAAATCATTACAGAAGAACAAGAAAAAGGCAAAGTCCGAAAAACAGGTTAATCCTCAGATGGAAGCAATCTACAAGGATCTTGAGGAAAAGCTTAAAAAGAATATGGGAACAAAGGTTCTAATTAACAGGAAAAATGAAAATTCCGGAAAGATAGAAATAGAATATTATTCTCATGATGAGCTGGATAGAATAGTAAACATGCTCAATTCAGTCCAAAATCAATAGAATAATTAGATAGTATTTAGATTTTGTATATTTAATGAAAAGAAATAATAAAATCATACAGAAAATGAGACAAAGAGACTATTTAAATTTTATATAAAATGTACGACAATATAGATAGGAGTAAAAAATGATTTCTGAATATTTAGGATTCGATTCCGACTACATTATATTAGGATTGGCGGGAGTGGTAATTATTCTGCTCATCCTCATAATTATAAATATGGTGCAGACCGGTAAGCTCCAAAAAAAGATACAAAGTGTTTATGAGTGGAAAAAACTGCAAAGTCATTTGGAGGACACAATTATCAAGAGACTTGACGAGGTAGATGAACTTGTTGCAGCAAACTCATCAATCAAAAAGAATATAGAAGAATTATTTGATAATATGAAGTGTTCATACCAGAAGGTAGGACTTGTGAAGTATGATGCATTCAATGAGATGGGCGGAAAGCTAAGCTTTTCACTTGCCATGTTAAATGGAAAGGATGATGGCTTTGTACTCAATGCCGTTCACAGTCGTGAGGGCTGCTATACATACATCAAGGAGATTGTTGGCGGAAATTCCATTATTGTTTTAGCAGATGAAGAGCAGGAAGCGTTGAATATGGCCAAGGAGGCAAATATGCCTGCAGAAAAATAACAATGAAGTCCGAATTCTATAGTAGACCCGGCTATTTTCGACAAATACGTGAAAAAAGTGCGTAGACTGATGGAAAGTCATATATATCATGATGGCAAATCCTTAAAGGAATTTGAAATAATCGCAAATGATATTGTCCATGATATAAATGATATGCCATATGACGTGATTGTTGATATAAAAGAGCGTAATTCGGACTTATATGAGCGCACAGTCATGGTGACACTTTTATCAGTGCTTGTTGCAAGAAAGCTAAAGCTTGACGAAAAGCGAAAGTATAACATAGCGGTGGGATGTTTATTACATGACATCGGGCTGCGTTTTATTGTCACATGATATAAAAACAGGGATTTTTCCAATGCAGATCCTGCGGAGCTTTTTGAGTATAAAAAGCATACCATTTTAGGATATTCGGCATTGGATGAGGAAAGCTGGATAGCGCCAATATCAATGAAGATGATTTTATCACATCATGAAAATATAGCAGGCACAGGTTTTCCTATGAAGCAAAAGAATAAAGAACTGGAATGCAGAATAATTCAGGCATGTGATGCGTTTGATTCGCTGATAAGCGGTATGGAGTGTAAGCGCATTTGTGTGCAGGAAGCCATAAATCAGATAAAGGAAAATGATGGCGGCAGATATGATAACAAAATTATTAAGTGCCTGTTATCATCAGTAGCCAGATATCCTGTCGGTACAACAGTAAAGACCAATGCGGAAGAAGAGGGAGTAGTAGTTTCCCAGACAGTAGATTCGGAGAATCCTATTATCATGATTTTTGGAAATGAAAATAATGGCAAATTGATGCTTCACAACAGATTGAATCTCATGCTTGATAAAAACATTTCAATTCTTCAGGTAATTTAAAGAAAAGAGAAATAAGTAATGCACCAATTCCTCAGAGCAATAGGATTTTCAGATATAACAAAGAAACAGTTAAACGAGGTAATTAACAATATAATAGATAAGCCGGAAAAACTAAAGGTAACAAAGGATTCCGAGGGCAATGAATTTGCTGAGCTGTCATGTGATGTGGCACCAAATATGGGAATTACAGTCAGAGGAATATACAATGACGATGATAGTTTTGATATAGATTACTACTATCCGTATTTCATGGGAAGCGAAAAGACTACAGATGAGATAATAGATATCGAAAAGCACTCAGAGAAGGAATCATATGCAGGCGTATGTGATGACCCTAATCTCGGCGTAACACTTATATTTTATCTGCAGAATGTGTGTGATTATCTGTCAGAGAAGGCATACATAAACAGAGAGGTAAGGGCAAAGGGAGCAGTGCTCTCAGGACTATCAGTTGATGGCTGTATTTTGCTACCAATGAAACAAAAAAAGGCTAAAACATTAAATACAGTTGATTCAGACAAAAAAGATAGAAAGCAGCTGATTGCAGAGGCCAGGGATGGCGATGAGGGCGCTATGGAAAGCCTCACAATGGAAGATATAGATTTATACTCATCCATTACGAGAAGAATCCAAAACGAGGATATTCTTTCAATCGTAACAACATATTTCATGCCATATGGCATCGAAAGTGACCAGTACAGCGTGCTGGGAGATATTATTGAGTTCACAGAAGAAAAAAATATCATTACAAATGAAAAAATATATTGCATAAAAGTATCATGTAATGATATAATATTTAGCGTGTGTATAAACAAAAATGACCTCATCGGTGAGCCGATGGTTGGCAGACGTTTCAAAGGAAACATTTGGATGCAGGGTAGTATTTGTTTGTAATATACATTTGTTTTCATAGTTAAATGGATATAACAAGCGCCTCCTAAGCGCTAGTTGGGGGTTCGATTCCCCCTGAGAACAGTTGTTTGAAGCAGTAATGATTAAGAAAATTCATTACTGCTTTTTTCATTTTGGGGTGGAAAAATCCACCGAAAATCATCAAAAAAAATGATTATTTCATCCACCCAAAATTAAAAATTTCCACCCAAATGAGAGATAATGATTTCCACCCGGTATTTTCAAGTATTGTGTAATATAGGAAAAGGGTTGTCAAAATCTGTAAAACGGGTTTTCTTGTCTGAGAAATCAGACATGAGAGATATAAAACGCTCAGATTAGATTTACAAAAAATCTAGTCTGGGCTTTTTTTTTAGTCCAGGGAAAAAGGAGGTCAAACATGAATATAGGTAGTGAGAAACAGAGAGACCATGATGAAAAAGTTGTGGAGATAGAAATGAAGGACGTTTTTGACGTCTGCTCTTGACATGCCCGAAATCATGTCGTATATATATAGCAAGAGCTGGAATACTGATCCAGATAAGCATTGTTACAACAGACACAATTTCAAAATCAGAAATTGTTAATGCACAGGCAATGTACAGCAATACCATCGGAAATGAGATATAATATTGTTTTTTCATATTTCAAAAAGAGAATAAAGAAATGTCAGAAAAAAGATGTTATACAGTTCAAGAGTTACAGGAAATCTTAGGAGTCAGCAGGTCTACTATTTATAATCGTTGCTGATGAAGTCGATTCGGAACTTCTGGCAAAAGTATTGGCTAATCCAGAGATGTGGGCATTTCTCAATTCACTGGCGAAGACGATGAAGTAATGAAAAACACGATTAAAATGCGGGATAAACACTGCTTCTAAAGAACATAATATGATTATGGAATAGAGAGAAAAACAGAAGGGAACTGAATTCATATGTTTACGCATGAGATGATAAAATCCTTTAATCAGTTGGAGATGGATGTGTATAATTACATCATCAGCAATGAAGAGAAAGTAGTATATATGAAAGTACGTGAACTGGCAGAGGAGGTTCATGTTTCAACAACGACGATCCTTCGCTTTTGTAAAAAGGTAGGATGCGAGGGATATTCTGAATTTCGTTTGAAATTAAAACAGGAAGTCAACAGCAAAGAACAGAAGAAAATCAATATGGATCTTACTGCGGTTAAAGATTTCTTTGAGAGGGTGCAGACACAGGCATTTGCTGAGAATATCCAGGAAGCTGTAGTTACTTACAAAGGCATCGTCAATTATATTTGTAGGAGTGGGAAATTCTTCTATTATAGGAAAGTATGGAGCAAGATATTTTAATAATGTAGGTTGGTTTTCTTTTGCAATTGATGATCCATTTACTCCGGTATTTCGCGGAAAAGGTGAGAGGACAGCTACGGTTGCATTGTCTGTATCAGGAGAGACAGAGCAGACACTGATGCTGGCAGAAAAGCTGAAAAGAAAGAAGGAGGCAGCCTCGATATCTATTACAAATAAGGCAAACTGTTCTTTGGCGAAGATGAGTGACTGCAATATAAATTATTATGTTTCAGAGTATAAAAAAGACGAAAATTATGATCTGACATCCCAAATGGCAGTCGTTTTTATTTTGGAATTAATCGGAAGAGAATTGGAGGGCGTCCATAACGATACAGATGATCTGTTTCAAAATGATATGGAAGACTTATTTCATTAAGGTTGTAGAATGTAATGGTACGAATAGTAACCAGATAAGTAACAAAAAAAACAGGATACACGAAAAAGTATCATAATATACAAAAAAGGAAAAGGAAAACAGTGCATTTTACACAATAAAGTAGAATGCCCTGTTTTTTTTTATGTAACAAATTCCGTCTATATGGAACGGAAACCAGAAACAGGAAAAAGTACTGACAAAATGGAAAATGCCTGTTATACTAGCACCATCAAAACAAATGGGAAAAAATTAAGGAGGAAACAATCATGGTAATTCGATTATTTTGTGCAGCAGGAATGTCAACAAGTCTTCTGGTAAAAAAGATGGAAGAGGCAGCAAAGGAAAAAGGAAAAGATGCTGACATCGCAGCATATCCATTTACAGATATGGAACGCATGATTGAAGGCGTGGATGTAGCACTGCTCGGACCACAGGTAGGATATCAGCTTGCCAGAGCAAAAGAGATCTGTGATCCAAAAGGGGTTCCGGTAGATGTGATCCCAATGCAGGATTATGGAATGTGCAATGGAATGAATGTTTTGAAATTTGCATATAAGCTTGCGAAAAATAAATAAGAGAAAACAAAGATACACAATTTAAAGCAAAAAAACAGAGCAAAGGGTAGCAGCAAATGAAAGAGAAATTTAACGAAAAAGTAATCCCTGTGATCCTTAAGTTTATTAATACAAAGGGAATACAGTCAATAAAAAATGGTATGGTGACTTCCATGTCTCCTCTGATCATCGGATCAATCTTCCTGATCCTGTCAAACTTTCCGATAAAGGCAGTTGTCGATGTATTAGAGTCTACAGGAATCAAAGCAGTATTAGATCAGGCATGTGGCGCAACATTCTCCATCAGTGCGATGATCGCAGTTATCGGTATCAGCTATAGCTATGCGAAACTGGAAAATCAGGAACCACTCAACTGTGCAATTATTTCATTGGCATCATTCTTGATTCTGATGCCTTCGTCCAAAACAACAGAAAGTGGAGAAGTTGTTGGTGGAATCATTGATAAGACATGGACAGCAGGACAGGGAATGATTGGAGCAATCATTGTCGGATTGATCGTACCGCTTGTTTACTGCTGGTTTTTGAAGAAAAATATACGTATTAAAATGCCGGCCGGAGTTCCGGAAGGTGTAACAAATGCATTCTCAGCATTAATCCCGGCATTCGTAATCCTGACAGGGACTGCAGTAATTCACGGTATCTGTTCTATTGGATTCAACACAACAGGTATGGAAATTATTTACAAAGTTGTTCAGACACCACTTCAGAAAATGACAGACTCCCTTGGTGGAGCAGTTCTGATGTGCTTTACAGGACCATTCCTGTGGTTCTTCGGAGTTCATGGTTCAACAGTAGTTGGTGGAATCATGACAGGACTATTACAGGCAAACAGCCTTGCAAATCAGGCTATTATTGACAGTGGTGTAGAACTTACAATAGCAAACGGAGGCCATATTGTAACACAGCAGTTTTATGATCAGTTTATCAATATAACAGGTGCAGGTATCACAATCGGACTTGTAATGTATATGTTCTTCTTTGCAAAATCAAAACAGTTGAAAGCACTTGGTAAATTGGGAATTATTCCGGCATTATTTGGAATCAATGAGCCAATTCTGTTTGGTGCTCCAGTCGTTATGAATCCAATGCTTGCAATTCCGTTTATTGGAATGCCTGTGATCGCATGTTTAATCCAGTATTTTGCACTGTATACAGGAATCTGCCCATTATATGGAGCAACACAGATCCCATGGACTTGTCCACCGATTATCTCAGGATTCCTTTTAGCAGGATGGAAAAGTGCTTTGCTTCAGTTAGTAATCCTTTGTGTTTCATTCTTTGTTTATCTGCCATTCATTAAGAAGGTTGACAAGATGAATCTGGTTCAGGAGAAGAATCAGCCAGTAGAAGATGAGGATGAAGACTGGTAAAATCAGAATTTAAAAATAATAAAAGCAGGACAGGAGACAAAAATGGACGAAAAATTTGAATTGGCATGTTTTCAGATTATTACATATGTAGGTACAGCAAGAACACATTTTATCAATGCAATCCATTGTGCGAAAGAGGGAAAATATGATGAGGCAGCAGAGCTGATCAAACAAGGAGATGAAGCCTTTTCACTTGGGCATAACGCTCATGCAGACCTTCTGACAATGGATGCAAACGGAGAGATTTCTAATGGATACATGCTTCTGATGCATGCAGAAGATCAGCTTATGAGTGCAGAGAGTTTCCGTATTCTCGCAGATGAATTCATTGCACTGTATAAGAGAATTGATGAGAAATAATCATCAAGATGTAATTGGATATAGAAACAGAAAAGTTGGGGGCAAAAGCCCCCAACACTATTATACAAAGCAATTAAGACAACAGGAAGGAAATAACAATGGGATTTCGAAAAGATTTTCTCTGGGGCGGCGCAGTTGCTGCTCATCAGCTGGAGGGTGCCTATGATCGAGATGGAAAAGGCTTGAGCATTATGGACGTTGTAACCAGCGGAGATGTAAATACAAGAAGAAGAATAACAGGTGAAATACTAAAAGGCGAGAATTATCCGAATCATGAAGCAATCGATTTTTATGATTACTATAAAGAAGATATCCGCTTATTTGCGGAAATGGGATTCAAGTGTTTCCGTACAAGTATTGCATGGACACGTATCTTCCCAAATGGTGATGAAGAGCAGCCGAATGAAGCCGGATTAAAATTCTATGATGACATGTTTGATGAATGTCTGAAATATGGGATCGAACCAGTGATCACACTGAGTCATTTTGAGATGCCTCTGCATCTTGTACAAGAGTACGGTGGATGGAGAAACAGAAAACTGATTGATTTCTTCGTGAAATTTGCAGTAACATGCTTTGAGCGATACAAAGACAAAGTAAAATATTGGATGACATTTAATGAGATTAACAACCAGGCAGATATCGGTGACGGATTCATGCTTTACGCTAATTCCGGGATTGTAGTTAAACCAGAAGAAAATGTAGAAGAATTGATGTATCAGGCATCTCACTACGAACTGGTTGCCAGTGCCGAAGCGATAAAAGCAGGACATAAGATCAATCCCAAATTTCAGATTGGCTGCATGATCGCAATGTGCCCGATTTATCCGGCTACCTGCCGTCCGGAAGATATACTGCAGGCTGAAAAAGCCATGCAGAAAAGATATTATTATACAGATGTGCATGTAAAAGGAGAATACCCTGTAAATATTTTGAAATACTGGGAAAGAAAAAAGCTCAAGATCGACGTAACAGAAGAAGATTTTGCAGTGTTGAAACAAGGCTGTGTCGATTATATTGGTTTCAGTTATTATATGTCTTTCTGTACAAAAGCAGAACTAGACAATCCGGAATATGACTACCGCGGAGAAAAGGATCGCATAAAGAATCAGTATGTAAAGACAAGTGAATGGGGATGGCAGATTGATCCGATCGGATTGCGCTATTCATTGAATTGGTTTACAGATCGCTACAAAGTACCACTGTTTATTGTAGAAAATGGATTTGGAGCATATGATACGTTAGAAGCGGATGGAAGCATTCACGATTCATACCGTGTGGAATATCTGCAGCACCACATTTCAGAAATGAAAAAGGCAGTAGAGGAAGATGGTGTAGATTTGATGGGTTATACACCATGGGGATGCATCGACCTTGTCAGTGCAGGAAGCGGTGAGATGGATAAGCGATATGGATTCATTTACAATATTCCGCAGTTTGTCCGGCATATGTATCAGTTATAATTTTAGGAAGAGAGTGATTTTTGACTAACTGAGAAAAATACTGTTTATACCAGTATTCAGCATTATGGCCTTCGTAGAGTTCGGGCT
>ENA-OQDL01001704-OQDL01001704.1-human-gut-metagenome-genome-assembly--contig:-NODE-1704-length-10289-cov-4.077642_pt1 | contig 10289 bp, 8 predicted proteins | sample MGYA00242782_ERZ504609 | MGnify/ENA primary metagenome ERZ504609 (study PRJEB26092, sample SAMD00036320) | human gut metagenome | host: Homo sapiens | study: EMG produced TPA metagenomics assembly of... | reverse complement strand
TGCTGCGCCCCTGCATCGGCATGGACAAGATCGAGATCATCAATATCTCCCGCAAGATCGGCACCTTTGAGACATCCATCGAGCCGTATGAGGATTGCTGCACGATCTTTACCCCGCCGCACCCCCAAGACGAACCCGACGCTGGACGAGATCCTTGCCGCCGAGGCCGCCATGCCCGAGCTGGCTGCGCTGGAAGCTGAGGCCGCCGAGAATGTTGAGAAGATCTACATCCGCATGGGAGAGGACGAACTGCTGTGACTGCTGAAATTATCTGCGTAGGAACAGAGCTTTTGCTGGGGGACATCGTAAACACCAACGCGCAGTTCTTAAGCCGCGAGCTGGCCGAGCTGGGCATCAGCGTGCTGCACCAGCATGTCATCGGCGATAACCCCGCCCGGCTGAAGGAACTGGTCCTGCAGGCCAAAGGCCGCAGCGATCTGCTTGTCTTTTCGGGCGGCCTCGGCCCTACCGAGGACGATCTGACCAAGGAGACGGTCACCGAGGCCTTCGGCGATACGCTGGCCTTTGATGAGGGCGAGTGGCAAAAGATACTGGACTTTTTCGCCCGCACCAATCGCCGCCCGACCGACAACAACCGCAAGCAGGCTATGTGCCCGACCAAGGGCCACAAGCTTATCAACGACCACGGCACCGCGCCCGGTGCGTGGTTTGAGGATGAGCAGGGCCGCTGCGCCGCACTGATGCCCGGTGTCCCGCGTGAGATGAAGGCAATGTGGGCCGAGCAGGTGCGTCCGATTTTGCTGCGCCGCCAGAACTGCACGATCCACAGCCGCACGCTGCGGGTGCTGGGCGGCGAGAGCGCCATCGCCAGCAAGGTCGCGCCGCTCTTTGCGGCCGAAAACCCTACGGCAGCCATCTACTGCAAGACCGGCGAGTGCGAGATCCGCGTGACCGCCCGCGAGGCCACCGAGCAGGCTGCCGAGGCCGCCTGCAGCGCCCGCATTGCGGAGTTCAAAGAGATTCTGGGCGCAGCCGCCTACGATGTCGATGTGCCTGCACTGGAATACACCGTGGTACGCGCTTTGCGCGAGCATCATCTCCACGCCGCCACGGCGGAAAGCTGCACCGGCGGCATGATCGCCGAGCGGCTGACGAATGTCCCCGGCGCAAGCGAGGTGTTCGGCTTCGGCTATGTCACCTACGCCGAGGCCGCCAAGCAAAAGCTGCTGGGCGTGGACGCCGCTGTCATTGCACAGTACAATGTCGTGTCCGGCCCGGTCGCAGCCGCCATGGCCTTTGGTGCGGCGCGCGGCTCCGGCGCGAGCTGCGTGGGCATTACGGGTCTGGCCGGCCCGGCGGGGCGCTGCCCGGCAAGCCGGTGGGCACGGTCTATCTGGCCGGTGCCGACACCCGCACGAACCGCGGGTACCTGATGCGCCTTACTTTGGGCGGCTATCAGGACCGCCAGATCATCCGCACCCGCGCCGCGCTCTATGCACTCGACCTTCTGCGCCGCATGGCGCTGGGGCTGGAGGTGCCGGAGAGTGTACAATTTACCCCGGAGACGGCGAACAACGAACTGGATATCTAAAACCCCAAGCCTTCCCCTTGAGGGGAAGGTGCCGCCGCAGCGGCGGATGAGGTGCGGGTTTCTGCCGCCGCTTGTTTGCGGGATATAACGGCAAGGCTGCCCCTCATCCGTCTGCGGACGGGGCCGCAGACACCTTCCCCCCAAGGGGGAAGGCAATTCAACATAAGAAAGGTTCCACCATGGTCAACACTCAACTGAAAATCCTGCGTGTTTTCGGGCCTACGGGCGCGGAGGTATCCTCTGTGCTGCGGGGCATCCGGGATGACGGCTGCCCCGGCCTGCGTCTGCTGGAGCGGGACGGCGAATTTGCCATCTGTGTGCAGGTCAGCGCCCCCAACCGCGCCATGGCGGAGCAATACTGTGAAAAATGGGCCGCGCGGCTGCGCACCAAGTTCGGCGATGATGTCTTTGCCGAGGGCGAGACGAGCCTTGCGCAGGCCACGCTGGACGCCCTGCTGGAAAAGCGCAGGCTGCTGGTGGCTGTGGACGAAACGACCGGCCGCCTGCTGGGCGCGCTGCTGCAGCCCCTGCCCCACAGCGAGGCCGTCTTTGACTTCGGCACTGAGAGCTATGCCGATGCCCAGAAGGCCCGCCGCATCGCCGTGCCGGAGCAGCTGCTCAAGCGCTTCCCCGGTGATGTCGTGCAGGCCACGGCAGGCCGCGCGCTGGCCGCCATGCAGGTGACCGGTGCGGACTACGCCGCCGCCTACATGCCCGCCAGCGTCGGCCAATGCCCCTTTGTGCTGGTCTGCGACCGCCGCGGGGCGGTGGCCTGCGCCCTGCCGCCCGATATGAACGACACCTTCATCGGCAACCAGATCCTGGATCTGCTGCGCCGCCGTTTGTTCGGCCTGCAGCTGACAGATTCCTGCATCACGTTCCGCCCCGGCCATGACCGGCCGCTGCTCGTTGTGTCGGAGGCCGCCCGGAGCCGCGGCAACACGGTGCGGTTCTCGCTGCGCCGCCGCACGCCGCCCACGCGGGACGCCGACCATACCGCCGATTTTGAGCCGATGCTCGATTTTGACCGGCCCGCGCCGGTCAGCCCGCCGAGCTTCCCGCAGCCGGAGCAGTCTGCCGCGCCCGACCCCGCAGCCCCGCACCGCACGCTGCACCGCCGCGACGCCGCCGAGATGCCGCCCGAGGTCTCCGAGCCGACAGGCGTCATCCGCTTTGAAACGGACGCGGACGCGCAGACGGCGGCCCCGGAGCCGGTCCAGACGTCTGGACCGGAAGCGCCGCGGCACGCCCGCATCCGCCGTGCCCGGCCCGTGGAGCCGCCCGCCCCGGCGGACGAAGCACCTCTGCCCGACGTCCCGCAGGGCCGTGCCCCCGCACCGTCGGTGCTGGACGATGACATCCCCGACTTCTCCGCGGATCTTGACCCCGCCGCCATCGCCGCCGCGCAGGCTGCCGATGACGCCGCCGAGGCCGCGGGCAAGAGCGCCAGCGTTGAGGACTTTACCCGCGCTGCGACCCAGCTGTTTGACGCCAGCGCCGTTGAGGAGGCCGCCGCAGAAAAGGCCGCGCAGAAAACCGACAAAAAGCGCCGCCGCAAGGCCGAAAAGCCCGAGAGCGGGCCGGTGCAGCCCAGCATCAAGAACCGCAGCCTTGAGATCATTGAAAAGAGCGAGCGCCGCCGCAGACGCACCGTTATTCTGGGGCTTGTCGTGCTGACGCTGGTGCTTGTGCTGGGCGGCGGGGCGCTGTGGCTGTTCCTGCGCTGTGATCTGGGCGCACGCCCCGCGGCCAAAAGCTACGGCACGTCGCTCTACGATACGACCGCCGAGAGCTACCTGGGCAAGGCGCTGGAGCGCCGCCCCGGCGTCGTCGGCTATCTGGGCTGGCCCGGGCTGAACGGCGCACTGGTTTACGCCGCCGACACGCCCGACCCAGAAACGCCCGAGAGCGGCGAGGCACCGTCCATCGTCCGCTTTACCACGCCCAGCGCACTGGACGCCGCCACCCCCGGCAACACCGTGGTGGAATGCACGGGCAGCGACTACAAGGCGCTGGCCGACGAGGATACGCTCAAGCAGAACAGCGGTTTCACGCTGTACACGGCGGGCGGTGCCTACCGCTTCAAGGCCATTGCGGTCTACTTTTTTGACCCGTCCGAGCAGGGCGCGGGCGCATTTGACCTGTACGGCAGCACCGACCTGTCGAGCTATTACGACTACCTGACCTTCGTCGCGGGCATTCAGGCCCGCAGCCTGTTTGACACCGGCGTTGACGTGGGTGACGACTCCCGCTTCCTGACCGTGACGACCCACAGTGACGAGAGCGGCGTGCTGCTCTGCATCACGGGGCGGCTGATCCGCGAGGGAGAGGCAGAGCTTTTAAACACCTCGGCCATCGCGGCAGCGGAGGAGCCGCTGCTGACGGCGGCCCAGTATGAGCGCAAGGGCCAGCCGATGCCGACGGTCAGCACGCTGGTGCAGGCCAGTGTGGACCGCTACGCCCAGCAGAGCACCGCCGCCCAGGCCGCCCGCAAGAACGGCGGCACGGGCAGCGACACCGCCGCGGACACGGCGGACCTGGCACAGCGCGCGGACGACCTGCAGGCCATCACGGACAGCCTGCTGGCCAGCACCGACAAGCTGCTGGCGGGCCTGACTGACGTGGCCGGCTCGACCTCCGCCGCGGAGGCCGACCTGAACAAGGGCGCCGAGGGCAGTCTGCCCGAGCAGACCGTGACGGTGGATCAGATCAAGACCAGCGCCACGCCGGAACCGACGGCCACGTCTGCGCCCACCGAGCCTCCGGCGGATTCTGCCGCCGGTGAGACGACGACCGAGCCGACAGCCGCCCCCACCGAGGCTCCTCAGCCCGACAACAGCGGCACAGGGGAGACCATCAACGTGACGATGAACGGCACGGCCCAGACGATGGATCTGGTGCAGTGCCTGGCCATGGTGGCCCAGAACGAGCTGGGCCCCAACGCACCCGCCGAAGCCTACAAGGCTCAGTGCGTGGCGACCCACTGCTGGATCATCAGCCAGTCGGGCTACCCGTCGGTGCTGGGTGCCGAGCCGGGCGCTGCCGCGCTGGCCGCCGCGCAGGAGGTAGCCCATGTGCTGGTTACCTACAACGGGCAGGTCTGCTTCACGCCGTACTTTGCGTCGGCCAGCACCGGCACGGCCTCCGCTGCCGAGGTCTGGGGCAATGACCGCGCCTGGCTGCAGGCCGTGGACAGCCCGTATGACCAGAGCGTGTCCAGCCACTGGAACACGAACGGCAATTCCAGCGGCACGGCCCGCTTCTCCCGCCAGACGCTGCAGGACCGCATCCGCGATGTGATGGACATTGACCTGTCCGGCGTGGACCCCAACAGCTGGTTCACGATCCAGTCCGCCAACCAGTACGGCTGGGTCGCCAAGATCCAGGTCGGCCCGGACGCGGGCGTCGGCACCGTCAGCGGGCGCTGGTTCCGCGAGAATCTGCTGGCCCGCCAGAGCGTTGACGGGCGCAGCCTGCGCAGCCAGTGCTTCACGGTCAGCTACAACGCCGATCTGGACTGCTTTATCTTTGATGTCTACGGCTACGGCCACGGCTGCGGCATGAGCCAGTGGGGCGCCATCGGCTACGCCCGCAACGGCTGGGGCTATCAGGATATTCTGACGCATTATTTCGTTGGGACGACGATCACGACGTATTGAGACATAAGAAAAGAGCGTGTGCACAGAAAAGCACACGCTCTTTTTTTGCCGCACGGTAGGGGTCGGCGTCCCCGACGACCCGCGGGGCCGTTTGCCATAGTAGCAGGTATACCATCTGCCTGTAGGGCGGCATGCCCTCATGCCGCCGCTGCCCGTTTATCACAGCGCCAAACTTACCCCATCCAGCACCGCCTTTACCAGCACATCCCCGTCATAGGTCAGCTCTAAATGAAAAAACGGTGCGTCCTCCGCCAGCAGCTTGAAAAATATCTTGTCCCCCTGCCAGATCGGAAGATCCTGCACGGCGGCCTTGTCCACCCACTCTAAGCACCCCTCGTCGCAGTCGGTCATCACGCCGGAAAAATCCGTGCAGGTGTACAGGTGCATCCGCTCGGCGGGCCATGGATCACAGAAAAAATCCACGATGCCGCGGTAAACCGGCGCGTGCATCGTCAGGCCGGTCTCCTCGCACACCTCGCGCAGGGCGCAGGCCGGCGCGTCCTCACCCGGTTCAAACTTGCCGCCGACGCCGACCCACTTGTCGTGGTTGACGTCGTTTTTCTTTTTGACGCGGTGCAGCATCAGGTACGCACCGTCCTTTTCGAGATAGCAAAGCGTTGTCTGCAACAGTTCCATAACCAAACTCCTTACATATTTATAGGCACCCCCGCAGATACTACCAGAAAAAACCAGGGGGGATTTTGTATGAGAGAAACCGGAATCGTGCGCCGTATCGACGAATTGGGCCGGGTGGTCATCCCGAAGGAGATTCGGAAAACGCAGCGCATCCGCACCGGAGATTCACTCGAAATTTACACGGACGGCAACGGCGAGGTCATATTTAAAAAGTATTCGCCGCTGGCCGAGCTTGGCGAGCCTGCCGCCGTCTATGCGGACGTGCTGGCCCGGCGGCTGCGCTGCGCCGTGGCCGTCTGTGACCGGGAGCATATCGTCGCCGCCGCCGGAGCGGGCAAGGGCGAGCTGCTCGGCGCACCGCTCCCGCCCGAGATCGAGCCGCTGCTGACCCGGCGCAAGCTCTACACGGCCCCGGCGTCCGCCGCGGAGCGGGAGCCGCTGGGCAGCCGGTACCTGCTGTGCGCCGCGCCGATCCTGGTACACGGTGACATCGAAGGCGGCGTGCTGCTGCACGGCACCCTGCGCGAGGCCGCGCCCAACGCCGAGACCGTCCGCGCCGCCGCCACCGCCGCAGAGTTTCTGGCGCGGTGGATGGAGGAGTGAAAAGCATAGCAGCGTAGAAGCCGGGCATGCCCGGCCCCTACATATATAATAATAGGGAAACTGCCCAATCCGATTGTGACGAAACTGTTAAACTTACAAAAAATTCGGAAAAACCCTTGACAGTTTGCAAAACGGGGATATAATAAACTTAGCACTCGGAGATAAAGAGTGCTAAACAAACCAACAAAAGCAAACCAAAGGAGATGAGCAGCATGGCCATGGATGCGCGCAAGCAGCGTATACTGGAAGCTATTGTTGCCCTGTATGCCAACGACGGTGAGCCTGTCGGCTCGGGTCTTTTGGCAAACTACTTTGACATGGCACTGTCCAGCGCGACGCTGCGCAATGAGATGGCTGCCCTGACCAAGCTGGGTCTGCTGGAACAGCCCCACACCAGCGCGGGCCGCGTGCCCAGCGCCCAGGGCTACCGCTACTACCTCGATCATCTGATCGACGCGCCAAAGTCTGGCACCCTGCCGGAGAAGGACCGCCGCCGCATTGACGATTTGTTCGCCGCCATGGATGCCGAGCCGGAAAAGCTCGTGCCCGCCGCGACCCGCTGCCTGGCCGATATGACAGGCTGCGCGGCTGCCGCTACCACACCGCAGGCGCCGGATCTCTGCATTGCCCATTTTGAGGTCGTGCAGGTGGGCCGCTACAGCGCCGCAGTGCTGGCTGTGACCAGCGCAGGCGGCGTGCGGACCCGCGTGGCCCGCGTTGACACCGGTCTGACCCGGGACGATGCCGCCAACCTGGCACAGCTGCTCAACCGCGGGCTGACTTTCGTCGCCCCGCAGGATTTAAGCCCGATGCTCATGGCCAGCATGGTGCTGGCCGCAGGGCAGCGGCTGGCCCCCGTCATCATGGCGGCACAGGCGCTCGTCACCACCGGCCCGCAGGCCTGTCTGGAGGGCGCGCAGTATCTGGCAAAGATGGCGGACGTCCGCCAGAACCTCGGCACGCTGTTGGAGATCTTCTCCGACAATGAGGCCGCGACGGAGCTCATCCGCCCCGAAGGCAACAAGATCACCGCAACGCTGGGCTGCGACCTTGACCCTGCGATGCCGGGTGCCTGCATCGTCAGCAAGCGGTACTTAGCCGGCGGCGGGCTGACAGGCTCCGTCGCACTGATCGGCTCCACCCGCATGGAGTACGAGCGGCTGCTGCCGATCCTGGACTACTTTGCCGCCAGAATGGGGCAGAGCATGGCCGGGCAGGGCCAATAAACGAAGAAGGAGAGACCCGCAATGAGCCAAGAAGAAAAGAAACAGACCGCCCCGGAGACGGAAGCGGCTGCTGAAAAGCCCGAGACCCCCGCACAGGAGGCCCCTGAAAAAGAGGCCCCCCAGGCCGAGGAAAAGCACGAGGGCAAGCACGACTGCAAGCATCACCACCACGAGACCGCGGCCCTGCAGGCCAAGCTGGAGGCGGAGGAAAAGAAAAACGCCGACCTCAAGAACCAGCTGCTCCGCACCGCTGCCGAGTATGACAACTACCGCAAGCGCTCCCAGCGCGAGGCTGACCAGAAGTTCAACGACGGTGTGTCCCACGCCGTGACCCAGATCCTGGGCATCCTGGACACGCTGGACATGGCCGCCAACGCCGCCTGCGCGGACGAGAACTACAAGAAGGGCGTCACGATGACGCTGGACAAGGCCGCCAAGGCTCTGGAAACGCTGCACATCACCGAGATCGAGGCGTTGAATCATCCGTTTGACCCCAACTTTATGAACGCCGTCCAGCAGGTCCCCGCCGCCGAAGGGCAGGAGAGCGGCAGCGTCGTGCAGGTTTTCCAGAAGGGCTATAAGATCGGTGACAAGATCATCCGCCACGCGATGGTCGTCGTCGCAGAATAACGTCGAACCGAATCAAACGATTCGTTTCCATATAAATTGACATTCACTGCATTCAAAGCAAATTTGAAGGGAGTTTTATTTATGAGCAAGATCATCGGTATTGACTTAGGTACTACCAACAGCTGCGTCGCCGTTATGGAAGGCGGCGAGCCCGTCGTCATCGCGAACGCCGAAGGCGCCCGCACCACCCCGTCTGTCGTCGGCTTCACCAAGACCGGCGAGCGTCTGGTCGGCCAGGTCGCAAAGCGCCAGGCCATCACCAACCCCGAGAACACGATTTCTTCCATCAAGCGTAAGATGGGCACGGCTGAAAAGGTCCATGCCGGCGGCAAGGACTACACCCCCGAGGAGATCAGCGCTATGATCCTCTCCAAGCTGAAGGCTGACGCCGAGGCTTATCTGGGCGAGCCTGTCACCGAGGCCGTCATCACCGTCCCCGCCTACTTCAACGACAGCCAGCGTCAGGCCACCAAGAACGCCGGTACCATCGCCGGTCTGAACGTCAAGCGTATCATCAACGAGCCTACGGCTGCTTCTCTGGCTTACGGCATCGATAAGGAAGCCGACCAGAAGATCATGGTTTACGACCTCGGCGGCGGTACGTTCGATGTCTCCATCATCGAGATGGGCGACGGCGTTACCGAAGTTCTGGCTACCAACGGTGATACCCACCTGGGCGGCGATGACTTCGATGAGCGCATCATCGACTGGATGGCCGAGGACTTCCAGCGCGAGAACAACATCGACCTGCGCAAGGACAAGATGGCTGCCCAGCGCCTGAAGGAGGCTGCCGAGAAGGCCAAGATCGAGCTGTCCAGCGCGACCACGACCAACATCAACCTGCCCTTCATCACCGCGGACGCCAACGGCCCCAAGCATCTGGACATGACGCTGACCCGCGCTAAGTTCAATGAGCTGACCGCTGATCTGGTCGAGCGCACCATGACCCCCGTCCGCAAGGCTCTGGCCGATGCCGGCCTGAAGGCTTCCGACCTGGCCAAGGTCCTGATGGTCGGCGGCTCCACCCGTATCCCCGCCGTTTACGACGCTGTCAAGAAGGAACTGGGCTGCGAGCCGTTCAAGGGCATCAACCCCGATGAGTGCGTTGCTGTCGGCGCTGCCATCCAGGGCGGCGTTCTGCAGGGCGACGTCAAGGGTCTGCTGCTGCTCGACGTTACCCCGCTGAGCCTGGGCATTGAGACTCTGGGCGGCGTCTGCACCAAGATCATTGACCGCAACACCACCATCCCCACCAAGAAGAGCCAGATCTTCTCCACTGCGGCTGATAACCAGCCCAGCGTTGAGGTCAACGTCCTGCAGGGCGAGCGTGAGTTTGCCCGCGACAACAAGAGCCTCGGAACCTTCCATCTGGACGGCATCGCTCCGGCTCCCCGTGGCGTGCCGCAGATCGAGGTCACCTTCGATATTGATGCCAACGGTATCGTTCACGTCAGCGCGAAGGACCTGGGCACCGGCAAGGAGCAGAGCATCACGATCACTGCTTCCACCAACATGAGCAAGGACGACATCGACAAGGCTGTCAAGGACGCCGAGCAGTATGCCGCCGAGGATAAGAAGCGCCGCGAGGAAGTCGATGTGCGCAACAACGCCGACCAGATGGTGTTCCAGACCGAGAAGGCGCTGGGCGAGTTCGGCGACAAGGTTTCCGCCGAGGAAAAGAGCGAGGTCGAGACCAAGCTGTCTGCTCTGAAGGAAGCCCTGAAGTCCGGCAGCGTTGATGACATCAAGGCAAAGCAGGATGACCTGCAGAAGGCCTTCTACGCCATCAGCGAGAAGGTCTACCAGCAGGCCGCCCAGGCACAGGGCCAGCAGCCCGGTGCACAGCCCGGCCCGATGCCGGTGCGCAGCCGAAGGACGACGGCGCCGTTGACGCCGACTTCCACGAGGTCTAAGCTGCTAACAAACCCATAAGTAAGGCCAGCCGCTGGGCAAACCCGGCGGCGGCCCTTGGGGGTTATAGCA
>ENA-OQDL01001702-OQDL01001702.1-human-gut-metagenome-genome-assembly--contig:-NODE-1702-length-10293-cov-3.984753_pt1 | contig 10293 bp, 3 predicted proteins | sample MGYA00242782_ERZ504609 | MGnify/ENA primary metagenome ERZ504609 (study PRJEB26092, sample SAMD00036320) | human gut metagenome | host: Homo sapiens | study: EMG produced TPA metagenomics assembly of... | reverse complement strand
GCCTAATACCCAAGCCACCCTGAATGCCACCACTTATAGCCCCTCCTATAAATCCATTTGCAAAATTTCCACCATTTTTAATATTAATAAAGCCATTTACTGTTCCTCCTATTGCTGCTCCAGAAGCAACTCCCATTAAAACTGTTCCGGCCACACCAGCTGTGTAAATTGATGCTACTGCAATTCCAGCAATTACTAAACTTGTTCCAACGACCTTAGCAATATCCTCTTTGTGATCTACTATCCATTGTCCAGCTTTCTTTCCAAATTTTTTTACATTATTGAGACTCTTAGTAATACCCTTTCCGATATCACTTAAACTAGGCCATTCACCATCTAAATCTACCAAGACCATCGGTGAATTAAAGCAGTAACTATAACGGTTCATACTGAACGGCAGATTCATAAAACCAGCAATCACATCCTGCCCTGCAAACCTGCCGTTCTCTGCCAGATATTCCCTTTCCTGGGCATAATACGTTCCCGCTGTCTCATCTCTTTGGTAGCCCGTATAACCAAACGGCTGTATCTTCCCCTGGTTCTGGTACAAAAATGGTATTATTTTCTATTCTTTTTTAATTGATTGACATAATATGATTTTACTGGTATTTTTCGCCTTTCTATATCATCCATAAATTCGCTTTATCAACGCCTCCATCAATAGTAAATAACTTTTCTCCATTTACATAAACCCGAATAGAACTTTTCTTTCTCTCACAATATGTAATATCTCCAAACTGAAAATTTTTCTTATTTCCAAAAGTTGAACGCCATATAATTTCATCTCCAATTGACTCTAATTTCCATACCATCATATTTACTGTACCAACTATGCCAACTAAAAAAAAGAAGCCAAATACACATACAACAAATGTATCTTCTTGTTGTGCTATTCCCATAGCCATACAACAAGCAAAGAATATTGTACCTACAACAAACATTATTGCGAGTATTTTTTCGGTCTTTACAACATAATGTGTTTTTATAATCCCTTTTTTTTGTTCTTCTTCTCGTTCTTTCGCCTTCTTTTCTTGAAGTTTTATGATATATCCCAATACAACAAAAACAACAAGATATGGACCTACTTGTATAAACATTCTCAAAAACATGCGTATAAATTCATTCATCTCCATTATACCTCCTACGCTTCACATCGTTCAACATTATTTATTCCTTGTATAGTTCCCAATTCTAACATCAATACTTTTCCCATCATTTTCTTTCCAAAACTTTCATTTATGTCTTTGGCAGACTCCACCAATTTTTGCTTTAACCAATTTTTTTCCTAGTTCATCTTGTAATATCTCAAGTTCCTTTACTTTTCTTGTTGCACGTTGATAACTTTGGCCTTTCATTCGCTTCTTTCCATATCCTGCCAAATGTAATTTTGCCTTATGCACATCATCATTAGTTTTTCTCAATTGTTCTTGGACAGTAGGTCCTTTCCCTTTAATTTTATATTTTCCAGCACCATAAGTTAAAGCATCAATACCTCCATCTATTACCACTGATCCCCAATTAACCTCACTCAATTTTTTATCGTCTGCATAAATTTGAGTTGCAACACTTGTCGCCGCTCCTGTAGCTCCTGTGGCAAGTACACCACCAACTATTCCTATTCCACTTCCTGCAATCCCACCTTTTATAGCCCCACCTATGGCATTTACAGCAACCTCTTTTAGATTTAACTTTCTATCCAAAATTATTTGTGTTGCAAGTGAAAATATTCCTGCTGTAGCAGCTCCAATAAAAGCTCCTGCAATAATTGTTGGAAATTCCCCATTGTAATCTGCATATATTAAAGAATTATTCCAACAATAACTATATCTATTAAGTGTTTCTGGATACTCAACAAAACCAACAATCAAATCCTGCTCTGCAAACCTTCCGTTCTCTGCGAGATATTCTCTCGCCTGGGCATAGTAGGTTCCTGCTATCTCATCTCTTTGGTATCCCGTATAGCCAAACGGCTGCATCTCCCCCTGGTTCTGGTACAGGTCTTCCCCAAAGGCTCCATATCCATAGCTCTCTTTGATTGTTCCGGCACTGTCCTCAATCCGAAGCGGACTTCCCAGCTCATCCTGAAGGTAATAGTTCCTTTCCCCATTCTCCTCATACGCTGCCACGTTCCCATCCCAAAAGTATCTCTGGCTTTGGCTTTCTTCTGTCCGCTCCAGAAGGTTATAGTACTGTCTGGTCAGATCCAGGGTATAAGTAATCTGACGGCTGTTTCCAATCTCCATGCCGACTCTTCTCTGCGGGTCCAGCTTCTCCAGTTTTTCTTTTGGAAGGACACCCTCCTGCTTTCCTACCCGGTGTCCCAGCCCGTTATACTGGTATCTTGCCTGTTTGCCTGCCGCATCCACCGCTTCTTCCAGACGGTTCATTGCTCCATAGACATACCGCTTCTTCCATGCCCCATTTTCAAGAATGGCGGTTAAGTTTCCTCTCTTATCATAACCGTACTCTTTGCGGATTTCCCCCTGTCTTTCGCTTACCATCTGGTTCAAGGCATTATACTGATAAGAGGTTTGTTCCCCGCTTTCTTCTTTCCATGTACGGTTTCCAAAGGCATCATAACCATAACGGTACTGTATCTCTCCGTCCTTTTGGATCTCTGACAGCCTGCCCAGTGCATCATACCCATAACGGTAGTGTCCGCTCTCACGCTCCAGCCCTCTTCTTTCCTTGGTGATTCCGGTCTTATTTCCCAAAAGGTCATACAGATAGGTGTAGCGGTCAAGGATGCCCTCCTGGTCTTGATGCAACAGTTCTGTCAGCTGGTCCTTTCTGTCATAACGGTAGGTAGTCTTTGTTCCATTCGGGAACTGCTTTTCACACAGTCTTCCCACCGTATCATACCCATAGGTAATGATGCTGTCCCCTTCCTTCAGTTCCGAAAGACGGAACTGCTCATCATAGCCATAGAATACTGTCTTTCCATCCGGGTATGTAATGCTTCTTCTCTCTCCTGCTTTTCCATAGGTATAGGATACTTCCCTTCCGTCCGGGTACTGCACCTTTTCTGCCCTGCCCAGTGCATCCGGGGTGATCCTTGTGCTTCCTAGCCAGTCCTGTATCTCAATCAGCTGCCGGAGCGGATTATAGGACAGCTTCACTTCCTTTCCGTCTGCATACTGGATGCCGGATAGATCTCCCTGTTTTGTATAGGCATACTTGGTCAGATACCCTTCCTTATCCAGTTTTCCAAGAAGCTGCCCTTTTTTATCATAGGTGTAGGTTTCCTTCTGTCCCAGTGCATCGACAGTTTCTGTGACCTGTCCCCGCAGGTCTCTGGTATAACGGGTGATCTGACACCGCCGTTTTCTTCCATTCTGTCTCTCTGCTTCCAGAAAGTCTGCATCCATACCGGATATTTCTGTATCCTCCTTCAGGCTTCCCTCTGCACCATACTGGCGAATCTCTGTGAGACGGTCACAGGCATCGTATTGATATTCCGTTTCATTTCCAAGGGCATCCGTCACCTTCGCAAGCTGTCCGCTTAAGGTATAAGCATACCGGGTCGTATTCCCTTCCCCGTCGGTCATGGAAGTCACGTTTCTAAGGGCATCATAAGTATAAGATTTCTTTTCCCCTTCACTTCCCATGATCTCTACGATACGGTCCATGCTGTCATATCCATAACGCAGCACAAACCCGGTGGCAAGGGTATGGGTTTCCAGATTTCCGTTGGCATCATAGGTAAAGGCTTCCTCTGTCCCATCTGCGTATCGGATTTTTTCCAATAATCCGCCTTTTTGATACCGGTAACAGGTAATCCGCCCTGCCTCATCGGTAATGCTTTCCACATCTCCCAGTGGCGTATACGCATAACTGCGGCTTTCCCCCAGCTGGTTGGTTTCCTTTATCAGATTTCCGTTTCCGTCGTATTCCATGGATACCGTATTTCCAAGGGCATCCTCCGCCTCGATGAGATTTCCTTCCCCATCATACCGATAGGCATAGTGGTGGCCTTCTTCCCCGTTGACTTCCACCACTCTTCCAAGGGCATCATAAACAAACGTGGTCTTTGCCCCGTTTTCATCTTCCTCCCCAATCCGGTTTCCATTGGCATCGTAGGTATAACGTACCACTGCCCCGTCTGCGTATTTGATCCGGGATAACAGGTTTTCTTCATTATAAAGATAGGTGGTCCTTGCACCATCCGGTGCTGTCACTCTGGCAAGGTTCCACATACTGTCATAAGTCAGGAGGGTTTCCCGTCCCTCTTTATCAATGATCTTACTCGGACGGTTTAAGACATTATATTCCCTTTGGATGCTTTCCCCGTCAAAGTCCGTTACCTTTGTTACTTTTCCGCTTGCATTGTATTCGTAGCTCTGGCAGTTTCCTTCCGCATTTTCCACACGGGTCACATTTCCCATGATGTCATAGGTGTAACGGGTAACATTCCCTTTTCCGTCTATACTTTCTGTCATCCGGTTCAGGGCATCATACCCATACCGGGTGACATTTCCCTGTGCATCTTCCATCGCTGTGATGTTTCCCCTTGCATCATAAGAAAGCGTGATCCTGCTTTCGTCTGCCTGCAGGATCATCTGCGGCCACCCGGACGCTGTATAGGCAATCTCCATTTCATTTCCAAGGGCATCTTTGGTTTTTACAAGCCTTCCCTGTGCATCGTATTCCCCGCACAGTTTTTCTCTTCCATTTATCCTGATCCCGGTTGGCTGGTTCTTTTCTCCATACCGGATTTCCGTCTTATTTCCAAGGGCATCGATCACGCGCACCAGATTTCCTGCCGGATCATAGGCATACTGGGTTTTATTCCCCAGGCGGTCCACATATAAGGTCTTCTGATTGTTCTGGTTATAGGCAAAGCGTTCCTCCCCGTTGCTGTGGATATGCTTGATATCCCGGTAGTTATCATCATGGACGTAAACCACACGGCTTCCGTTGCGCTCGGTAAGCTCCACCGTTTTCTTTTCCTCGTCATATACATAGGACATCTGTGTCCCGTCCGGGAACTTCTGCAGCGTGGTGCGGTTCTCCTCATCAAAGAAGTTTTCTACCGTCACGATCCCCCTTGGGTTCTCCACCTGCTCCAGTTTTCCCTGCGGGGTATAACCGTAACGGAAAGCAGTCCCGTCCGGAAGTGTGGCTTCCTTCAAAAGTTCTCCCTGATACCTGTATGCCACGCATCTTCCCGTATGGTCTTCTACACGCTCCAGCATGCCCTCTGTGTCATAGAAAAAGGCAAAGAATTCCCCGGTTTCCTTTTGGACCTTCACCAGACGAAACGGTGCTTCCTCTTCATAAGCAAACGTGATACAGCTGCCCATAAGGGACTCGGTTTCCAGACATTTTCCTTCTTTGTCAAAGCGGTATGTTTTCTGATCTCTTGTACGGTAAGTATATCCGTTTTCCCCTTTTTCCAGAGTACCTTCACTGGCAAACAGGGAAAGGTAACGGTCTTTTTTCCAGAAGAAGCGCTCCTCTTTTCCGTCCTCCCGAAGAAACACTGCTTCCCCATCTGTAAACTCCAGATGCACCTCATAATTATGGTTCCAGTCTTTTCCAAGCACACCTTTATGTGCATTGATAGCATTATAAAAACGGCGGAAAGCAAACAACTCCCTTCCCCCGATTTCCAGATCTGTCCGGTCATAGATAAAGTTTCCCGTGCTTAAATTTACCGGGTCCTTGGAAAAGGTATGGCAGATGGCTTCCGCTCCCTTGATGTTTGCCATCAACTTTTCCACTGCCTTTTCCCCGTTTTCCGTTACCTTGTTCCACTTGCTGCACTTCTTCAAAGGCTTTTTTTGAATGCTGAGTAGTCCCGTAGTAAGCGGGGGTATCTATTAAAAAACTGTTCCATTTCCTCCAAAAAGTGTCTGGATGGCTTTTCGTTACCCCTGCAAGTTCCCTCGTCTGGGATGCATAGTCCGTATCGGCTGCCGGGATTAAGTCGCAGGCTCTTACGCGGCATCTTTCTAGCTTGAGCAGGGCTGCCTCCATCTGTTCCGTCTTTAAGGCGCTGCGTAACTGGGAAACGTCATGGACGGCTATCCCGTAACGGACTTCATAAGGTACTGCGTCCAGTGCTTCCCCTGCCTGATCTGCATAAGTCCTCATAGCAGACACATGGTCCTTGCACTGCTCTAAGATGCTTTTGATATCCTTACACAGCTGTGTGATCTCGCTTACCTGGAATACTCTCTTCATCTATCTTCCACCTTTCTTTTATAACCGATGACAGATGACTCTTCTCTGCTGATATTTTCTGTCCCATCTCGTCAAAAATCATTCGTTTCGCACTCATAAAATCACGTTTCTTTTTCACAATTTTTCTTATTTTACATGATTTCGCCCTGTTTTCAATCTTTCATGTGCTTTTTGTGCATTCTACCATATCCTCTTCTAACTTTTATATAAATAGAAAAGGGATATTACAGCGTCTTATCCGTCTATAATATCCCTTTTCTCTCTTATTTCATTTCCCTGTGAAAAATCAATTTTACTTTCCGGTTCACACCTGCATTGTGGTAATAACCAAATTCCACTTTTCGATTTTCTTCCCGAACTCCGGTGTAACTGAACAATAGCTGATCTTTGATGTTTCCAAGAATTAAAACTTCCCGGCTTGCCAAAAGCATTTCGATAAATTTACTCCGTGTCATCTTCTTCACTTTAAATTCTGAAGTGACTAATACATAAATACCGTATCGGACTGCTTCTTCCAAAATATCGATCCTGCTGTTATCTTCTTCTACATTCTCATACAGTTCCTGAAGCATATCTACCATCACATAGATTGGTGGAAGTGTTTTCACAAATGTTTCCATGCTTAAGGAAACATCATCCAGTTTTGCTTCTTCATATTCTTCTTTTCTTGCAAAAACATCTTCTTTAATCTGATCTAAGGTTGCAGCCACAGCACTCTTATCTCCTGCATAAACCACATTTTCTTTTGACTGGTAAGCAGCAAGTTCATGACTCTTATTGTCAAATACATATACCTTGTCATCTGACAGCAGAGTAAGCATATTTTTAATCACATTTGTCTTGCCTGTCTTTGCATTGCCAAGAATAAATGCCGGAGCCTGTTCCATTGAAAGATAGTAAACCTGTAATGTATCGGTATCCAATCCAATCGGCACTTTGCAGATTGTCTTTTCATATCCCGGATAGGAAGGAAGCATTGGCATGGTAAGTTCTTCCGGCATAACCGGGATTTCTTTTGCTTTTTCTTCCGAAGATTTCTGACTTATTTCAAAAATAAGTTCCTTTAGATTTTGATTATATTCTTTCTCCGTTTCAAAAGGAACCGGAGTATACAGCTGCATCACATGGATACTGTCTGTTTTTACCAAATCCCTTCCTTTATGCTCTTCCGGCAACTTATATGGACTTCTTCCCACAAAGGAAGAAAGTTCACTTTCATCAAAATTAAAACCGCCGATTCTTACTTTGAAATTGTTTCTGGCTGCACTTCTCATTGCTCCGTCTCTCGATGTACTAACTGCCAGGTAAATGCCAAGTCCTGCACCATCTCTTGACACCTTCTGTATAAAGTTTTCTACACTTTCGCCCAATTCCTTTATGACTTCATACTGATCAATCACAATTACAATGGCTTTTAATGGCTCTTGCTGTGTTTCATTATATACAGAAAAATTCTGTACCATGGCACGTGCCAGTTTTTTCTTTCTCTCTTTGATTTCTTCCAGAATTAATTTCTGGAATTTTCCTATTTTTTCTTCATGATCGATGTTCATGTAATCTGCCACATGAGGAAGCTGCTTTAATGGGATCATTCCGCTGTTTCCCAAATCCAAAAGATAGAAATTCAGATTTTTCACAGCATTTTTGGCAGACAACCCTAAAATAATCTGTGTAAGCAGCATGGTTTTTCCATATCCGCTGGAAGACAGATACAAGAAATGTCCATTCTTTTCAAAGTCTAGGATATATTCTGTCTGAGCCTGTTCCTCCGGAATATCCATCATACCAATCCCTAATTTCAAATCAACCTTTTGGAAATTTACACTGTCTTGAATGTCCAACACATAAGGAGACTGTATCTGAAATGCCAGAGATGGAAGCCATGTCTTTTTCACTTTCACGCAGTGTTCTTCTTCATAAACCTTCTGAAGATGTTCTACCACCACGTCTAACTGGCTTTTCTTTAACTGCTTGCTTTCCTTTGTTCCACTAAAATCCTTATTTAACGCTTCTCCTTGTCCAAGTGCATTCAACAGATAGACTCTGTCATCTTCCTCTTTTTGTTCTTCTTTTGTACCATAGGCTGCACCACTCCATGCAGACTGGAACAATTCATAAATTTCATTATTTCCAACCTGTAAATATCCACGTCCTGCCTGTGTGATGTTTGCTGCATCTGCCGTATGGAGCATTTCTTTACTATCCGCTGCATTTTGTACTTTCAAACATAAACGGAATGTTGAGTTACTCCAAATCTGGTCATCCACTACTCCTGATGGTTTCTGTGTTGCCAGAATCAAATGCACCCCAAGACTTCGTCCAATACGGGAAGTAGAGTCTAATTCTGCCATAAATTCCGGCTGTTCTTTCTTCAACTCCGCAAATTCATCACTGATGATAAACAGATGCGGAAGCGGTTCTTCTGCTTTCCCCATACGGAATAATTTCTGATAATCATTAATATGATTTACCCCATACTCCGCAAAAATACGCTGTCTGCGTGCCAGTTCACTCTTAATAGATGCCATTGCCCGCATACTCTCTGCTTTGTCTAAGTTTGTAATCGTTCCCAAAAGATGCGGAAGATCTGCAAACAAGTTTGCCATTCCCCCACCTTTATAATCAATCAAAAGAAAGCCAACTTCATGGGGATGGAAATTCACGGCAAGAGACAAAATATACGTCTGAATGGTTTCTGATTTACCCGAACCGGTTGTGCCTGCCACAAGACCATGCGGTCCGTGTGCTTTTTCATGAAGGTTTAGTTCTGTAAAATCATTTTCTGCCTTTGCACCAATCGGAACGGCAAGACTTTTATAAGCACTATGGGACTCCCATCGTTTTTCCACTTCCAACTGTTCTGTGTTATCTACTCCATACATTTCAAAAAAGGTCAGTTTGTCTGGTACCTGCGAAGTAATGCCCTGTTCATGTATAAGTGGACTTAGCGCTCTTGCCATTTTCTCTAACGGAATCCCTTCCGTATGCTGCACTTCAAAACGAAGGTTCTTTCTCTCTCCTTCTTCCAATAAAAGATGAGCCTCTTCTGAATTATCTAAAATACAGATTGTTCTAATATTTTCCGGCAGATTGGATTGTTGATCAGTCGTATACATCATACTAAAGCCTAATTCCATTTCCCTGCTTTGCAGGTATTCCATAATCGCATGATTTAAAATCAATTTGGGTTCATCAATGATAAATAACAAATAGGGAAGGAAAATGTGTGCTTTCTTTTCTTCTTCCTGTTTTAGTTTTCTCTCTTTTAAAATCTGCTGGATACTTCCTAATATCTGATCTCGAATCTGCTCCGAATAAATCTCCCCGATCACATTGATAAATTCCAATCGCAGATGCGGATACCAGCGCATATATTGAAAGTCCTCCGTATATGCTCCGCTATGGATAAACACAATCTGCAGTTCTCTGTAACTTTGGAAAAAGGTTAATTGAGCAAGCAGATATTTCAACTGCTCATGGATATTTCTCTTGTTTCCTACCAGACCTAAATGTGCCTTTTTCAGATCAATCTCTACGGGGATCTGCTCTACTTTTTGAAATTCCTTCGGTATTTTTTTCGCCCGGTCAATCAATTCATCCTTTGTCATATCCAGTTCTTTATCTTCATAAGAAACTTCTATCTGGGACTCACCTTTTCGGTATCCTAAATTTACTTTTAAAAAGTCATCATCTAAAATAGAACGTTCATAAATACGGCTGCTGTATTCCAGTACCATGTCCTGCAGCATAGGAAGTGTTGGTGTCTGATAATCAATTGCTTCCCGTTCTTCTTTCCTTAACTTCTTGATTTCTTTTCGTTTGCGAAGAAGATAATCATCATACATGATTTCCCGATCCTTATTTTCCTGCTTAATGTTCCGCTTTTCGCTTACATATCTTTGAATGGAAAAGATTAAGGTAATGGCAGTCATTCCTGCTGTCATATACATATAAGGTCCTCGTTTCATAAACACACCCATGGCAATGGTAAGTGCCATCATGCAAAGAGGAGGAATAATCAGTTGTGCCAGACTACCTCTGGACATTTCTTTTTTCCTGGGAGGAACTTTAATTTCCACTTTTTCCTCTTTTCTCTGATATACAACT
>ENA-OQDL01001697-OQDL01001697.1-human-gut-metagenome-genome-assembly--contig:-NODE-1697-length-10331-cov-11.885633_pt1 | contig 10331 bp, 9 predicted proteins | sample MGYA00242782_ERZ504609 | MGnify/ENA primary metagenome ERZ504609 (study PRJEB26092, sample SAMD00036320) | human gut metagenome | host: Homo sapiens | study: EMG produced TPA metagenomics assembly of... | reverse complement strand
GGGCGAGGGCGTAAACGTAAGCGTAGGCGTAGGCGTAGATGCGATACTCGAGCTCGATGATGACGATCGAAAGGAAACCGCATATGCAACGCGTACTGTTTATCTGTCATGGCAACATCTGCCGCTCATCGCAATCGCAAACAACGCGGGAAGCCTGCCGCTGCTTATCTGCGCCATCCTGATCACGCTGCTTGCCATCTGAGTGTACCGCACCATGACGGTGGCCATCGTGGCTGACATCACGCCGCGCCCGCTGCGCACCAAGGCCGACTCCGTGCAGAAGATCGTGGGCTACGCCGACACGGGCGTCATGCTGGTTGCCATCTCGGTCATGGTCCCCAACGTGGAGCGCCCCGACTACCTGCCGCTCTTCCTGCTGCAGGCCGCCTTTGTGCTGGTGTCTGCCGTGGTGTACGACCTTCTGGTCAAGGAGCCGGCACTGGTGCAGAAGATGCGCCAGAAGAGTCTCGAGATGGGCATCCGCGAGGACGAGGTCGAGAAGGACGACCCCCCGGAGGCCGGTGGCAAGGAGCACAAGGCCGAGTAGGGCGGGTGCCGGCGCCCTTGCTGCCGGCGGTCTCGGCTCCAGACAGCGTACATAAAGATGAGCCAGACCTCCGAATCCGCCCGATTCGGGGGTCTTTCTCGTCAAAATGTACGCTAAATCCATGAGGGTATATAATGTGACGCTCTGCTCGAATGCATGAAGGAAGGGGTGACGATGCCTGCTCACGAGAAGCGTGTCTTGTCGCTTGACGGCCTGCGAGGGCTCGGGGCGCTGACAGTGTTCCTGTATCACGTCGACATCATGGTCAAGCCGTTTGGCGCGGGGGGTCCGAGCCTCTTCCCTGGCACCGCGTCGGTTATGGTGTTCTTCATCCTGTCTGGCATAGTGCTGTCTCTTGTTCCCCTTAAGCACATGGGAAACGGCGGGTACGACTGGCTTGGCTATTACCCAAGAAGGGTCGTCCGCCTTTGCGTGCCGCTGTTTGCGGCGATTGCACTGGCCCTTCCTGCGGGCTACGTGGCATGGCGCCTGGGGTCCACGTCGCGCTCCGCGCTTGCCGTCGCCTACGACGCGGGCCTTCCCACTGCGGTTCATGACATCCTCATGCAGTTCGACGTGCTGTTCAACGTGTCCAATGGCCTCAACGACCTCTTTGGCGCGCAGCTCGTCCGCGTTGACTCTCCCGTCTGGTCCATGAGCTGGGAGCTCTGGTTTAGCCTGACGCTTCCGCTGGCCATCTGGTGCATATCAAGGATTCGCCGGACGGGTCTGGCGGTTGTTGCGGCCTTTATTGCGGTGCTTGTCTCGTACTGGACGGGCTACTTTCCGCTGCGCCTTTGCCTGATGTTCTGGCTTGGCGTCATGGCGGCCCGGCAATTCGACAAAATCAAGGCCGTCAAGCTTTCAATCCAGGCCGAGCTGGCGCTGCTTGTGGCCTCCGTTGGCGTTATCGAGCTCTCGCTCGTGTGGCATCCCGGCGGGGTCCTTGAGGCGTTGGAGTCCACCGCCATGAACGCGGCCTGCCTGGTGGTGGTTGTCGTCGCGATCGCCGACGGGTTCACGCGCCGTGCGCTCTCTGCGGCCCCCATGGTCTTTTTGGGAAAGGTGTCGTACAGCCTCTACCTTACCCACGCCATTGTCATCGGTGCGCTCGCTGCCCTGCTGCCCAGGCTCGGGATTGTCGACCCGCTCGCGATTGCCGCGGTCTCGCTGCCCGCAAGCATGCTCGTCTCCGTTGCCTTCTGGCGCATCATCGAGGTTCCCAGCATGAACCTGTCGCGCTCGCTGGCATCGTCAGGGCCTAGGGACGCCGTTCGATAATGCGTCGTACTTGGCTTCGTTTGGAGAGAGCTGGTCATGAATAGCCCAAAGCCCGTCCATCGCGTTCTCTTTGTCTGCCATGGCAACATCTGTCGCTCGACGAGGTAACCGCTGATTATCAGGCGTATCAACCATTCAAATCATCTGACCTACTACCTTTTTACTACTCATAGAGGCTCAGGCGCGACAGGTCAGATGGTTCCGCTTTTCACAACAGCCTACTTTTTCGACCGTTCAACAGGTCAGTAGATTAATTTACTTATCGGCATGCTAGAGTTGTACCTGCTACACAGCTCTAGCATTTTTATGCTTGCGCTTCACAACCGAAGACACTCAACCAGCGACAAGGAGGGGTATTTGCCCTTTCTCCTTGCTGGTTCGTGCTATTGCGAGGCGCTTGGAGCTGTGTAGCAACTGTGGGTGGATACTCCTCCTTTTCGTGCTGCACAATCAGCTCTTCGGATGAGCCTCCTTCCACGGTTCCCGCCACGCCAATGGAAGGATTATTTTTATGGCAAACAAAGCACCAGCACAATGCCCATCTTGCGGAGAACGCGCAGGCTGGAAATGTACGGGAGAATCTAATAAAGGTTTCAGCGTGGGAAAAGCCGCTGCTAGGCGGGCACTTTTACCGGGCGGCTAACCCACACAAACCCCCGAAGAGCCTTTTTTATGCCGTCAATCTCTCGAAACACCCGCCCGACCTATGGCGTTATATAACGTCTGCCTCGAACAACCAACTGCCTCGCATATTTCGGTAATGGAGTAATCCTTGGACTGCCACATCTTAATTGCAGTATCCATATCCCTACGAGGCCTCCCCAACTTCTTGCCTCTGCGCCTCGCTGCCTCTAGGCCATCGTTCACTCTGCTGCGGCACATTTCTACTTCAAGTTCAGAAAATGCAGCAACGATAGTAAGAAAAAATCTTCCCTGTGGTGTGTTTGCCTGAAATCCTTCTTTAAGACTCGTTAAGCCAACTCCCATTTCTTCCAGCTTATTAACGAGACTCAACACCTGCTGGGTTGAGCGACCCAAACGGTCAATAGAGACACACACCAATTCGTCCCCATCCTGAAGCTCGCTCAGCAACTTTTGCAACTCGGGTTTATTTTTTGAAGTACCGCTAACGCGCTCAAGAAAAATGAGTTCACATCCTGCATCTTTTAGCTGATCTTCTTGACGGTCAAACTTCTGGGCATCTTTGCCAGTGCTAACCCTGCCATAGCCATACTTCATTTGCCCCTCCTTTTTAGACTATATTATTAGACTAATTTAACTGGGCAAACATTGCAAGAAACAGCAGTCTAAAAATCAAATGTTTTTTAGACTTCCCTTCTGATAAAAAAGTATTTAGGTAATTCTGCCTTAATTTAAGGTTGTTTACATTCATACTTTCCTTTAGTTGTCAATCGTAATTCAATTATTCTCATAAATCTATTGGAATTCTCCATATTTATGATATAATCAGTTACAGAAAGAACAGTTAGTCGCTCGGAATGGAGCATGCATGCACAACCGTAACAAACCTCCTCCCCCTCCCCACAGAACGGGACTCCCATCCCCATCATCAAAGTCTTTATTCAAGTCAAAAGTTAGGAAAGAGACATGAGTCTCAGCATGGCCAATCAACACAACATAGTTTTTGACTGGCGAAAACCCTATCTATTCTTTGAAAGGAGCCAAATTTATGGCAGAAATAAATTCAACTTCCATCGATTCCCTTCCCGTAACGATCGCTGAAGGCGGCCGCAACAAAGCCCTCTACTACTTTGGTGTCCGACTGAAAAAGGAACATCAAAGCCCTTCAACGATTACCGACTTGATGCTTCAAGCAAACAAGACGCATTGCAATCCCCCAATGGAAGACGATGAAATCAATCGCATCATCCGAAATGTCCTGAACTTGGGTTCCAATAAGCCGTTGGGAACCGAGCGCAAAGGAAAACCCCTTCAGAAAGTACCTGCCGACCTTTCTACCGCCGAGCAGGCCGCACTCCAGCTTGAGGCACTATTCGCTGCTGATGATTTCATTACTTTCAACACTTGTTTCCAGAAAAGCCCTGAAGGAAAGTGGCTCCCGAACGGCAAGCCCGTCTCCAAAATGGCCTTTCAGATAATCGATGAGTTACACAATGCAAACTCACTTGAGGAAGTGTTCCCAGAATATAATTCTCAGGCGGGAATCCTGTTCTGCGTCAACCCAACGGAATACGGGCAGCGCAAGAGCGCCGACGTTACAGCATTTCGAAATGCTCTTATTGAGTACGACGATATCTCAAAGGAAGAGCAAATCGAACGACTGCTCGACTCTGGCCTGCCCATCCTGTCGATGACCGATTCTGGGAATAAGTCTGTTCATACCATAGTGCGTGTCGACGCATCAAATGCGAAAGACTATAAGCGCAAGGTAGTAGAACTGCACAGGGCACTTGAAGCGAAATACGGCAGTCCCTGTGACTCTGCAAATAAGAACCCGTCAAGGATGACTCGTCTTGCTGGTGCAACACGTGGCAATAATGTTCAAAGCCTCCTATATACCGAAGTCAATGCCGATTCGTGTCTTGAGACGTTCCTAGAAAAATGTCCCAAGGAGCAAGCGACTGAAAAGGACGAGGTGCTTGGCTTCAACGAAATGGGTGACTTACTGATAAATCAACAAGATGCCTGCTTCGTTGAAGGAACGCCCGCAATCAAGGTTAAGGGTAACTATGAGTACGGTCAGAATGCCATCTACCGTGCCATTTTGAACAATCGAAAGGATGCAAGAGGTAGTTACCGCAAGGAGGTGATGGACTACCTTCATTTGATGGCTCCAAACAAGCGTCAAGCGGATCCAAGATTCATTCGTTTTAAAAACGGCGTGCTAGATATCGATACAGGACAGCTAGTAGACAACCCATGCGATTATCTACTCCTTAACGAAATCCCTCATAATTGGAATCCCGAAGCAAAGTCTGAGCTTGTAGATTCTACTTTCTACAGTATCGCCCAGAACAACGAGGCTGTCGTCGCAAACCTCTGGGAGATGTTCGGGTTGGCTCTCTATCGCGGTCATGACGTTTCGCGAATGATATTGCTTCAGGGCTCTGGAGCAAATGGTAAAAGCACGTTACTTGACATGCTTAGGCATATGCTCGGAGAAGACAATTGTTTCTCTCTATCTATCTGCGATTTGGGCGAAAAATTTCAGCTCGTTCCCGCAATGGGCAAGCTCGCTCTAATCGGAGATGACATCTCTAACGACTACGTCAATGGAAAAGCCTGTGCCGTCATGAAGAAATTCGTGACTGGAGACACAGTGAACGATCAGTACAAGGGAGGCGCAACGTTCCAATTCAAGCCTTATGCGACCTTGATTTACTCATGCAATGAGATACCAAAGTTCGCAGACGGAACATACGGTTTTGAAAGAAGAATTCACCCGATACCTTTGTTGGCTAGGTTCACCCCTTCTAATGCTGGGTTTGATCCAAACCTCAGCGAAAAATTGAAGGAAGAACCCTGTATAGAATACGCTTTAGCAAAGGCTATCGAAGCTCTTTGTCGATGCAGGGCAAACATGTCCCTAACAGCAAATGTGCTATCCAAGAAGATGGCTCAAGAAATCGTTAACGACAACGATTCGGTTCGCGCCTTCTTTGATGGGACAAAGTCTGATGTGACCTCGTTTGTTGGAAAGACAAACATTAGCGTCTACTCTTCATATGATTCATGGTGCAGAGACAACGGTGTCGAACCCCTCGGGAAGAGCAACTTCTCAAAGAAGCTGTGCGCCCATACTGGGCTGGGCACGAAGAGCTCAAACGGTGTAAGAATCTACACCACACGAGCACGTTAGACCGCTTCTGCATCACCAATTTGATGTATATATTGTTTACTGTTTTCGCAGTTAGATAACTATATAGAACGTTTAGCACGCTATTTTATTAGTTTAAGATTATTAAAAGTATATATACCCCCCTGCCGTGTAAAAACAGCAGGGGGGGTATGAACGATTTGAAGCAAGCCGTGCTAAACGTTCTTACGAGACAACAAAGGCCTTCGGAACGCGCAGGCAACAGCCCTAACGAGCCCGTGTTAAACGAGGCAGGCCAATGTCCTTCTATTTTCGACAAGCTAGGATAGGGGGTGTCTTTTACACTTTGAAAGTGTTTTAGCTTTATCAAACAGCCCCTATGGGGTCGAACTAAACGTCACTTCGATATGAAAAGCTCCGTCCGTCCACGACAGCTCAATACACCCCTACTTCAAGGGCTTTAAAGACAGGGCAACGTTGTTCCCGTTGCCCCTATGAAATATAAATCTCGCATCAACTGCCTTATTAAAATCAGACTCTTAAGAACCAACCAATTTGTTCGTGCTCCTCCTGCCCTTAAGAAAGACAGATGCCCCGCTCTGCTCCACCAGCTACATCTATCGTCTGCAATATAACGTAGCAATCAGAGCTGCCTTGTTTGTAAGAACGGGGACGTAAACCATATTTGGATAGGCTAGCTCGTGATGCGAATTTTTCCCTTTAAATGAATATGTCCGTCTGAAGAAGGGAGGTCTTCCTTGAGGTCTTCAATAAGGTCATCGGTTTCCTGCTCAAGACTTTTTCCCTCGGTCGCACCGCATCGTTTGCAAGTCTTTGGTTCGTAGTAGGTCTGTTCCTCCCAATCATGCCCAAGCGCTTCGCCTTTGGTCGCTCCGCAACGATCACAGGTTTTTGGTTCGGTGCAAGTAGCTTCTTTCCAATCATGACCGAGCGGATCCCCCTCCGTTTCCCCACATTCAGTACAGGTTTTTGGCTCGGTACATGTTGCTTCAACCCACTTATGGGCATGCCCACAACCAGATACGGTTAGGACAATAAGGAAACAACACAGCAACGCCGTCATTTTTTTCATTGGTCTACCTTTCATCCGCTTCTTTATGAGCTTGAATTAGCTTTCGCTCACCGTTAATTGACAGCAGCTACCACATATGCTTGCAGTATTTGCATTTGTACTGTTTGCCAGTTTGCTTTAGAGCCGTGGAAGCCAGGATTGCTCTACCGCTAATTCTCTCAACATCGTGAGACCCACAGATGGGGCATTTGAGATTCTTTGCTATCTCAGCTTGCCTCTCCTGCTCCTCGCGCTTTTTTTCGGCCCTCTTCTTTGCGCGCTCGGAAGTCTCTTTCTCTCTTTTGGCGGCTTCATTTCGTTGCTTAAACTCATACCTTTGACGTTCTCTTTCACGCCGCTCCTCAGGAGTGAAATAGCGCTTATCGAGCTGAAATTGGAAATACCATTCAACTATGTTGCCCAAGATGCAAGCGGCAGCAATGCAGATCACCCAAGGGAAAAAAGCCAAAAACGCCGCAAGCAGAAGTATTGAATCAGCACTCCCGTACATCCAGATTGTAAGTGGAACTATCGACAGAGCCGCAACGATATACAGCCCTCTGACGATTTTTCTGCTTACCACTTCCTTTACATCCTCTCTTGCCAAATCGGTATCACGTACGCAACTTGCCTCAAGAACGGTAAGCGTCTCTTCATCCATTAGCATCAGCGATATTTCACCGTGTTTCCAGCGAACAACAACGTCTCTACTAGCATCGAAGTTTTCCGATAAATTGCCGACAGGATTAAAACCTGCAACGGTGTCCTTAGAGAGCGTTAGCCCTGTACACCCATCGCATTCAAATAAATAAAGGCCGTCGTTGCCACAACCCAACAAAGCCCCTTTGAATTCTCCCTCAAGGACTCCGCGGCGTTGAGAGGGCTCAATGACTGGCCAGTCTACCTTATCCGATAAGTCATCCCCGTCGCTTTTCTCTACGAGAGCCTTTTTGGCTTCCCCCTGTTGCCTGATTTCTTTTGACGAATCGTTGCAATCTAGAGTCCTAAGCTCCATATCGTCTTTCGTGCAACATCTTGAATTGTGGCTATCCGAGCATCTGGTATCGCGCTCTGAACTGCCGTTAATTAGAGAATCTGCGCCCACATCTTCGCTTTCGGGCTTACCGCATGCTTTTCCATCAGATGGGGATGAATGCCCATCCTTTGTTTTCGAACTGGATTCTGCCGATCTTTTGCCTATCCGCTTTCCACAGCTCGAACAGAAGACAGAATCCTCATCGACCTCTGCCCCACAATACCTGCAATACATACAAGCACCCTTCTCCACAGCACGATAAAAATGAAAAGATGCCTCTTGTTGCAGCGGTTGGGAGGACATCCATCCACGGGTCACCACAACCGCTCAGCACTCGGTATAACGAACCAGCCTGAGAGAAGGACAGATGCCCTCCCAGTCACTGGTTCGCTTCTCTTAAGTTGTGAGTGCCATCATGTAAAACATGATTGCGGTTGTGGTGATTTAAATCTTAGCATCGAACCCAATGCACAGACCTTTGCCTGAACGCCAAATCCGCCAACGGGTCTTTTTCATTGATAACTTGCGTCCCGAATCCTATTGGGCATGGCCTTCCGATCCCATCTCATGCTGTGAATTCAATGTTTGCGGAATCAATATCATCAGTTACAGCGGGTAAACCAATGGTTATTGCACACGCCATATCCGCACTGGCGCAAAATTGTTGCAAGACGCTTATCTGACGCTTTTGCTCAAATATCAGCACATCACAATCAATCAAACTGCGATTTCAATTGATGTCCGCTTGGTCTATAGCAAATATGCACGCTGAGAGCGAAATTCGGGCTTGGAATTGCACCGATGGACACTTACTTCAACCCCATCCCCAACGGGGCAAATAGGCCTCATTTCCTTCGATTTAACCCAATAAACGAACCCTTTTACCATGGCATAGGCAGCCCCATGGCTACAATCATGTTGTCGTGCTTGAGTCTCTGAAAGGAGATTCAAGCTATGTCGAATAGGAAAGATAACAAGGGGCGAGTTCTCCATCGCGGAGAAGGCCAGCGCCCAGACGGTCGCTACTCGTTCAAATACACCAATTGGATGGGAAAAACCTGCTTTGTCTATTCGTGGACTTTGACAATTCACGACCAAACGCCGCACGGCAAAAAGAGAGACCTCTGCTTAAGACAAAAAGAGCAGCAGGTTCAAAAAGACCTCTTCGACCACATTGCACCTGAGAACATGAACGTCATGACTCTGGTTGAGAACTACCTTGCGACCAAGGTTGCGGTACGGAAGACAACCGTTAGCGCCTATAAAACCGTCACCAATTACCTGAAAACAGACAGCTTCAGCAAAGCCCAAATCTCAAACATTACGGTGTTGGATGCAAAGAAATGGCTCATCCACCTTCAGCAAGATGTTGGAAAGGGATATAGCAGCGTCTGTAGCATCCGAGGCGTACTCAGACCAGCTTTCCAACTGGCCGAAGAATGCGGAATTATAAGACGCAACCCTTTTAACTTCGAGCTTATCAATGTGCTGGTCAACGATACGGTATCCAGAGAATCGTTAAGCGTTAGACAGGAACGGCTATTCCTTGAATTTATGCGCTCGGATCACCACTTCTCTCGCTACTTTGAGACTTACTTCATCTTGCTGAACACTGGACTCAGAATTTCTGAATACTGCGGCCTAACCCTTGATGACATTGACTTTGAAAATCACTGCATATGCGTTCAAAAGCAACTCCATCGTGCGAGAGATATGCAGTATTACATTGAAGAACCCAAGACGAAATCTGGTATGAGGTATATCCCTATGACCGCTTCTGTCGAAAAGGCCTTCCACAGCCTCATCGGACAGAGGACGCAGCCAAAAGAAGAGCCCGTTATTGATGGGGTTAGAGGCTTCATCTGCCTAGACAAGAATGAGATGCCATGCGTTGCTCTGCATTGGGAGCATAGGCTCAAACACGCCGTCATTAAGCACAACCGCATCTATAAGGAAGAACTGCCTCATATAACTCCGCACCAGCTCAGACACACTTTTTGTAGCCGAATGGCACGCGCTGGCATGAGTCCAGCAAAGCTCAGATACATTATGGGGCACTCAGATATCAACACCACCTACAACGTTTACACCCATCTTGGGCTTGAAGATATTCAAGACGAGATGCTTGCTATTGAACAAAACCGCAGGTAGACATTGGTAGTAAAAATTTGAACCGTACTACGTTTTTACTACTTTTGCTTTTACTTTTGACTGATTTCTGGCCTTAATAAAGTGGATTTCCTTCCCCATATCGGAAACTGATTTTTAGAACCATTCAACTCGTTGAATGCAGTAGAAGTGTTGGGGATAGAGGTCTTATCTTGTTATTATCGCAGGTAGAGATTGATATTTGAGCGCTATTTCAAACTGGCTAAGAAATAACACTCTGTATGCGCCCGGCTTCGACTCTTTAGCAGCCCTCTATATGAAAGGAAACCGCTCATGCAACGCATACTGTTTATCTGCCACGGCAACATCTGCCGCTCGACGATGGCTGAGTCGGTGTTTACCGAGCTGGTGCAGCGCGCCGGGCGCGCAGGCGAGTTTGTCATTGACTCCGCTGCGACCTCGACCGAGGAGATCGGCAACCCGCCGC
>ENA-OQDL01001696-OQDL01001696.1-human-gut-metagenome-genome-assembly--contig:-NODE-1696-length-10335-cov-2.495102_pt1 | contig 10335 bp, 14 predicted proteins | sample MGYA00242782_ERZ504609 | MGnify/ENA primary metagenome ERZ504609 (study PRJEB26092, sample SAMD00036320) | human gut metagenome | host: Homo sapiens | study: EMG produced TPA metagenomics assembly of... | reverse complement strand
ATGGGGCAGACAAGCTGGCAAAGGCAGGAAGCAGCTATAAGGATATAATCGGATATTATTATAAGGATGTGACAGTGGTGGATATAAGCAGTGTACGTAGTGAGCAGTGATATGCCTACAAAAAATTTGATAGCATGGATAGTAGAAATGTGGTAATATCGAAAAATACCCCTGTGTACTGAATGGAGGTACTTTAGTGGCGAAAACCGTACTTTCTGTGAAAAAGCATGCAGCAAAAACAGACCAGCAATAAAATGATTTTCTTCATCATTCCCTACACCCGCCTTTTCACGCATCATCGGATAACCTCACTTAAATAACCCATTAAAACTTTTATTTCCCTCAAAGAACTCATTCAACTGATTGCCCCAGGTGACACAATGAGATTTGTAGTAGTCCCAGGATATACTGAGCAGCTCAAGAGCTCTATCGGTTGTAACTCCGGCAGAAAACCACTCATAGAGAAAATGTGCGATATAAATATCAACGCCGACGACGATTGGCAGCAACAGATAAAAGTACTGATTTCGTCTGAATACAAAGCGATTGGCAGAAAACAACAGACACGCCGCTAATATCAGGATTACGAAAAACAGGACCGCCAAAAGCAAATGAATGGCAATCATCATCACCAGCATCGTAATGGCATTTTCAAATAACGTCGACATTTTAATATAAGCAATCACAACACCTGCTAAACGCCTACTAACAAGGCGGCACCTGCAATCGTTCCTAAGAATTTTCCAATCCATTCTTTCAATTCGATAGCAGGATAGCTCAAATAATAGTAGATAAAGACGCATATATTCCATAAGGTATATGCCGTCACACCCAAATTAATGAGATTCAAGATGCCGCCGAAAAAGTAATTGAGGCCATATTTAAGATACCGATGATGATTTCATCCTTCTGTCCTAAATAATTGACGATTACATAATCAAGGGCAAAATCCCACAACCAGTTCAAACAAAACACGCCAACAATAATAGCCGCATTTATTAATAATTCGTGAAAATGCTCCTTAGTCTCCCTCCACATCAACAGCACCACTCCTCATGTTACTTTTACATCTGCTATTTTCTTGGTCGTCCAATGACATCCAACTGTAACGACACCACATTGTCAGACGGTTGTTTAACAGCACCTTCAAAGCGGCCTAGCATGGTAATTGAATTGCCGACTTGAATAGTTTCCAACCAGTATCGGGATTCGAGGTCCCCAATAACTTCATAAGCCTTATTGTTGTACTCCCAAAAATATACGCGGATATATTTGTGATCAGAATTAAAAAACGTTCCCATATGTACGACGGTTCCAGTCAGTTGAAGAAATTTTCCTTTATAGCGTCTTTCCGTTTCTCGAGGATTTCTGTTATATTCCTCCATCAGCTTTTCAGCCGTCATAGAGTAAGGATTATTTATCGTGCCGATTGTATATTGGGTAAAACTAGGGAGTGATTGCTGCACCGTGCTAGAAGACCGGACCGGATCCGTTGTAGATGTCGGTATCTCAAAAAATTTAATCACCAAGCCCATACCGATGAAATAAAAAGGAGAATTGAAAAAAATACAAAGATATCCTTCAGACTGGGGATGATATCTCCTGCCCCTGGGTTCTTATATACGGGTGTTTCATTCAGAACGACGCCGTCGACAGGCAGCCTTGTCGATACATCAGTGGGGCCCGAATTGCTTTCTTCAAAAGACTTACTCTGTGGTGGCCCAAATAACTTCTGATAATCATCTTTTACATCTGGATGATTTTCATCAAATGAACGGCGCAGCCAATCGAAGGCATCCCGGTTCGAGGGCTCAAATCCTTCTCCTTTCACATACATCATCCCTAATTGATGCATGGCATAAAACGGGTCTTGTGAAACCGCCTGCTGATAATACTGGAAAGCTTTCTTATAATCTTTCTGGGGAATTCCAATCCCGTCATAATACATATCTGCCAGCCTGCATACTGCCTCAATCTTCCCCGCTTTAGCTGCCTGTTCAAAATATTGATGGGCTTCGGCCCACCGTTCTTTCTCATAAGCCGCCTGGCCCAAAAGCCACGGATCCGTAATAGGAATAGGCTTTTTCTTCGTTTTTTTCGGCGATGAAACAACGGGAGGTGTTATCGATGTGTTTCCGTTCAGCGAAAGCGCTTCCTTCAGTCTCGCTGCGCGTTCTCGAGCTCCCGGTTCATTGACGGCCTCTCCTTTTTTATACCATATAAGTGCTTCTATCAAATCTTTTTCTGTGCCTCGCCCTTTTTCGTATAACTTGCCTACGGCTACCGCTCCATGTTCTTTGCCATAGAAAAAAGAGTTTTTATACCATTTCATAGCCTGAACATAGTCTTTTTCAACTCCCCTTCCATGCTCGTAATATTGAGCAACTTGGAACATGGAACTCACATTATGACGCTGGGCGTTTTTTAAAGCGCGTGCAAACAAATCCCTATCAGCCTCATAAACAGTGGCTCTTTCAATCAAATCATTACCGGGATAATATTTTTCCACATTCTCAGGACTCTTATCCTCCGTATAATCCGAACACTGAGATGTGCTGATACATTCCCCATTTCCAAATCCACATTTGTTTTGATTGCCACGACCATAATGCAAACACTTACGCTTATCTCTGCGCTCTTCACCATCTTTTAAGCGAACTAAATCCACTGTAGAATTTGTTCCCTGTTTCCATCCAGACGATCGCTTTTTACCCAAGGATTATCCCACCATTTCAAAACGCACAAAAAAGTGTATTATATATTACATATTCGACACAAAATAATAAATTCCTGCTAACAAAAAACAGGACCTCACTAATTGAAGCCTTGTCGGTCTTATTTTATTGTATAAAAGAATTTCAAATAGCTGCTTAGTTAAATTTTGGGCGGCTAGTTTTGATATTTTTGTAGTTGGTGATTATATGGTAAAATAAAATGATAGTATGCACAATACAATGTTGTATAAAACATTGTATTGTTCCCTAAATAAAATCGTGGAAACGATGCCGGATTCCGTAAGAAATCGGGATATTGAGTTTCTTGTATCTGGAGCTAATAGAATGCTGCAAAATCAAAATAAAGCACTCAAGGAGACCAGCCCGTATAATGCGGTCATCACGCGGGAGCAGTTTTTGTTCCATGAGGTGCGGACGACAGCGCGGCTTATCGAAGAAGGGTTATCTCGGGACGAGGTCATCGATCGTATTGTTACAGATAACCTGTTCCAATACCCAACGGAAAAGACCATCCGCCGCATCGCATACGCCTGTCTCAGACGCCTTACGGCTCTGCAAAATGACACGCTGGTACAAGCCATTGCCCAACAGCCTGCCGACGTAGCCAAACAGATTTGTCTGTATGCCATGATGTGTCAGTACCGGTTGATTGGGGATTTCATGATTACCGTCATTGGGGAAAAATACAAGAAACTGGACAGTTCGTTTAGCAAAATGGATGTAAATGTATTCCTGCTTCGCTTACAGGAGCAGGACGACTGGGTAGCGACGTGGAGCGATTCTACAATTACCAGGATTCGCCAGGTCATCATGAAAACCCTGGTAGAAAATGAATATATCGACAATATCAATACCAATCGGTTAAATCCTGTCTTGATTATGCCTATACTGGAAAATGAAATTAGATCCGCTGGCCAAGAAATAGCGCTGCCGGCGTTTAACTGCTTAGGATGAGGAGAGAAAAACGATGAGTGAGATAATGAGACGGCTCGATTCCCTGCGGGAACTTATCCAGAGCAAGGAATTTCTGGACGGAAAAGGTTTGTCAAACGAAGTAAATATCCGGATCTTTTGCTACGATGCCAAAGACGAAATGACCGTCCGTCACTTTACGGATAGATTGGTCACGAACCAGAGCCTGGACTGCCATCTAATTGAATACAACCTGTACCAGGTCTTTCTGTCCATTTGTGACAGCAAGCGCATCACCGACAAGATTGCCGAACAAGAGAAAAAGCGAGGTAAGGCCTTCATCTTAGAACAGCTGCAGCGCTTAGCCAGTAACGATGCCTTTGTCCAAAAAATGACTTACGAACCGCATAAAAGCGGGGATGTCATTTTGATTACCGGTGTCGGGGCAGCTTTCCCTTTTATCCGTATCCATACCCTGTTGGATGCCATGCAGCCTCGTTTTTCTGATGTGCCAGTCCTCGTCATGTACCCCGGTACGTTCAACGGACATTATGTACGATTATTTGATAAACTGACACCGAATCCCTATTACCGGGCATTTAACGTCATGTGAGGAGGAGCTGGAGCATGAAAATCAAGAATATGTTTTCCGAAGATATCAACCGTAAAATCAACGGCGTCGTCAAAGTCGACGAAAATGTAGACGATGTCCTCATACAGGAATTAAAGGAATATGTTATCACCAAGGAGCTGAAAAAGCATTTCATCACCTTCTTCAATACCTATGACGATTCATTCCAGACACCGACCTCCGATATCGGTGTCTGGATTTCCGGCTTCTTTGGCAGTGGTAAATCCCACTTCCTGAAAATGCTCTCATACCTTATGGAAAATAAAGAAGTCCAAGGTATCCGAACGGTAGAACGGTTCCGGAAAAATTAAAAATCTCAATGAGGTCATCATTCTTCAGCTGTAATACAGCTTCGCGTACCGGCGTGCGGGATACATTCAGCTTGTCGGCAAATTGTTTTTCTGAATAAACTTCGCCGGGCAATAACTCCCCTTTCACAATGGCTTCTTTTAAGTATTGATAGATTTGATCTTTATACGATACTTTTTTTAACATGATGAACTCCTTCGTCGGTAACTCGTATCTTGTATGTAGCATACTACTACGTAAAAAAATGTCAAGAAGATTTCAATTGTTTTACATGAATTTTTCCAGTGCTTTACATGTTCTATATGTTCTTTTGGTATGCTGTAAAAAATAGACTAAAAGGTGGGTATTTTTATGGCAAAGACTTATGTGCTCGATACGAATGTCCTGATTCAGGCTCCGTATGCTATGCAGTGTTTTGAAGATAATCATGTCGTTATTCCCCTGGTTGTCGTGGAAGAATTGGATGGACTGAAAAAAGCGGATGGTGAACGCGGGTTCAATGCCCGGCAAGCCATCCGCTTTTTGGAACGTTTAAGGCTCCGCGGCAACTTACTGGACGGCGTAGCCCTTGATAACGGCGGCATGGTGCGTATCGAGATTAACTGCGTCCATGAGGCGCTGCCGGAATCGCTGCCTGACGATCAGGCCGATAACCGAATTCTCAAAGTCTGCTGCCACCTGCAAAGCTGTCAGCCCATTTTGGTCACCAAAGATCTGGTGCTGCGGCTCAAAGCCCAGGTGCTGAATATTGAAGCTCAGGATTTCAGTACGGAACAGGTACTGCCCGAAAAGAACGGCTATACCGGCCGTCAGACCTGCTACGTCCCGGAAAGCGACTTCGATTCCTTTTTAGAAGAAGGCATCGATGCCGGCCGTCTCTACCAAATCGACGACCATGCCCAGCGCTACGACGTGACGGTGCAGGAAAATGAATTCATCATCTTACAGGCCGATGCCTCCCTTCGCAAGACCCACTTAGGACGGGTCCACAAAGGGCGCGTCATCCCCCTGACCTACAGCCGCGTTTCCCCCTATGGCATCAAGCCGCGAAATGCAGGCCAGTACTTTATGCAGGAAGCCTTGATGCAGTCGGCCGAAGAAGCACCGTTGGTCATCATCAAAGGCCAGGCCGGCACGGCCAAGACCTTCTACTCGTTGGCCGTCGGTCTTGAAAAGATTATCAACCATCCGACGGGCGAATACCGGCGTATCCTCATCTGCCGGCCGAATGCCCAATTCGACTCGGATATCGGCTTTTTGCCCGGCGATGAACAGGAAAAGATTTCGCCCCTCATGCGGCCTATTATCGACAACCTGGAACAGCTCATCGACAGCAATGAAGCCGAACGCTATGAAAACGAAAGAGAACTGGCCGAAAAGATTGAAGAAATCTTCGACCGCCACGTCATCCAGACCGAGGCGCTAAACTTCATCCGCGGCCGGTCCCTGGAAAAGACGTATCTCATCATCGACGAAGCGCAGAACATGACGCCCAATCAGGTAAAAGGCATCATCACCCGGGCCGGCAAAGGCACAAAAAATCATCCTCGTCGGCGACCCCAACCAGATTGACCGTCCCTTCCTCGATGAACGGACGAACGGCCTTACTTATGCCGCCGGCAAGATGAAGGGCAGCCCCTTATGCTATCAACTGACCATGCGGGCTGACGAATGCGAACGGTCCCCCTTAGCCCTGGACGCCGTTCAGCGCTTATAGTTTTTTTACGATTACGGTTTCAGATACTGTTGGGAAATGGCCGGATTCCACGAGCAGCAGCCGCCCGTTTCTTTTTCAAAGCGCCAGTGCTGGCGGACGTCGGGATACTTTTCGTGATCGACTTCGCTGAGGAACATCTCTAAAGGGCGGATGAAGTCGCGGTATTCGCCGTACAAGGTCTTATAGACGACGTACGTTTCCTTCGTTGCGGCATCGTCGGCCAGGCCGATAATACGGTACCGTTTCTGCTTAAAGTGACGCCACGTTTCCCCCGGTTTTGGCAGTTCCCGGCCGGCCACAAAGGCGCTGAGGGCAGCCAAGGACGGCAAAAAGCGGCGGCTTTCACCCACTTGGCATCGACGAAGCCTTGACGGCTCATGGCTTCCAAGAAGGCTTTCAAAGGCTGATAGTAGCCGTTAAAGTCGAGGAAGGCGAAGCGGCCTTTGAGGTGACCGAGTTTTACTTCACTCATGACCTGGCTGATTTCTTCTAACGTGCCGAAGCCTCCGGGAAAGGCCAGGAAGATATCCCCTAATTCCATCATCTTCGCTTTGCGTGAAGCCATGTCCGGCGTGACGATGAGCTTTGTCAGGCCTTCCTGTTGGAGCGCCGTATCGATAAATTCCTGAGGCTCTACGCCGATGACGGCGCCGCCCTTTTTTAAGGCTCCGGCAGACAAGGCGCCCATGAGCCCCGTTCGGCTGCCGCCGTAAATCAAAGTATGTCCGTGCTCGGCAATCCAAGCTCCCAAGGCCGAGGCGTCGGCTTCATAACTGGGATCGTTTCCCCGGCTGGCGCCGAGATAGACAGTGATGTTCATCGTGTTTCCCTTCTCTCCTCTATATTCATGGCCTTGACGGCCATTGTATGCTACAATAATACTATCTATTATAGCATATGTGAGGAGTATTCCGGCGTATAAATGTCAGGAAAAACCGCAGCTGTCCGGCAAGTTTTATCGGCGAAAGAATTTCACGTCAAGAGAAGAGATTTCGGTCGCGGTAATCCGTGCCCTTAAGGATTTCATATCCCGCGACGAGCTGATGCTGCTGGCCGACAGGCGGTTCATAAAAGAGCTTCACCTATCGAGGTATACGTAAAAGGCGTATTCACAAGAAACTTCTTGCGAAACGCCTTTTTCTTATCTATGCGAAAACGAAAGGAGCCGATCCCTTGCCTAAAGAAACAGATGCGCCCAACTTTTTTATCGGCCGCAGCGACACCATTGCCAACAATGATAAATTATCCCATAAATCCCGCCAAAGCCTGTATACGGCCCGGGCGGCCAATACGGTCGACGCCTATCGCTCGGACTGGAATGACTTCTGCGACTGGTGTGCCTACCACGAGATGTCGTCCTTTCCGGCAGAACCGGAAACGATCGTCAACTACATCAATGACCTGGCTGACAATGCCAAGGCCAACACCATCGCCCGACGCATCAGTGCCCTCACGGAAAATTTCGATGCCGCCGGGGTCAAAGACAATCCCTGCCGCTTTCCCATCGTCCGCAACGCCCTGCGCGGTATCAAGCGCATGAAAGGCACGATTCAGCACGGCAAGGCGCCGGTCCTCTTCGACGACATCAAAGAAATGCTGACCTTCCTCGAAGGAAAGGACATCCAGCAGATTCGGGACCGGGCCATCTTATTGGTCGGCTTTTACGGTGCCCTGCGCCGGTCGGAACTGGCCGGCATCGACGTCGAAGACTTGAAATTCACCCGCCTGGGGCTTTTAATCACCCTGCGCAAATCGAAGACCGACCAGTTCGACCAGGGCCAGATGATCGCCATCCCCATGGTAAAGGATACGAATCTCTGCGCCGTCACGGCGTTAAAGAATTGGCTCGACATGAGCGGCATTACGACGGGCCCCGTCTTCCGCGGTCTGACTAAAGGACACCATATCCGCAAGACGCGGATCTCCGATAAGGCCATTGCCCTCATCGTCAAGCACTACGCCGAACTCATGGGCATGAACCCCGATGATTACGGGGCCCACAGCCTGCGCCACGGCTTTGCCACGTCGGCCGCCCAGCACCACGTCGAAGAACGGCAGATCATGCGCCAGACCCGCCATAAGTCACAGGCTATCGTCCGCCGTTATATCGACGAAGCCGACCGCCTCGTCGACAGCCCGATTTTAAAAATTACAGAAGATAAGTCTTAAGGGACCAGCTGTGCAGCCAAGACCTGCCGCACATGACCGGCCTTGCCGGCGGCGACGGGCAGGCGCAGGACTTGACCGGGCTGAATGGCACGATCGCCGGTCAGTTTATTTTCGTCGAGGATGGACTGGATGACCTGACGTACATCCGTATCCTCATCGACGACGACCGATGCCAGCTGCCAAACGGTCTGTCCCGGTTCGACGCGAACGGAAACGTATTCCTGTGAAGGCTGATAGCTCCAGCCGATTTGGGTGCACATAAAGATAGCCAGGCCAATCAAGGCGACATATTTCAGTAACGGGCCTCTCCCTTTTCGTCTTCTTCTCATGGTTATCACTCCTAAGTAAAACGAACGTTCTAAGAACAAGTGTTCGTCGACACCCTTATTATAGCTTCGAACAGTTGTTCCTGTCAAGGCGATTTGAACAAATGTTTGATTTTTTTCGGTATTTTCGGTATAATGTGACTAGCTATACTGGAATGATTGTAACTTGCCAGAGACTGGAGTGACTATATATGATTACCAATGAAAAAATGCTGACGACCCGTCAAAAACAGATATTAGAATACATCCGCACCTGTGTCCACCAATTCGGCTATCCCCCGTCGGTACGGGAAATCTGCAAAGAAGTCGGCCTCAGCTCGACGTCGACGGTCCATGGTTACCTCCATCGATTGGAAGACCTGGGCTATATCCGCCGCGATCCGGCTAAGAACCGAACGATTGAACTCCTCGACGAAGGTTCGTGGCGTTCGAAGAAAATCGTTCCCCCTGCCCCCTCGTCGGCCAGGTCCGTGCCGGAGCTCCCATCTTTGCCGAGGAATGCGTCGAAGATGTCTACCCCTTCCCGGCTGATTTTTATCGGCAATGACGACTGCTTCATGCTCATCGTCCAGGGGGACAGCATGAAAAATGCCGGTATCCTCGAAGGGGACCAGCTCATCGTCCGCCATCAGGACACGGCAGAAAACGGTGAAATCGTCGTCGCCCTCATCGACGATGAAGCGACGGTAAAGCGTTATTTCCGTGAAAAAGATGCCATTCGACTCCAGCCGGAAAATGATGAATACGAACCGATTTACACGCGAAACTGCAAGATTCTCGGCAAAGTCGTCGGCCTCTACCGTCAATATTAGGAGGTATCTTTATGGTTGATGTTGCTGCGGCAGCTGCCAACAGTGCGCTCTTTGACGGCATCCGCCCGGAAGACCGGTCAGCCATGCTCACCTGCCTCGGCGCCCAGACGAAGACCGTCCGGAAAGGGGAATTCTTGGTTCTGGCCCAAGACGAAGTCCGCTATATCGGCGTCGTCCTGAGCGGTGAAATCCACATGATCCACGAAGACCGCTGGGGTGACAAGGCTGTCTTGGCCGTCATCAAAGAAGGCGGCCTCTTTGGGGAGACCTTCGTCTGCGCTACGATATTGCAGTCTTTAGTCACCTTCCAAGCCGTCAAGACGACGACCTTCCTGACCCTGCCCTTTCAAAAAGTCCTCCACGTCTGTACCCAGGCCTGTCCCTTTCATCATCGGCTCATCGAAAATATGCTGCACCTCATTGCCGCAAAGAACGCCCAGCTCATGGAAAAGCTGGAAGTCGTCTCGAAAAGACCCTGCGCAAAAAACTGCTGACGTACTTTTCCTTCCAAGCGGAAAAGGCCGGCAGTTCGACCTTCACCATTCCCATGACGCGGATTCAGCTGGCCGACTATCTCTGTGCCGACCGAACGGCCGTCGCCCGGGAAATGTCACGCATGAAAGAAGAAGGCCTTATCGATGTAAATCAGCAGACCATTACCTTAAACTAAATACCAAAAAAGGAGTACTGCCAGCCATTGGCGGTACTCCTTTTTACATGCCTG
>ENA-OQDL01001695-OQDL01001695.1-human-gut-metagenome-genome-assembly--contig:-NODE-1695-length-10343-cov-2.564115_pt1 | contig 10343 bp, 12 predicted proteins | sample MGYA00242782_ERZ504609 | MGnify/ENA primary metagenome ERZ504609 (study PRJEB26092, sample SAMD00036320) | human gut metagenome | host: Homo sapiens | study: EMG produced TPA metagenomics assembly of... | reverse complement strand
CGATGTTTACACTCTCATTCCCGACGGAACGGAGCCCCATGAGTTCCAGCCGACGACGAAGACCATCAAGCGCCTCGGTCAATCGCAGCTCTTCGTCTACAACGGTCTGGGCATGGAACCTTGGGCTTCAAAAGTCGTCGATGCGGCCAAAAATACGTCCCTTCACACGGTCGATGCCTCTCAAGGCATTACGCCGATTAAACTCACCGACGAAGAAGAGGTCCACGACCACGGCGACTATGACCCGCATATCTGGCTCAGCCTGATCAACGCCCAGCAGGAGGTACGGAACATCGCTCATGCCCTGTCCGAAGCCGATCCGGCCAACAAGGCCTACTATCAGCAGAATGCCGAAAACTACAACCGGCAGCTCCAAGCCCTGCAGGACGAATATGCCGGCAAATTCGAAAAGGCGCCCCGAAAAGATTTCGTCACCGGCCACGCAGCCTTTGCTTACTTATGCCGAGACTTCGGCCTGACCCAACAAAGTGTCGAATCGGTCTTTTCCAGCGGTGAACCGAGTGCCCGCCAACTGGCACGGCTGGCCGACTACTGCCGGGCCCATAACGTAAAGACCATCTTCGTCGAAGACATGGTCAGTCCGGAAACGTCAGAAACCTTAGCTCGCGAAGTCGGCGCCCGCGTAGAGACAATCCATACCATCGAAACCAGCGAAGACGGCAAGTCCTACCTCGACCGCATGCGGGACAACTTAGAAAAGATTTACCAAAGCAGCCTGACTTGACAACCGGGCCGTTGAAAGTTACACTGTTCCGGTAAAAAGACACACAGGAGGCTCTCATGACAACCAAAAAATATAATGCCGTTATTTTCGATATGGACGGGACGGTCCTCAACACCTTAGACGACCTGACCGATGCCTTAAACCACGCGTTAGCTCAGACCGGCCACGCCCATGCTTATACGACAGCCGATGTCCGCAATTTCTTCGGCAGCGGCGTCGTCGTTGCCATCACGCGAGCCTTAGCGATTGAACAGGGCCTCGCCTCGTATGATGAACTCGAAGCCGTCGGGCAGCCCGGCGACAAGGTCACCCCGCAAATCGATGCGCAGGAAATCACCCGCATCCAGGATATCTATAAGCCTTATTATGCAGCTCACTGCGCCGTAAAGACCGGCGAATACGACGGCATCAGCGCCATGATCCGCCGCCTCCGCGAAAAGGGCGTCAAAGTTGCCGTCGTATCGAACAAACCGAATCCTGCCGTACAGGACTTGGCTGCCGACTATTTCCCGGACCTCTTCGACAGCATCCTTGGCGAACAGCCGCAAATCCGCCGTAAACCGGCTCCGGACATGGTCCAAAAAGTACTCCGTGACCTCGGCCTGGCACCGGAAGAAGCCGTATATGTCGGAGATTCTGAAATCGATATCCAGACGGCCCAAAATGCCGGCCTCGACTGCATCAGCGTCACCTGGGGCTTTCGACCGGCCGAATTCCTGAAAAGCCACGGCGCCTCCATCCTCGTCGATGCACCGGACGAGATCGTCTCCGTCGTCATCGGCTGATTCGTCAAAAGACAGGTTCCCCCAACAAAAAAGAAGGTTTCTTTCCCCTATCTTCCGATAGAGAAAAGAAACCTTCTCTTTTTTATATTCTATTCATCTTCATCAGGGCCATCAAAAGCGGTACAGAAAATGCGGTGCAGGAACCGCTTGGTCCGTTCTTCCTTCGGATGCTGGAAGATATCTTTCGAGGTACCTTCTTCGACGATGACGCCGCCATCCATAAAGATGACATGGGTCGCCACGTCGGCAGCAAATTTCATTTCATGGGTGACGACGATCATCGTCGTCCCGGCTTTGGCCAAATCGCGCATGACCTTCAGCACGTCGCCGACCAGTTCCGGGTCAAGGGCCGACGTCGGTTCGTCAAATAAGATGACGTCCGGATTGACGGCAATGGCCCGGGCAATACCGACGCGCTGCTGCTGGCCGCCGGATAACTGAGCCGGATAGTAATCGGCCCGATCGATCATGCCGACGCGCTGCAGAGCATCCCGCGCCGTCTGTTCAGCTTCGGCTTTGGGAATGCCGCGGCCCGTCGTCAGGCCGAGCATGACATTCTCTGAAAACGGTCTTGTTGGCAAACAGATTGTATACCCTGGAAGCACGAAGGCCGTCATTTTTGCGGACAGCGGCAATTTCTTTATCGGAAGGCTTGCTCAAATCGATGTTCATGTCGGCGAATTCCATCTGCCCCTCGTCGGCCCGTTCGAGGAAGTTAAGACACCGCAGGAAGGTCGTCTTCCCCGAGCCACTCGGGCCCAAGATGACGACGACATCTCCTTTATTGATTTCCATATTGAGGTCTTTTAAGACCTCTACGCCGCCAAACTTTTTACGGACGTTTTTAATAGACATTAACATAGGCATACTCTCCTTACACGGCACGGAAGGCACCGATTCGTTTTTCAGCTATACGGTAAACGAGCTGGACAATCGTGCAGACGATGATGTAAACGACGAAGACATCCAAATAGGCTTCAATATAGTTATAGCCGTATGAAGCGGCAATTTTCCCGATAGCCAGTACGTCTTTGACCGTCATCAGGAAGGCCAGCGACGTGCCCTTGATCAAATTTACCGTAATATTGCTGACCGCCGGCAAGGCGACGACCAAGGCCTGGGGAATGATGATTTGGCGATAGGTCTGCCATTCCGAAAGGCCGATGGATACGCCGGCTTCCATCTGTCCCTTATCGATACTCATCAGGGCCGAACGGAATACTTCGGCCAATAAGGCGATGGTATTGAGGGAAAAGACGATGACGGCATACCAGAAAGGATTGACGCTTTCAAAAATATTAAAGGACGAGCCCATGGACTTCAATGCGAAGTTAAGGAAGCTCGGCAAAAGGCTGTACATCAATAAAATCTGTAGCACCAACGGCGTCCCTCGGACAAAGGAGATATAAAATCGCGTAATGCCCCGTCCCAGTTTATTCCCTCTCAGGCGAATGACGGCCATATAAAAGGAGATGGGCAGGGCGATGAGCAGTGACAGAGCCGTCAATCCTAAGGTAACGCCGATACCGTCCCAGATCTTATAAAACGTTTCAATCATAAAACCATAATCGAGTTCCATTTACGGCTCACCTCCTCCCGCCCGGGCATGACCCATATGGACGCCCTTGTCCAGAACGCCTTCAAGAAGGGCAAAGCCCTTTTCAATGATCAGGGTCATGATCCAATAAATGATCATACAGGCCAGATAAATTTCAATACTATAGGCTCCAAAATTTTGAGCGATGATTAAATTCCCCTTACCGATCAAGTCGATGAGGCCGATCGTATAGGCCAAGGCCCCTTCTTTCAGCAAGTTAATCGTCGAATTGCCGAAATTAGGCAGGGCAATGAGGGCCGCCTGGGGCAGCATAACCTGGTAAAAGGTTTGGAACGGCGTCATGCCGATGCTGACTCCGGCTTCATACTGGCCTTTGGGCACAGCTTGATAAGCCGCCCGAAAGACTTCCGAAATATAGGCTCCGAACAAAAGGGTAAAAGTAATGATTGCAAACAGAGCCCGATTGGTATCATTAATATCATAATCCGTCATCGATTCTATCAGCTTGGGCAGTCCATAAAAAACAATGAACAGCAGCACGATAGGCGGGGTACACTTCATGATGTACGTGTACCCGTGCGCCAGCCAGCGCAAAACCCGGAGGCGTCCGAGTTTTGCCCAGGTCAGGCCCATCCCCAAGAGGGAACCTAATACGATGCTTGAAACGGCTACCAGCAGCGTTACCGACAGATACGACAATAAATCCGGCATAACCGAGAAGATAACAGACGGATTAAACACACGTGTATCCATCAAAACGTCCTCCTTCGCCTTTACTGCGTAATATAGTTAGACAGGCTTTCGCCAAAGTATTTCTGTTCCAGTTCGGCAATCTTGCCTTCCTTGCGCAGTTCGTCGATAGCCTGGTCGACTTCGTCAGCCAATTTCTGTTCTTTCTTATTGAACAAGGGGTAGGTCGGAATGCCTTTATAGCGGATGTAGGTCAGGCTGTCGTTGAACTTATGGTACGGCGCATCGTCTTTGACGATGTTGTTCTTATAGCTCAGCTCAACTTCGAGGTAGCCGTCATAACGGCCTTCCATGACCCAGCTGTACGCGTCGGCAATCTGGAATGCTTCCGACGACTGGAGTTTAATCTGTTTGTCGGGATGTTCCTTATTATAGGTATCGATGACCATGTAGCGGGCATCTTGCGGCGCAATGGGTACGAGTTTGCCGCTGTACTGGGCAAAGGAATCCATGTCATGAATCTTGTCGGCGTCGGCTTTGCGGATGACTAAGCCGATGACACTGGCACCGATGTAGTTTTTCGGGAAGATGTATTTCTTTTCCCGAGCTTCCGTTTTCCCAGATACCCTTGGTACCAATGGTATATTTACCCGATTCGACGCCGATGAGCAAATCATCATCCGAGGTCGGTGTAAACTTCCAGGTATACTGCGGCAGCTTCTTCGCTACTTCCTGCATGACGGCAACTTCAAAGCCGTCGGGTTCACCCTTATCATTAACGAAATCATAAGGTACGTAGTAGTTTGTAAAGGCTACGTTGACGACTTTTTTCTGGCCGTCTCCGCCGCCGGCGGCAGAATCACTCTGTTTACCGCAGCCGGCAAGGACTGCTGCTACGACACCGACTAATGCTGCCGTCAATACGGCTTTTCCTAACTTCTTCATGGTAAACTTCATTTTCATCTTCCTCTCTCTGCCTATCGGGCAGCCTCACGAACCCATTCAAAACGTTTCCAATCGATATCACGCGGAACGGTGCAGTCAGCGCCGAGAAGGACTCCCTGTCGACCGGCTTCTGTCAAAATCCGCTTCGTTTCCGCTTGAACTTCTTCCTTCGAGCCCTTATACAACAATTCAGAATCCAAGTTGCCAAAACCGCCTAAAGCCGGGCGATTGTTGAGGATTTTACGGCCTTCCGGAATGGGGACGCCTTCTACGACAACGGCCCAGTTTACGGTCTTTACATCATAATCTTTATACAAGGACAGATCATTGCGGTGACCGGCATAACCGCAGATGTGGAGAATATTGTAGTCGCTGACGCTGTTGGCAGCGGCTAAGATTTCTTTTTCTCCCGGTTCCAAGACTTCTTTGTACAGTTCCGGCGAAATACCCAGTAAATTCTGAAGGCTGAAGTAAATACCGGTGACACCGCCTTCGGTAATCAGCCGTTTGGCAAGTTTCGCCAAATCATGGGAAATGACATCCAATCCCTGGCGTACGGCCTTTGGATCTTCCTTGACGGCATTGGCCAAGAAGGCTTCGCTGGCATCGAGGTCGGCCTGCATGAATTTGACCGTCGTTCCGGCACAAAATACGTTGAAGAACATAGCCAATTCATCGCCATAACGCGCCGTAAGGCGTTTCGCATAGTCGATTTGCTGAGTAAACCACTTATCGTCATCGGCTAAGGGTTTAATCTTTTTAAAATCGGCGGCCGTCTTAAGGTTCATAGCCGTTTCATTTTCATAAGGGAAAAAGCCGTCGGTCATGATTTTAACGAAGTCCGGTTTCGCTTCGTCGATGTAGCGTGTCTGGCCGGCAAAGACTTTTTCCATCAATTCGGGATGTTCAAAGGAGTTGGCATGAATTTCATCGTCCAAAAAATGAAACCAAAATCCGGAAGGTACGCGTTCAACTGGTTTTCCATCCATAGCCGCTAAGACTAACTCTTTTTTGCTTTGTGTCATTATAAATTCCCCCTGCACTGCAATATCGAATAATCGAAAAATCATACTAAAAAAGCCGCCAATCTCTACAACAGAGACGGCGGACCGCGGTTCCACTCTGAATTGCAGCCTGAAGCTGCCACTCAAAACCGGTAACGTCGGTAATACGGGATGACATACTCAATTCCTTCATCCTGCTCCCAAATGCATTCCACCATATTCCAAGGCCAAACGGGCTTTCAGCCGGTGACCCGTCTTCTCTGTTGTCTCATCCTATGTGTACTTGTTTTGGTCATTGCATTTCTCAATGTCTACAACAATAGTACACTTTAAAACATACCTTGTCAAGTATAGTTTCAAAAAAGATTTTTATTTTTCGTAAAAATAGATCAGTCGCCGTAGGAGTATCCCGGATTCAAGGTCACGTTCCGACCTCCCGATACTTCAAGGACAGCGGCATTCATATACGAGGCCTGCCGGCTGGCTAAAAAGACGATGGGGCCGGCGATTTCTTCCGGACTGGCCGGACGGCGAAGCAGGCATTCTTTGACCTGCTTCTGAAGTTCACCTTCGTCGATAGTCGCTGCCACTAAGGGCGTCAAGGTGAAGCCCGGCATGATGGCCAGAACGCGGATTCCCTTAGCGGCCACTTCACCGGCCAGGGTATTGGTATAGCTGACGACGGCAGCCTTCATGGCCCCGTAGAGCGTCGCCCGCCCGGAGGTCGCACAACGGGCAGCCAGGGACGATACGTTGATGATGACGCCGCCTTGTTTCTCTAAAAAGGGAATGGCCGCCTGGCTTCCCATGACGACGGACTTAAAGTTGACCGCGTAGTGTGCGTCTATTTCAGACGGCGTATACCAGTCGCCCTGACGGGCAATGGAGGCCCCGACATTATTGACCCACACGTCGATCCGGCCAAAATGAGCATATACCTGATGGGCAAAGGAAGAAACATCGGCTTCATCAGTCATATCGGCCTGACAGGCAAAGACAGCCTCTCCCAGTGTTTTTACGGCGTCATCGAGAAGTTCCCGACGCCGGCCGCAGACGGCCACTGAGGCGCCTTCCTGCAAAAAAGCATTGGCAGTTGCAAGGCCGATGCCGGCCGTCCCGCCGGTAATGACGACGACCTTGCCGCAAAGTCCTAAATCCATAGAAAAGAACCTCCTTTATCAATAATTTTTCTTTTACTATACCATAAATCTCCAAGTTCTACATCTCTTATGGCTGGAAAAATTTATTTTTCAAGAAGACAGTCCCGTGTTGGAAAATTGCAAATTTTTAATAATTCATTCACCCTCCCCTCATATACTGGTATAATGTATCTATGACAGTGACATTTGTGAGGTGCAGCGATGACGACAGAAAAACGTATCTTTTATTCGATTTGCCTGGTAAGTTTCGTCGGCCCTTTTCTGTCTACGTCGATCAACATCGCCATTCCGGTCATGGCCGACCAGTTCGATACGACACCGGACCGTATGAGTTGGGTCGTCACCTTGTTTCTGATAACGACGGCGGCCTTCCTCCTACCCTTGGGAAAGGTATCCGATGTTCACGGTCGACGGCGGACGTACTCCGCGTCCTTAATCATCCTGGCATTGTCGTCAGCAGCGGCGGCCTTTGTTCAAACGCTGCCGCTGCTCATCGGCCTCAGGGCCTTTCAAGGCATCGCCCTGGCCGGCATCTATGTATCCTACATGCCGCTCCTCTTGGCGACGACAGACGAATCCCGCCATGGTCACATTCTCGGCCAGGCCGTCGCCTTGACGTATCTCGGCCTCTCATTGGGACCGGTCATCGGCGGTGCCCTGACAGAATTCATCGGCTGGCGCTGTATCTTTCTTTTTGGCAGCAGCCCTGGTCCTCCTTTCATACCTTTTCATCCATCCTGTCCGACAAGAATGGTATGAAAACGGGGCTCCTTTCGTCAATGCTGTCAGTTCCGTCTTGTCCGCCAGTGCCATTCTCTGCACCTTATACGGCCTGTCATCCTTTTCAGACAACAGCTTGTTCTTTTATGCCGGCCTCGTCCTTTCGGTCATCTTCGTCCTTCACGAAGGGCGGTCCTTTCATCCGCTCCTTCCCCTTTATTTATTTCGAAACCTGACCCTTTTCCATGTCCAACCTGGCGGCCCTCATCCAGTACAGCGCGACCTATGCCGTGTCCTTTCTCCTGTCCCTTTACCTGCAGGTCATCCTCGGCCTTACGCCGGCCGTCTCAGGAGCTGTCTTATTGATTCAGCCCTTGGTCATGGCCGTCTTATCGCCGCGGGCCGGCGATTTATCCGACAAATACGGACCGCGGGGCATTGCCTCCCTCGGCCTTATCCTGACCGCACCGGGACTCTTGGCCTTTGCCGTCCTTCCCGACATCTCCGTCGGTCAAGGGGCGCTGTGCCTGGCCGTCATCGGCATGGGAGCCGCCTTGTTCGGAGCGCCCAACAACAGCGCCATCATGGGCTCTGTCAAAAAGATGCACCACGGCATCGCCTCAAGCGTGTTAGCCCTGTCGCGCAACTTGGGCCAAGCCTTCAGCATGGCAGCCGTCACCTTCATCATGACGGCTGAAACGGAGCAGGCCGCCGCCTACAAAGACGGCGTTTTAAGCGCCTTTCACATCTCTTTTCTCCTGTTGTCTGTCCTTTGTCTTTTCGCCGCAGCAGCCTCATTGGCCCGCGGCAGTTCCATTCCCAAACATCATTAGGAGGTATTTCTTATGAAAAAACAAGTTATCGCAGCTGTAACGATTGCATCCCTGCTCGGTTTTGCCGGCGGCACCGCCGTCCAAGCTTTCAACTTAGGATCTATCTTAAAGGTAGGCGGCATCACCGTTTTGGTATCGAAATACGGCGACTCCATCAATGATTTTCTCAATAAACTGCTCATGAAGAACGGCGTCGGCACGGATTACGCGACGAAAGTCGTTCCCATCGTCAGTGTCGGCACGGGCAAATACATCGGTGCCGTCCAGGTCGTCGGACCGACCGCTCAGGTCGATAAAGTAAAGGCCGTCGCTCAACTCGAAGCTTCCTTTAACGGCATCGCCCGTGCCAATGCCCTGATCCCGATCGAATCGACGGATGTCAGCAATCTGAGCCGCGTCCAGGGCGTCGGCGTCTCGGCAACGATCGACTTTAAATTCTAAAAACCTTCCCTAAGGACGGATGGCGTGGTAGAATAAGACAACACAAATTAAAGGAGGTTTCCTCTTGTGAAAGAATATCAGCCTATTACGCCTGAAATCATTGAAAAATTAAAGGCCATCACCGGCCCGACATACGTTAAGACCGACCGCGACCTGCTCTTGCAGTACCAGACAGACTACGAAACGAACCCGGCCATGTTCCACGTGCCGGACGCCGCCGTCTTACCGGCAAATGCTGAAGAAATCTCAGCCATCGTGAAACTTGCCAATGAATACGACTTTCCCATTACCGTCCGCAGCGGCGGCACCAGCCTGGCCGACGGAGCCATTCCGGTCTGCGGCGGCCTGGTCCTTTGCATGGACCGCCTCAATAAAATCATCGAGCTGAACGAAGAAGGCATGTACATGACCGTCGAAGCCGGCGTCCGCACCATCGACTTGCAGAACGAAGCCAAAAAAGTCGGCCTCATGTATGCCGGTGACCCGTCGAGCGCTGAAAGCAGCCTCATCGGCGGCAATCTGGCAACCAATGCCGGCGGCCTTCGCGCCGTCCGCTACGGCGTCACCCGCGACCAGGTCTACTGCCTGGAAGTCGTCACGCCGACAGGAGACATCGTCGAATGCGGCCGGATCCTCAAAAAGAGTTCGACCGGCTACGATTTGGAACAGCTCATCATCGGCAGTGAAGGAACGCTTGGCATCATCACCAAAGTGACGGTAAAGCTCATTCCCCTGCCGCCGTACCGCTTCGACGTCTTGGCCGTCTACACGGATCCGCGCAAAGCCCTGCACATGGTTCCCAAGCTGATGAAGGCCGGCATCGACCCGACCAGTGTCGAATACATGGACAACTCGTACGTCCGCGGCTGTGCCGATTACTGCCATTACAAGGACATGCCCCATTACGACGACGGCATTTACGTCATCATCACCGTCGAAACCTTCCAGGAAGACGAATTGGACAGTAAGATGGACAAAGTCTGCACGATCTGCGAAGAATCGGGGGCTGTAAACGTCCTCGAAGCCGACGCCCGCGTTTGGAACATGCGCCGCAACTGCCAGACCTCGGTCGAACTGCAGAGCAAGGTATTCCTGACCGACGACGTCGTCGTACCGGTTCATAAGATTGCCGGTACGATTGAAAAGATCATGGACATCGGCCAAAATTATCCCTTTGAAGTCAAAATCAATGCCCACATCGGCGATCGGCAACCTGCACATCGTCCTCTGCAAGATGGATATGAGCGACGAAGTAGTGGGACAAAAACGTCGAAGAATTCCATCAGCAAGTATACGCCTATGCCTACAGCGTCGGCGGCCGCTTTGGCCGGCGAACACGGTATCGGCGCCAAAAAGCTGAAATACATGGAACAGTTCACGCCCAAAGGCGAACTGACCATCATGTAAGACCATCTAAACGCTGCCCCTCGACCCGAAGGGTATTTTAAACCCGGGAAAAGTT
>ENA-OQDL01001693-OQDL01001693.1-human-gut-metagenome-genome-assembly--contig:-NODE-1693-length-10355-cov-3.013883_pt1 | contig 10355 bp, 10 predicted proteins | sample MGYA00242782_ERZ504609 | MGnify/ENA primary metagenome ERZ504609 (study PRJEB26092, sample SAMD00036320) | human gut metagenome | host: Homo sapiens | study: EMG produced TPA metagenomics assembly of... | reverse complement strand
ATGAACAATGCTGCATCCCGGTACATTCTGGATCATGACAAGTATGGTGCACCGGAAGCAAAAAAGCGACTGGAAGCGCGCACTGCCCACCTGATGCCGGAAGAATTTTGGCTTCCGGTGGGTGGTCTGGTAGGCTCTGAAAAAAAGCTGCGTGTTCTGGCTGAACGCCGGGACGCTGCAAAGATGATCGTTCGTTTCTTTGTGGAATCGCTGGAAGAAATGGAGTACACCCCTGAACAGATCGAGGCCGTGAAGGAAGAAATCAAGAAAAATTACCAGCAGTTCCTCGGCTGGGTGGACGATGGCGGAGAAGAAGTTGCCTATGATCGTCTGCGCCGGGTTATTGAGGACATTTACGGCGTGGGTGCCATGGTGGAGCGCGTCAAGGGTGAAGAACCTGTTTTCGGAGAACCCCTTTTCAAGAAAGATTTTTGATTTTTTGGGAGGACTGAGCAGTGAAAGTACACGAGGCGGAGGCAATCTTGAAATATTATGCGGACATCCCGCAGCGGATAGAGATCATCCGCCGTCAGTGTACCGCACTGAGCGATGAAGTGGACCCTATGCGGGGAATGGGCACCGATGGAATGCCCCGTGGTGGAACGCCTGGGGACAGCACGGCGGCGATGGCCTGCCGGATGGATGAACTGGGCATTGGAGACCAACTGCGTCAGCTGGAACGGCAGCGGGCTGTGTTGCTGGAAGATCAGAACATTATCCGAGGACAAATGAACCGGATGGACAGTGGCCACAATATGATTTTGACCGAGTTCTACATCAGCCACAAAAAATGGCATGAAGTGAAGCAGAAAGTTCCATACAGTGTGCAGCACTTGAAGTACCTGCGAAACGTCGCTCTTGCACAGCTGGGAAGGAACCTGGAACGGCTCCCGGAGTGCGCCGCTTTATTATCGCGTGCGTTAAACACGCGCGAGGAACAGCGCCGAGCGGATGCCGGGGCGGAGGGTGACATTCTCTTATAGGCAAGGCTGCCTGCGGAACTTCATGTGCAGGCGCTTCCGCAAAATCGTGTCCGATGGTCGTAGAAAAACAAACACGACTACCCCAAAAATCTGAAAACAGGCATAGAAATAACCCGGCGGGCAGTTGGCCTACCGGGTTTCGTGCAAAGGAGGACAAAGTTATGGGAAAGAAGCATAAAAACAAGGTTCGGGTGCTGCCCGGAAGGATGTATAGGCTGGTGCGGAGTGACAGGAGCGTATACTGTGACGCAGAGAACGCGCTCAGAACCTGCTTTATCGAAGAAACCAAAGAGCGGCGGACCGCACGGGAAGAGGGCGAACTGTGCCGGTTCGTGAGGATGGCACCGGATGGCGGCGTTGAACTGATTTCAAACGCAGGAAACGTAGTCCGTTTCAAAAACGCAGAAGATCTTACGAAAACGCTGCGTTTCGCAAAAGATGTGCTGAGGATTACGGAGGTCTTGAAAAATGGGAATCAAAATTGAATTGAAAAAACGCATCGAGAAAACCATCAAAGAAAGAGCAGCCAGGAAATTGAGCAAAGAGGAACGCCGAAAATGGGATTCCTGCCCGGTAGTTCTGAAAGACGAAAACGGGAACGTGTCTATGTTTGCACTGGGGTCGGATGTTATTCGATTCAAGAACAAAGAAATGGCAGAAGCGACAATGGACGCTGTTATGCGGTCATTCGATGAAACGGAATGATGGAATCTCGATGGTTTCATTCATACGTTTCGGAAATCGTCCACGGTGATTCTTTCGCAAATGCTGCTGCACGATGTAGCCAAGTGATTCCATAGACAATTTTTCCGAGGATATAACACGAAGCGCGGAATCTTTGCTGGCTTGAACGGTATATTCAATTTTACCTCCAGCAAGATTTTTGGTACTTATTCTAACCTGCTGTCTGTTCTGCATACAAAGTCCTTTCAACACTTTAAGCCCGTCAGGTCATCGACCTGGCGGGCTTTTTGGATTTCGTGATTTACTTTTCGTGCGGCGGCTGGTCATCCGGCGGAGCGTTGCGCTTGATGATGATCTGCGCCTCGTTGGGATCCCGGCCTTCCTCTGCGCTTGCCTGGGCGATCTGTTCAGCCAGACCTACCGGCAGACCGTTTTCGTCCAGCGGACCGGTGTAGCCGTCGTAGTCCACGATGTTGATGCAGGGCGGTGGCGGGACGGTCTTGTAATACCTGCCGTCCTCATAGTCCTGATCCGTGACCCGGTTCCAGTAACCAATGTCGCCGTGCTCTTCCTGGGCGGCTTCCATTGCTTCTCTGGCCTGTTCTTCCGTCAGACCATCGAACAGCAGGCGGGAGCCGTCTGCAAAGGCAGCAACCAAACGCCACGGCGCGAAAAATTCTTCGTATTCCATGCAAAACCTCATTTCGTGAGAGAAAATGTATCAAAAAAGCGGGTTTTCGTGATTGAATTGAACTTTTTGAAGCTGGAAAGTTGAATTTCGTGGTTAAAAAGCTGCTTTTCGTGGCTAAGACCGGATTTTTGCAGATAAATTGCAAATTTCGTGGTCAAAAAGTAAGATTTCGTGAAGTAAGATTCTTTACTCCGGGATGTAACCGTTCAGGCAGCGATTGAAACCGCGTTTCGTGAGGGCATCGGTAACTCTGTCCTCTGGGAAGTAGTAAGTAGAACCGTCTGCCGCAGGAACAGCCCCGGCGGGATGCTCTGCGCCGGTGTACCAGTCCGTTTCCGTGTCGTACTTGCGGTGCAGGTACTTGTAAACGTCACGCTGGGCTTTGTCGAACACCTCCACGAAAGAGAAGGATGCACAAGGCGGCATCTCTTTTGCCAGCATGGGTACGTTCTGCGCCAGCCATGCAGCCATTACGGTTTTGGCTGCATTTCGTTTCGGCTTGCCTTCCCGGTGCACCAGATCCAGCAGCTGCACAACAAGGGGCTTTGGCAGATCGTTCAGCACTTCTTCCAGCGGGTACGGATTTTCGTGCAGCAGGGGCGACGTGCGCAGCTCCGGCACGAGATCCAGATCGTGACAGGTTACAGGCTTCTGGCGGTCGTCGATGCGCTCACTGGTGTAATACAGCATATCTTTGATTGCGTTCTGTGCCGCGTCGGAAAGCTGCTCCACCAGAGCAACACTGTCTGCAAAGCTGATCTGCGCCTCGTTTCGTTCGCCGGTGCTGCGGCCCGTCTTATAGGCCGCATCAATGATACCAAGCTCCATAGCCAGCCGGAAAATGTGCTTGCAGGGCTTTTTGCGCTTTACAAAATCGTTGCAGGTGCAGCTTGCAAGGCTGGCCTGGTACGGCTCTTTGCCGGATCCATAGAAAACCCCGGTTTCGTGTTCCTTGTCCACGGAAAGCGGGCTGGTCTTGCTCTGCTGGGCGCTGGCAAGGCGCTTTTCTTCGTCAGTGCCTGCGGGATGCTCTGTCCAGGGGCCGAAGGCGGGGATCATAGTCATAACGGGAAACCTCCTTTTCGTGTTTCGTTACTGTCATGATAGAGCAAAACGCAAATAAAAGCAATAAATTAGACAAGATTTCGTGACGGGATGCAAGATAACCCCGGCGGGCTGCCGGGGCTGGCTGTCAGAACGGCAGGCCGGTATAGTTGCGCATGGGAATGGCATCGGCGGCGGGAACCAGCATATTAAGCAGCTGCCGGTATAAAGCCGGGTTTGCTGCACGCTGGGCACGGAAGTCCTCTAGGAATTGCGCCTGTGCTGCCAGATCAGCCAAGTTTTCGTCATCCACGTTGTAGCATTGGCATTGATCCGGCCCAGCGGAGTATATCCAACATCGAACCATGAAAAACACCTCCTTTCTGTTTCGTGATGTTCCCGGCGTAAATGTCGGGAAGATGGGGCGGGGTTAGAGGCTGGTCTTGTGTGCGCCCTTGTCGGTGTGCTCCCAAACGTCCACGGAGTAGCCAACCTTGCGGAACTTCTCCGCGAGTTCGTGCGCTTGGTCCGGGTTGTTGCTCCATGTGGTGAGCGGGTAGCCGGACTTGTTGTAAACGATCTGATAACGTGTCATGTAGAAAACTCCTTTCGTGTTTCGTGATGTGCTCCCGGCATGGTGCCGGGTGCCGGTGAGGTAGGGCCGCTTTATCCGGTGCGCACCCTGCCAGGGCTTCCGGGCCTGCATCAGGCGTGGACAGTGGGCAGGGCTGCCAGATTGGTGAGGCGGGGCACGGTCAAGTGGTGACGTTCTGTCACCGATTCCGGGCGCTGGATCTGGGCAGCGCGCTCTGCGGCGGCTTCGATGATCTCTGTCATCCGCTGGGCGGCTTCTTCCGGCGTGGTGAAGTTCTCGACTTCGCGGATGTGGGTCTTGCTGATCCGGTCGGACCAGTCGATCAGGCGGGCGGGGTCAAAGTTGACCGGCTGCACGGTGATCTTGCAGGTGGTGGGCTTGCCGTTGGTGTAGTAGTCGGCGGTGACGATGTAGGCGATCTGGGTGGTGTTCTGGTTCTTCATGGTTGTTACTCCTTTTCGTTCTGTATTTCGTGCTGATACTCCCGGCGGCCTGCCGGATGGGCTGTTACCCATGAGCGCCCGCCCCGGTCTGGGGCGGCTGGGCTTGCACCAGCGGCAGCGGTGAGGCTGTCGGCCTTGCGGGTTTCGTGTCAGGCGTTAAGTTGTAAGAACGTGCTTTGCGTGGGGATCAGGTGCCGGGTGAGGGTGTCGGTGTAGCTGGCCTCTCCCTCGTAGCTGTCAACCACCCGGCGGTCTGCGGCGGCCATATCGTGATAGCTCTTTTTGCCGTAGGTGGGAGGCAGCCAGCCTTTGCGCTGTCCGGCGTAGAGGTTGAAGGACTTCAAAACGTCCGTGTTCGTAAACTCGATGTGGCAGGTGCCTTTCTTGTAAAACGTGGCGGTGAAATAGTGCAGCTGGATCTTCTGGGTCTGGCCGCTCTTTTCGGCGGCATCCAGCACGGCGCGGAGTTCGTCCCCGTTGTAGGGCTTGCCGTTCGTGTCCAGGAAGTGCAGCACCCGCTCGATCTGGGCAACATGGCCTGTTGCATTGTACCGGGGGCAGAAACGCCCATCGTATGTATCAAAGGCGTTGCAGCGGAAAATGACCTTGCGGTTGATCTTGTACGCGGAGTTCGTGCACCAGCCGTTGTAATAATGCACGTTCTTGCTGTACTCGTCGTTATAATGCAGGTTCGTCCAGTCGTCGAACAGCTTTATAATTTCGTGGTCGATGCTGGAAAGAAGATTTCGTGAAATTTCTTCCCGGACGGTCAGAATGTTGTACGCGCTGAAGTCGTAGCCTTCAAGCTCTTTGATTCGCTTCTGGTAATCCTGCTGCATTTCGTAGGTCATCGCATCGAACAGCTGCGGCATTTCAAACAGCTGTTTCCAGTACATCCCGCGCAGTTCTCGGATAGCGTCGTTATAAGATTTCGTGAAAGCCATCACGGGGTTTTCTTTCTTGCCAGCGCCGGCGGAGGAAAACAACGACTTGATTCCGTTGTACTCTTCATAGATCCGGCGCACACCCTCTGCGGCGGCGTTGTACCGCTCAATGGCTGCCGTGATGGGGTCGGAAGATACCAGGGCGGCAAACTCCGGGTTTTCTTTCAAGCGCTCTGCGGTTTCGTTTTTCAGATCCAGGCGGATCCGGCTCACCGGCTCCCGGTCGGGAATGTCCACCGACACAAGCGCCACCTCCACGCGGGCGGCGCGGCGGGCGTTCTTGAAAGCGTCCGGGTAATACTTCACTGTTGCGTGCAGCGCTTCCAGCCGTGCGGCCAGTTCTTTCCGTTCGTTGGTGCAGGGGTTGCGCAGGGGTTTCGGCGTTGAGCAGACACGGATTTTGCCGCCGTCCTGCATGATGTCCAGCGCTTTGAGCAGGTGCCGCGCACCCTCTGAAAAAGGCGGATTCATGACGATTGCGGCGTATTTCGTGGTGGGGCGGAAGGTCAGGAAGTTATCACGTGAGTATTTGGAGTTCGGATATTTAATGAAGTTGAAACGGTTTTCAGAGCCCTTACCGTTCAATGTATTGCCGGTATGTACATCCTTCAGTTTCACTGTACAGCCGATGTCACCGGCTACCATTTCCTCTACCTTGATACGGTTGGCACCGGCACAAGCATAAATCTGCGCGATGCGTTCCTTGGAACCGCGGTCTGCATTGGTAAAATCATCACCTTCGTGCACTTTACCACTCATAACCTTGAAGTATTGAACATCACCGATATGCGGCTCAACGGCAGTCTTGAAGAAATACAAGGAAGTCGGTCCGTTAGAATCCGGCTTCACCACCTCACCGCGTGTATTGTGCACCGGTGGCATTTCGTCCACAAACGGCACCACATTACCCAGGAACTCCATCAGACGGCGTACACCCATATCCTTGCCGGCACAGACGCAGAATACCGGGAACATACCTCGTGAAGCCAGTCCCTTGCGGATACCTTCGCGCATTTCGTCTTCTGTCAAAGAGTCCTGCTCAAAGAATTTTTCCATCAGGCCTTCGTCATGTTCGGCTGCAGCTTCTACCAAAGCCTTGTGCAGTTCTGTAGCCTTTTCCATTTCTTCGGCCGGAATCTCTTCAATAATGGGAGCGCCACCTTCGGGTCCCCACGAATATTTTTTCATCAAAAGTACATCGATCAACGAATTGAAGTTCGGTCCGGTAGCCAGCGGATATTGCACGGGCACCACCTTCGGACCGTATATGGTTTGCAACTGCTCAAGCACCATATCATAATCGCACTTTTCATTATCAAGCTGGTTTACCAGGAAAATAACCGGTTTGCCCAGTTTCTCGGTGTAGCGGAAATGGTTCTGCGTACCTACCTCGGGACCGTATTGCCCGTTCAGCAGCAGAATGGCAGTATCTGTAACGTTGAGCGCCGTCATGGCAGCCCCTACAAAGTCATCACTACCCGGGCAGTCAATGATATTCAGTTTCTTGCCGTTCCACTCCACATGGAAAACGGTGGAAAACACAGAATAGCCGTATTCCTGCTCCACCGGGAAGTAATCGCTGACTGTATTCTTGGCAGTAATCCTGCCGCGACGTTTTATAATACCACTCTCAAAGAGCAGCGCTTCCGTGAGAGTGGTTTTACCCGAGCCGTCATTGCCAAGGAGGGCAATGTTCTTAATTTCATTCGTCTGATATACTTTCATGATATATTAAGATTTTAAGTGAATAACCTGACATACGATGATGCCGTTAACTTTTTGTGAGGCGCAAATTAGGCATTAATTCAAAGAAAAGCAACATCGGGAAGCATGTTATATAACACACTTCCTCCGCCAACAAAGAATATAATGTTCTTCTGCCAATAAACTGCCCGAATTCACAAGTCATCCAACTTCTTGGACGGCTTAAATATTTCTTATAACTTTGCAGGAAAAAGAATCCCCCCGAAAACCATGAACAAACTACTGTTAACAACACTGCTCGTTCTATGTCCATATTTGGCAATGGGACAGTCCAACCAAAAAACAACCAGGAAAGCCCCTCTCATCGGCATTTCCTGCTCACATCCGGGCCGAAGCTCATCCACACAGATGACGTATACCGAGTCTGTAATCCAGGCAGGTGGAACACCTATACTGATTTCCATCACTACCGATAGCCTTGTCTTGACAGACATTGCCAACCGGCTGGACGGTATCATTCTGATAGGAGGAGGAGACATCCACCCTTCCTATTTCAATGAATCGCCCATCGAACAGCTGGGAGAGGTGGACTCCCTGCGTGATGTATACGACATGGCACTCATCCGCCTGGCTACCCGGCGTAACATTCCGATGTTTGGCATCTGCCGGGGAGAACAGTTAATCAATGTAGCTTTCGGCGGAACCCTTTATCAGGATATCCCTACCCAGCATCCCGACACCACTGTCTGCCACCAGCAGCAGGAACCGAGCAGTATACCAACTCATACCGTCCACCTCACTCCCGGTTCTGCCATGGCATCCATAACCGGACAGACACAACTTTTCACCAATACTCACCATCACCAGGCGGTCAAGCAAGTTGCCCCGGGATTCAGCGTAACGGGTTGGTCGTCAGACAGTATTCCCGAAGCTATAGAGTCTTCCCACGAATATCCGATATGGGGTGTGCAATTCCATCCCGAAGCTCTGGCTACGGCAGGCGACAGCATCTCTGCCAGATTCTTCTATTTTCTGGTTCAAAAGGCAGCTACCTACCGGCATGCCAAAGAGATTCACCGCCGCATCCTCTCCCTCGACACGCATACAGACACCCCACTTGATTTTGACGTTTCCTATAATATAGGTACGCGCGAAAAAACGCAGGTTTGCCTGCCCAAGATGCGAGAAGGAAAATTGGATGGACAATACCTGGCATGCTGGGTGCGCCAAGGCCCGTGCGATGAAGAGAACAGTCTGAAAGCCATTGACCGAGTGGATGAGTTGATACGCCACATCTACCGACAAGTGGAGATGAACGGGGAGCAATGTGCCATAGCCCGCACGCCCGATGATTTGTCCAGGCTCAAGACCGAAGGAAAGAAAGCTTTTTATATTGGCATCGAAAACGGATACGGCATCGGCAAGGATTTGAAGAATATCACCCGTTTCCATGATGCAGGCGTTACCTACATCACCCTTTGCCACACCCGCAACAATGACATCTGCGACAGTTCTTCGGACACGACTGCCCGTTGGAACGGCTTAAGTCCTTACGGTAGAAAAGTGGTGAAAGAAATGAACCGGCTGGGAATAATGATAGACCTTTCCCATGCAGCCGAAAGCACCTTCTGGGATGTACTGAAATATTCAAAAGCACCGGTCATAGTCTCCCACTCCTCTGCAAGCGCCATCTACAGACACGACCGCAATCTGACCGACGAACAGCTACGCGCCCTTGCCGCACATGGCGGTGTGGCTCAAGCCTGCCTGGTAGACGAGTTTCTGAACCCGGATGCCAAGAAAACCAACCTTACGGACTTCATGAAACACCTGCTGCACATGGTTGAAGTGGCAGGCATAGACCACGTGGGCATTGGCTCGGACTTCGACGGTGGAGGCGGGGTCAAAGGATGCAATGGGGACAATGATTTCATCAATATCACCGTCCGTCTGCTGGAACATGGATTTACAGAAACAGACATCGCCAAGATATGGGGTGGAAATTTCCTCCGGGTGATGAAACAAGTACAAACCAAATAGAAAAGACCGAAAAACATCACAAAAAGGAGAGATTAGAGCTATAATCTCTCCTTTTTGACACATTTACATACCCTCCATTTCTCAACTTTCGCATATCTTTGCCCAAAACATAAACGATTTATTAATTATCTAATACCGAATTCTTAAATGAAAAGGAAAATTATTTGGAGTTTTGCATTGCTGGCCTGCCTTTGCTGCCTGCCATCTGCAAAAACAAAAGCACAAACGAAAAATGCCGCAATCATACCCGGGGAAGTATGGAAAGACACCGACGGCAATCCCATCAACGCCCATGGCGGCGGCCTTCTTTACCACGAAGGGACCTACTATTGGTATGGCGAATACAAAAAAGGGGAAACCATCCTGCCCGAATGGGCTACGTGGGAATGCTACCGCACCGACGTAACCGGTGTCAGCTGCTACTCTTCAAAAGACCTGCTGAACTGGAAGTTCGAGGGTATTGTACTTCCTGCCGTGAAAGATGACGAGAAACACGACCTGCACCCCAGCAAGGTGTTGGAACGTCCCAAAGTGATTTACAACGAAAAGACAAAGAAATTCGTCATGTGGGCGCATGTGGAAAGCGCCGACTACAGTAAGGCATGTGCCGGCGTAGCGGTCAGCGATTCTCCTACCGGGACATTCACCTATGTAGGCAGCTTCCGTCCCAACGGTGCGATGAGCCGCGACCAAACAGTGTTCGTTGATGATAACGGCAAGGCATATCAGTTCTACTCGTCGGAAAACAACGCTACCTTATATATAAGCGAACTAACGGATGACTACCTGAAGCCCACTGGTCGCTATACACGCAATTTCGTGAAGCAAAGCCGCGAAGCACCCGCCGTATTCAAGTATAACGGCAAGTACTATATGCTCTCTTCCGGTTGTACCGGCTGGGATCCCAATGTTGCCGAACTGGCTGTGGCCGACTCCATCATGGGGCAATGGACTACCATCGGCAATCCGTGTACCGGTCCTGATGCAGATAAGACCTTCTATGCACAAAGCACTTACGTGCAGCAAGTATACGGAAAAGGAAATGCCTACATTGCCATGTTCGACCGCTGGAAAAAGAAAAACCTTGAGGACTCACGCTACGTATGGCTCCCGCTTGAATTCGGCAAGGACGGCACAATCGCGATACCCTGGCGCGACAGCTGGGACCCGCGTACCCAATGGGAAGGACAAGGCGACTTCTCTGCCGGCAAAGGAACATTCCTATTG
>ENA-OQDL01001691-OQDL01001691.1-human-gut-metagenome-genome-assembly--contig:-NODE-1691-length-10361-cov-2.710866_pt1 | contig 10361 bp, 15 predicted proteins | sample MGYA00242782_ERZ504609 | MGnify/ENA primary metagenome ERZ504609 (study PRJEB26092, sample SAMD00036320) | human gut metagenome | host: Homo sapiens | study: EMG produced TPA metagenomics assembly of... | reverse complement strand
AGATAGTAGGGCTTATAGCTGCCTTCTGCCGACTTCAATCCGAATTACCTTATTATCCTGGAGGATCATACCGCACGAACATGGTCACATCCGGTGCGATTGCATCACGGATGCCGTTGGTCAGGCGCGTGTAGGTTTCATCTACATTGTCAATGCCAATCTGGTTGCCTTTATCATCAATACCGAGATAGATCACGCCGCCGTCCGTATTTGCAAATGCGATGACCTCCTTATAAATGTCATCGATCATCTGAGATTTATATTCAATGCGCTCGCTTTCATATTGCATATACAGCACCTCCATTGTAGCTTACTTATATTATACTCAATTTTCATGATTTTCAATAGGCCGGAGTGAAAATTCATCTTTTATTCACTCGCTGTTGTGAAAATCACTTTTACTTCAACTCGTTTCCCTTCCGCACTTGCATTTCTGCAAGAAACGCGGGAGGGCTTTTTTGATTTCTTGCAATACCTCCTGATTTTTTCGGTCTAAGGCTTTTTCTCCGTATATTCAGTTGACAAAAAAATTTGTCGGAAATATTGAAAGGAGAAATATAGGCTATATAATAGTTGCAGAAGTGAAAAATCTCTCTTAATTGTCAATGATGCTGGTCATGCAGAAAGCTATAGCAAAGATCCTGACACTTATGAAAAAACGGTTAAAGAATTCATTCAAAAACATCTGTAAAAATGGACATGACTGTGGTATATGCGGTTGTCAAGCAAGGAACAAAAAAATTTACAAAAAAATAAGCCCTACAAGGGTTTCAGTCGGTTCCGAACCGATCTGAGCCTTGTAGGGCTTACTTGCGCTCTATACGTTCTTTTCTTGATTATGATTATGCTCCATGGGCATCCATTCTGTTACGCGGCGGATTAACTCTTCTAAATTTAACCGCCCGCTCAGGTGTGGTTTCAGGGCAATCCGCATCAAACGTGATTGGCATTTTCTTTGCCGCTTCCAGTTCTGCGAGTTCTTCTTTTGTAAATGCAAGTTCCTGTTTCAGTTCCATAGACATTTCACTCGTTTTTACCATAATAAAGCCCCCTTTCAAATTCGGTAGCCATTCGTGCCGAAATCAATCTTGTCACATCTGTTTTTGTACCGCTTTCTTCAATTCTTACTCGTTCAGTATATACAACAAATAGTATTTCATTCACCTTTCCGATGAACTGGTCTATATTGCCAATCAATGCACCCTCTGCTTTTTTGAGAAATCCGTCCAGCAGAAGTATCGCCTATGGTGTTATATCGATCTTCGTCATAGCTATGATCCTCATCATAAAACTCGATTCGGTCATAGTCAAAGAAGATACGCGCTGCACTCTTAAATGAAATTCCGTGTTTTTTTAATATTTATCTGATTTTTAATTATCATCGTATTCAAAGGCCATTCCTCCCAGTGAGAAACTAACCATCCTGTTATCTCCCATCGGCCTCACCGCCTCTCTCCGAGCTTCATAATCTCCCTATTATGCTTTCATCTTACCATAAAACGCCTTGCATATCAAGCTGGCATGTAAACTTTTCAACATAGATTTGTCCATATTGCTCTTTCTTGCATCATGCCGTCCTTTAAATTGATGACTTTTTTCTGCTGGCAATCCCTTTGCCTCTCATTGTCTTCACTTCTTCTTCAAGGTAATAGTCACCATGATAGAATTTAGAAACATCCATATCAAGAGCTTCAATTACTCGACACGCCAAGCCAAAAGAAGAAGTCAAAATGTTTCTTTCCCCAGATTCCAGCCTTTGATATTGACGCAAAGTTATTTTTGCGCGATCAGCAACCTCTTGTTGCGTCAGCCTTAATATTTGTCGTTTTTCCGATAAGACAGCCGCTGCCGTTGGAATTATCGTTTGAAAGCCATCTAAAATTCCGGCACGCATAATATCGGCTCCCTTCATCACGTCCATTTGGACGTATTATACGACCAAGTGGACGTGATGTCAAGTTGTACACTTTTGAGGCGAGAGGGCACTTTGTTCATCTTTTTCAAGCGAAATGATAACTGCATTTTTCTCGGCATCATACCGTCCTTTAAACTGATGGTCTTTTCCTGCCGCCAGACCATTTGCTTCCAGCAACACCTGAATGAACTGTATTCCGTTAATCATCATCCGACACTGCCCATCGGTCAGCAGCCTGTCCGGGACCTTAAAGGACATGGGATGCTCCGCAGCACACGGCGTGATTGCAATAGACTTCCGATCTTTCCTCTGCAAAACGCAGATATAGGCCGGACTTCCAAGAATACGGATAACATCTTTCCCAACATTCATTCTCCGGCTTTCCGCCGGAATTGTCACTCGCAGGTTCATAACTCGCCCAGAATTCATGTCGGCATTCCTCTCTTAGCAATCTCATTGCCCGATTGTAGTACGTTTTCAAGCTGTCCCGGTAAATCTGGCAAAGGTATATTTTCAGATTCTTCACGTTGCGGAATCGGTATTGAAGTAGTGCCTGCTTCCCGTTCGGGCTCATCCAATACAGTAGAACTCTGATACCCAATAAAATCCTCGAACAGATTCATCTGACGGTCTGCAATATAGTCATTATAAGATTTTCCGATACGGTTCTTATAGGCATCCGGGAAGAATTTCATCTGCTTTTTCTTCATTTCACCAGTAAGCGGATCCGTATATTCCTGTGGCTTCGGGGTGAACATGATTGCTTCTTCCAAATCAAACAACATACAAAGACCCTGATCAGAATTAGCCACCCGTCCAAGCACTTTATAACGGCATTCCCGATTCCAGTTCATGAGCCTGAAGATATTTTCCACAAATTCCAAAGAGGTAATATCCTTATTCACCCAGTTTTCGTCCTTCTGTCTTGCCCATTCAACAGATGCACTGTCCTCTTCCGGGCACATAATCAACGCAAGCCTCTTCTTATTGGGGTGCAAAATCGGAAGGACATACTTGATTCCTTCAAAAAGCCGAATGCACGCCATATTAAATTTCATAACGCCATATTTTATGCTCACTGCAGGTTTATTCAGCATGGAAAACTGGGTGCGCGGCGGAAGTTCATAGCCATCGAACTTTTCGTACTCCAGTTCTCCTTTATGTTCTTTCCGTATCTGTGCAAGTTCACGAATCAAGGAGATTTCCCGAACGCTCAGTTCCTGCGCCCTGCTTTTTTCTTCCATTCTATAAGTTCCTCCTACATCGACATCAAAAGATCATCCAGTTCACGTTGAACTTCATTTCTGCTTGGAATTGCACCAATCATGGGATTTTCTACGACTTGGCCAGATTCCATCACATCACTAACTGTAATGCTCTGAACCCATTTACTCCGATATAACCGGCATTTCAGATTCATCGAACAATTTTCTTGTTCATACTGATTTTTCTCAGTCAAAATCCGGGACTCATCTAATTCAAAAATCAGAAATTTTGCATTTCCCTGACCCCGGCAGATACCACGGCACTGGTAGCGGTAATTCATTTTCCAGTTCAACATTTGAAAGACAAGCCCAGAAAATGCTCTGGCTGAAAAAACACTATGAACGTCATTGTCATCTCCCCAGTGCATCGCCGTTGAAAAGCCGTGATTGCCCTTTCGCAAAATCACGACCTGCAGAATCGGATGATAGAGCAGTTCCACATACTCGCAGTCGTCCAACCGGCTATGGCAGGCCTTGCTGAAACGGATTCCATTTTTAGAAATCGTCATAACCGGGCTACTCTGGTTGATAAAGCAAGTACCTGAAACCGTCAGATATTCAGATTGACGTGCCTTTCCCAGTGTTGCCCCAGCCCTCATCTCTGCTATATCGTTCAGTTTCATCACCTCTTCCGGCAGATAGGTGCTCAGGCAAAGGCTGCGGATACTTTCAGCATTGATGCCGCTCCAGTTCGGATGGATGCCCACAAAGCCTTTCAATGCTCCCTGCCGGATTACCACAATATCCTGCACACCGCACTTTTTGCTGCTGGATGCCACAAGATGTGCAGCTCGTGCGATTTCTGGGGAAACAATCGCTTCGTGATGTTCCGGGGACATAGGCAGAGCAGCGATTGCCGTTATTCTTCGTGACCTTGCCCAGTTTGTAATCTACCACAATGCTCTTCCTAGCTTCCAGATCACCCCCTAGCGGCGTTCATTTTTCATGATGTTTGCCACCATCATGCCGTTCCACTCCTGCCTACCGCGCAGGGTGCTGCCGCTTTTTCTGTGTTCAGCACTGCCGCAATCTGATCGTAGTTATAGCCCTGGATAAACGCCAGAAGATAAACCGCACCGTCTTTGCTTCTTCCGGCTCGATCACCAACTGACCATCCTTAGTATGCCGATACCCCATCAGGTCAGCCACCGGGTACTGACCTGTCATAATGCGCTGATCATACGAAAGGATCATCCGGCGGCTCTTGTTGCCCGATTCCCAGTCTGCCAAAAGAGCCTGAATGTCAAGACTGTATTGACTGCTTGGATTCAGCGTGTAGATGTTTTCCGTTTCAAAGTACACGCCAATGGGATGTGCCGGGTGCATGGTTTTCAGGGCCGCGATCTGCGTCATGCAATCTGAAAAATTCCGAGCAAAACGTGAAATGCTGGCACAGATAATCAAATCCATCTTCTGGTCTTTGGCATCTCGCATCATGCGTTTAAACGCATCACGTTTCCGCAGCGATGTGCCGGATTTTCCTTCATCGCTGTAAATGTCCTGCAAATTCCAGTTTTCCGTTTCTGCAATCTTTTTGGTGTAATATAGAGTCTGGTTTTCAATGGAAGAAATCTGTTCTTCGCTAGAGGTGCTGACACGGGCATAAACCGCTACACGCTTCAGGTCACTGTCGTAAATCGACGGTGTCGGTTTCGCCGGACGAAAGTAGTCTTTTGCCGTTTTCTGGCCCTGTTCTGCCTGCTTATGGATTCTGTCCCGAATTTCAGCTTTTCTCTTTTCGGACTCCAAATGCCTACTCTGCCAGTCTGCTCCACACGGCAGCATGTCCACATCTTCTGCTGGGATATGTTCTACGTTCATTTTTCTTCAGCCTTTGTCATTTCATCTTCCAGTCGAATTCTCCACTCAAGATAATCTTTCCTTCGGATCGATGTATATTTTTCAGCCAAATCTTTCAGGCTCTGCCGCTGGTTATCAAAGTCAAGAATGGTGTCGATTCTCTGGTCATCATCGTCTGTAACAATGTCCACTCGCATCGGCAAGTCAAACAGATATTTCAACAGAAAACAGAAATCACAGGTATTTGCTGCAATATAGGCCCTTGTCTGCGAGAAAATCAGATTTATGGAACCATTTTTGCAATCTTTGAGCAGATGCACCATTTCCGGGCGTTTATAAATTTCCTTATTCCCTGTGATGTCAATATAGACACCAACCAGCCTTTTATCCGCATCATCCCTGAACTTTTCAGCATAGTAGGAACTGTGATAGGCCACTGCTGCATCCTTAGAGCGTTCCCACAGTTTTGCAAGTTTCACATAGCCGCCAACCTTATACTTGCGATCCATTCATAGCACCTTCTTCCAGCTGAACGCTCCAATACCATTTCCGCTTTTTCTGATAGCAGTGGATTCCCATTTCTGTTTTTACCATCCGTGCAACTCGTTTGCTGACCCCCTCATTGTCCAGACGGCAATAAATTTCATTCGCGCTCATATCACCTTTTTCAAGAAAATGCTTGATCCAGTAGGCAGCTTTCTGTTGCTCTGTATCAAATTTAGGTTCGGCGTCCGGCTGTTGTTTTTCAAAAAGCTGTGGCCTGCATTCCAGCCATCGAAAGCCCTTGTCGGCAGAAATGGAAAAGCGGATGTCTTCTGCCGTAGGCGCAAGACTGTTTTTGATTTGATGTACGATTCTTATATCAGGATTCTCGGTATCTCGCTCCACCTGCAGGACGCTTCGTGCTGCTGCCACAACATCAATACTGCCAAGGCTGCGGTACAGCCCTTTGGAACCTTCTTTTTTTGTTGAGGTGTCCAATCAAAACAATAGCGCAGTCGTAACCAGCAGCCCACATTCCAAGGCGGCGCATGAGTTTCCGCGCTCTGCCTGCAATTTGCAAATCCGAATCGCTGCCAAGATAAGCCTGAATCGGATCGATCACGACCAATCGAGGCCGAAATTCAATGATTGCCTGACGGATGCGCTCATCGTCCAATGTAAGGCCGTTATAAACTTCTTCGTTGATGAAAGCAATCTTCCTGCAGTCTGCTCCGCAGCGTTCCAAGCGGGGCTTAATCGTGTCTGAAACACCATCCTCTGAGCACTGATAAATCACTTTTTGCGGCGTACCAACTTTGCATCCGTCCGGGGTCTTACCTCCTGTTGAAAGTTCCGCAATCAGATTCATCATCATGGTAGATTTTCCATCGCCGGGATCACCCTGCAGAAGTGTGATTTTCCCGATTGCAATAAAGGGATACCACAGCCACCGTACATCCGTTGACTGAACTTCGCTATACAGTGTCAGCAACCGTTCCATTTCGTTTTCCCCACTTTATTTTCGCAGCTTGATTTCATGCTTTTATTATACGCTTATCAGATGATTTTTTCTGTGACCCAGCAGGTCACTTGTTCCCTAAAATGTGACCTGCTGGGTCACATTTTAGCCTCAGAAGCCATCTCCGCTAGAAGGGAAAGACAAAAATTCTGACTTCTATGCAGATTGCCTCTTTGGTTCCTCTTGATTCATTTCTCCATAAGTCAAATAATTAAAGTATCTTATGCGGGCATTTGAAAGGAAGATCACTATATGTCCGTAAATTGTACTTCTCTTGGAAAACGAATCAGCTTCTACCGTTCAAAATCGAATCTGACGCAAGAAGTTCTTGCCGCAAAAGTCAACTGCAGTCGTGAATACATTGTCCAAATCGAAAATGGCACAAAGGTTCCAAGCCTTTCTGTTCTTGTCAAAATTGCCAACACGTTATCCGTTTCCGCGGATGAGCTTTTGCTCGACTGTCTTGAATATTCATCTTCCTCTGCAAACTCTGAAATTCATCGCTTGCTGTTGGACTGTAATGAAACTGAACAGACTGTCATTATCCGCATGGCAAAGGAGTTAAAGGCCATTCTTGTCAACCTTGGAGTTTAACATTATTTCGCGGTAAAAGCACAAATAAAACGGCCCGCATAAGCTGCAGACGCACCCTCGAATTCTCCTGGGTGCTGTCTGTGGTTTACGCGAGCCTTCGATTTTTTTCGCTTCTGAAATTCTGTATTTACCTTAAATCAAGAAATCGCTGCACTTACTTTTCCTCATAACTGTTCAATGCATCCTCAAATGTAAAGCGAATTTTTCACGCGTTCATCGTTGAAAACCTCAATGCGGTCTATAAAGGCTTCTACCACATTCTGCGATAAGTGCATCACATCACCTGCTTCTTCTACAGTACTCATGACAGTCTGCAAATGATCAGTGTCCTTCTTCACAGGCAGTAAAATTTGGTCTTTCTCGGTACGCAGCCTTTGAATCTGCTCCATCTTATCATCTTCCTGCACTCTGTAGGCATCTCTCTGCCGGATGAACTCTTCCTTACTCATATTCCCGTCGGCATACTGCTCATACAGTGCAACACGAAGTTTTACGAGCTCTGCCTTTTCTGCACTCAGCTTTTCTTCCTGCCGTTCCAGTGCGGAGAAGCAGATCAACGCTTTGCGTTCCCGTTCGTGCAGAATTTCCAGTATATGCTCCGCCTGTTTTATTTGCGCTGTCAGTGCATTTCGGACAATCTCTTCCAGCAGTTCCTCAGAGATTGGGATTCGCTTGCAGGGACTGTCCACCGCTGTGGCCGAAAATCTGCAGTTAAACGAGGGGCCAAGCTTCTTGAGTACACGATATTTCATCAGCTTCTGGCAGTAGCCGCAATAGACCTTGCTTTTCAAGGGATACTGGTGTTTTGTGTAGTTCCCGGCCTGGTGCTTCCCATGCTGCAGCATAATAACCATTTGTGCCTGTTCAAATTCCTCCGGGGTCACAATAGCGGCATGGCTGTCCTCAATTCGTACCTGCTGTTCCAAGGGAGCGCGCAGGACCCGACGCTTACAGGGAACCGGCATAATGAATTTCGCGCCCACATAGGTTCCCTTATACTTCTCATTTTTCAGAACATGGTAAACCGTTCCACTTGTCCAATGGCTGCGCTGCAGATCCCATGCTTTCTGCTCACTGTACACATGGTTTTCCGCCACATGATACACTGCAGGGGTTGGAACCTGCTTTTCATTCAGGATTTTTGCGATAGTCCCCGTCCTGTTGCCCTGCAATGCCAGTTCAAAAATCAACCGCACATATCGACTGGCTACCGGGTCGAGGATCAGCTTATGGCAATCGTTCGGGTCCGGCAGGAATCCAAACGGGCGGTATCCTCCGAGATACATTCCTTTTTTCTGCATCACATGGTCTGCTGCTGCGATTTTAGCGGAAAGGTCCCGGCTGTAGGATGCGTTGATGATGTTCTTAATGGCTACTTCCAGTCCACATACATCGTTTCTGATCTGCATTCCACTGTCGTAACCATCGTTGACGGAGATGAAGCGAACGCCCAGCAACGGGAAGATTCGCTCCATATAATCGCCTGCTTCGATATAGTCACGGGCAAACCGGGAAAAGTCCTTTACGATAATTGTTTTCACCTTTCCGTCCTGTGCATCTTGAATTAGCCGCTGAAACGCAGGACGGCTTGTAGATGTGCCGGAGTAGCCATCGTCCACATACTCCTGACGCGGCTCTGTTGCCAGTTCGGGGCGGGCCATGATGTACCCCTCTACCAGTCCGCGCTGGCCCTGAATCTGCTCTTTCAGATTCCTCCCGGCATCATACTCCGGCTTCAGCTTCTTCCGGCCACCGCCGGGCTTCCGGGGTTTATATGCTCTTTTCTCTCCCATAATTACTCGTGCAGCTCCAGCGGCAGTCTGTCCGGATCATGGAAGAAAGTCATCTTTTTGCCGGTATAATCATCAACTCGAATCGGCTCACATTCAATCCCTACCTCCGCCAGCTCTTTCACCGTCCGCTCCACGCTATCCACGCAGAACGCAAGATGACGTAGGCCACAGGCTTCCGGGCGGTTCACACGCTTCGGAGGATTTTCCTCAGCGAAAATCTCCAACTCCGTAAGTTCATTGACACGAAGATCAATCTTCCAGTCCTTTCGCTCTGGGCGATAGTTTTCTCTGATGGCAGAGAATCCCAGCTTGTTCACATAGAAATCCTTAGCTACTTCGTAGTCAGATACGATGATTGCAATGTGATGTATTTTTGATAGGTTCATTCTTCTCACGCTCCTTTTTATTTTCGTTATAAACTATATAGCGACTTTCAAAATATACCGCGTGAACTCCTGAAGTTCAGTTTGTCCACACGGCATTTCTTTTTTTCTTGGATTCTTGTTTATTTCAGCTTTTCAAGGATCTCATCAGCGCTCATGCCTTCGGCAAGCAGCTTTTTCAGAACGGTCTCTGCTTCTGCCTTTTTTTGCTTCTTCCGCAGCTTTGGCATCTGCCTTCGTCTTTTTTGCCTCCAGTTTGACAATCTCCTTGTCGATAGCTTTCAGCGAAGCCTTCTTCTCTTTCAGGTCAGCTTTCAGAGAATCAACATTGGCAGTAATGGATGCGATTTCAGTAGAAAGTGCTTTCCTCTCGGACTGTTTTTCTACGATCTGGAATGCAAAATCAGCAGTCACAGTTTTGGGCTTATTCTTGCTGTCTTTGGTTCTGGGCATTTTGGGCTACCTCTTTCTATTTCAATTTTCTACTATTGAGTTTATTTCACTATCTTTTTTCTGTTTTGGAACAAACCGATTAATCCGTACAAGAAACATAATTAGTATAATACTTCAGCTTCTTGTCAAAAAGCCTACTTTCGAGCCGCATTGGAAGCGTTTCATCATTACTAGGGTCAAAAGTGTTTTCAAGCAACGAAGCTTCCAATGAGTAAAGTCCTGAAAGAGCAGTTAGAACATTTTGAAGGCTAGCATTTTTATAATTATCTCCATTATTCCCAGCTCGATCATGTTTAGCACCATTATACGCATTCCACCAAGCCGGAGTCCCTGCGTTTTCTTCCAAGATGAATCTTTTCGCTTTTTTATCGGGATTGATCCTAATGCGGTAATTCTTCCACGGCTGAAGTTTAATCTTATTCCTAAATACAATAGATTCTTCAACAAGCTTCGGATTGTTTTTTGTCACATAGAACCACCATTCATTTAAACCTGTACGTTTATCAGCTTTGAATGATGGCTCACAGATACCGGCATAAGCTTTTCCAACCACATCAATTTCACTTGCAAATTGTCTGAAAGAGCATCATATACTCCATTGAGTATACCATTCCATTACTCAAGTCAAATTCTACATAGCGTTCTGTTTCTAGGAAT
>ENA-OQDL01001689-OQDL01001689.1-human-gut-metagenome-genome-assembly--contig:-NODE-1689-length-10368-cov-9.575041_pt1 | contig 10368 bp, 8 predicted proteins | sample MGYA00242782_ERZ504609 | MGnify/ENA primary metagenome ERZ504609 (study PRJEB26092, sample SAMD00036320) | human gut metagenome | host: Homo sapiens | study: EMG produced TPA metagenomics assembly of... | reverse complement strand
CCGGTGTAGTCCTCAATGGTGCCGATGTCGTGGAAGACCTCTTTCAGGCCCTCGTCCAGGAACCACTGATAAGAGTTCTTCTGGACCTCGATCAGGTTCGGCATACTGATGACTTCGTCGATGTGGGAGAAGCTCATGCGCTCGGTTTTGCCGAGCTTTACGGGCTTGACTTTCATCATAAAATCAACCACTCCTTACTTTTATACTCTACGGATATTGCGTTATACGGGTCAGATTTGAGCACACACACATAAATCGACCCGTATCCTCCAAGGAAGTTCGTCGCTTTTCACAAACTTTTCGGTCAACACCGTCCAGCCGCTTCCAGTGCAGCTCCCTTTTTGGCGCACTAGGCCATTATGTGATACTAATGTAGTATACACCTCAAAAGCCTTGCTGTCAAGCCATTTTTCGCATTTTGGCCCAATATTTTTGTCAAGCCCGCGATTTCATGGTACGCACGGGTGCGTGTAAGCTTTGCGCATTTTGGCTCTTGATTTTTGAGTTTTGCACGTTCTCGCCAAAAACACCCTTGTGCATTTTGTACACCTTGGCTCTTGATGCGTGCTCTCCCCTGCCCATGCAAAAAGCACCGCAGCTGCCCGCGGTGCCCTTACATACTCATTCTTCCAGATAATCCCGCAGGCGCTTTGCGCGGCTGGGATGGCGCAGCTTGCGCAGAGCCTTGGCCTCGATCTGCCGGATGCGTTCCCGGGTCACGTTGAACTCCTTTCCCAGCTCTTCCAGGGTGCGGGCCTGCCCGTCCTCCAGCCCGAAGCGCAGGGTCAGCACCCGTTCCTCCCGGGGTGTCAGGCTCTTGAGGACGTTTGCCAGCTCCCGCCGCAGCAGTTCCCGCCCGGCCTCGTCCACCGGAACGCCTGCTTCCTCATCCTGAATAAAATCCTCCAGGTGGGCATCCTCTTCCTCGCCCACCGGCGTTTCCAGGCTGATGGGGTCCTGCGCCAGCTGCAGCAGCTCCCGCACCCGGTCAGGCTCCATGTCCAGCCGGACGGCGATCTCTTCGGCTGTGGGTTCCCTGCCGTTTTTGCGCAAAAGCTCCCCTGTCGTCTTTTTTACCCGGTTGATGCTCTCCACCAGATGCACCGGGATGCGGATGACCCGCCCCTGATCGGCAATGGCCCGGGTGATGGACTGCCGGATCCACCATGTCGCGTAGGTCGAGAACCGGAACCCCCGGTCAGGTTCAAACTTCTCCGCTGCCTTCATCAGGCCGAGGTTCCCCTCCTGAATGAGGTCAAGGAAGGGCAGCCCCCGCCCGGCATAGCGCTTGGCCACCGAGACTACCAGCCGCAGGTTGGCTTCGCTCAGCTTCCGCCGGGCATCCGCATCCCCGGCCTGCGCGGCCCGGGCAAGCGCCAGCTCCTGTTCCATTGTCAGCAGCGGCACCCGGCCGATCTCCTTCAGATATGCCTTCACCGGGTCATCCAGTGCTACGCCCTCGGCTGAGAGCTCGTGCTCCAGTTCCCCGATCTGTGTTTCATCCAGCATGGGCATGTCCGCTTCTTCTTCGGTTACACGGATGCCCCGGGCTTCCAGCGCCGCATACAGCGCATCCAGCCCGGATACATCGTATTCCTGCTCATCCATGGCCCGGCTGATTTGCTCGGGTGTCAGGGTATGGCGGCGGGCCCGGCCTGCCAGGATTTTTACCAGTTCTTCCGTCTGCGACAATTTCCGCATGATTCTTTCTCCTTCCAGCTCCAGCCGGAGGAGAGGAACGGTCAGTCGTCCGCAGGTTCTGTGCCCTGCTTCTTTTCTCGCATCGACTGGAGATACCGTATCAAATCATCATTGGACATTTCGGCCGCCTTGCCTGCCACGGGGGTGCCCCGGGCAATGCGGTCCAGATAGAGCCGGATATCGTCCGGCGTACAGTTCACATCGCTGTATTGTGCCGCAAGGCGGCTCAGCTCATTCAGCGCCTCTTCGCTCACAAAGGGGCGCAGAGTGGAAAGGCTGATTTCGATCCCCTGCTCCTGGCACTGCAGAAACGCTTCGTACAGCTCCTTCTGCTGGGGCAGAACGAACTTTTCCGGGCTGAGCTGGGCCCGCACCTGTGGGATATAGCTGGGCTCCCGGAGCATGGCAGCCAGCAGCCGCTGTTCTGCCGAGGCAACCCCCAGCGCCTGAGAGCCGCCCGCACTGTAAGGCACGCTGATCTGGTGCATCTCACCGGACTGCAGCCGTGCCTGATTCTGCGCCCACCGGCGTTTGCTGTTGGAGCGCTTTACTGCATCGGCAAGCTGGGTCATAATGGCGTTCTTGGAGATGTTCGTCTCCTCGGCCAGCCGCCCGGCGTAGACCTCCTGCTCGGTGGGGTTGGAGCGCTCCGCCAGCATATTCACGGCTTCCTTGACATATTCCAGCCGCTGGGCATCCTGCTTGAGGTCGTATTTGTTCTTGAGCCGCCCCAGCCGGAAGTCCAGCGCGTTGCCCACGCCGTCCAGCAGTGCCTTGAACCGCTCGGAGCCATACTTTTTGATGTACTCATCCGGATCTTTTGCACCCGGGATCTGCAGCACGCCCACCTTGACCGGGCTGTTACGGAACAGTTCCAGCGAGCGCAGGGTGGCCTTCTGGCCGGCCTCATCCGAGTCGTAACTCAGAATGACTTCCTCCGCGTACTGGCTGATGAGCTTTACCTGATCCGGAGTCAGGGCCGTGCCGCAGGCGCAGACCGCCGTGTCGATGCCCGCCTGATGCATGGAAATAACGTCCATGTAACCCTCGCAGAGAACGAACCGCCGGGAAGCGCTCTTCTTGGCGATCTGCAGAGCGAACACGGTATCCGACTTGTGATAGACCAGTGTCTCGGGGCTGTTGACATACTTGGGTTTGGAATCGTCCAGCACACGCCCGCCAAAGGCAATGATGTTGCCCCGCAGGTCAAAGATGGGGGTCATCACCCGCTTCCAGAACAGGCAGTAGATCCGGCCCGACTGGCTGCGCTTGAACAGGCCGCTGGCATCCAGCTCCTGCTGGTTGTACCCCTTATCGCGCAGATACTGGTACAGCCCCTGCCCGTCATCCGGTGCATAGCCCAGCCCGAACCGGACGATGGTCTTGTCGTCCAGACCGCGCCGCCGCCAGTAAGCCCGGGCCTGCCGGGCTTCCTCGACCGTGGAATTCAGGCAGGCGTGGAAGTACCGTGCGGCTTCCTTGTTCATGGAAAGGATGCGGCTGCGCAGGCGGCCCGTCTTGTCGTCCTCCTGCGGTTCCGGCATTCCCGCGCGGGCAGCCAGCATCTTGACCGCCTCGGTGTAGTCGATGCTGTTGATGCGGCGGACGAAGTGGATGACATCGCCGCCCACACCGCAGCCAAAGCAGTAAAAGCTCTGGGTGTCCGGGTAGACGTAGAACGAGGGGGTCTTTTCGCTGTGGAAGGGGCACAGGCCACCATACAGCCGCCCCTTCCGCTTGAGCTGGACATAGTTGCCCACCACATCCACGATATCGGTGCGGCGGGTCAGTTCCTCAATATATTCGTGTGGGATCATTTTGGTATTCCGATGCTCCTTTTATAACACATGCCACTTGCGGGGCACAAAGACATCCTCAAAGGTGCGGATGGCAAATTCATCGCTCATGCCGCTGATATAGTCCGTCACTGCGCGGTCGCGTCCTTCCTGATAGGCCAGCTGCAGGTAGAAGTTGGACATCTGTTCGATGTGGGTCAGGTAATACTCATACAGCTCGGTGAGCACCTTTTCCACCTTCTGTTCTTCCTTTTTGGCGCTGCGATCCACATAGACGGTGCGGTACATGAAGTCCTTGAGGGCCAGGAAGGCTTCGTTCTCCTCTGCGCCCACCTGCACATCCCCCTCGCTGCTGCGCAGGATGCTGTTGATCATGGTGGTGATGCGCTGCGACTTCGTCTCACCCAGCACGGCGGTGCATTCTCTGGGCAGGGTGGCCGGGTCCAGCACACCGGCACGCACGGCATCCTCGATATCGTGGTTCACAAAAGCGATCTGATCCGCCATGCGGACGATGCGTCCCTCCGGGGTGGCCGCCCAGGTGCCCTTGGTATGGGTCACGATGCCGTTGCGCACCTCCCAGGTCAGGTTCAGGCCCCTGCCGTCCTTTTCCAGCTTGTCCACCACCCGCAGGCTTTGCATATAATGCCGGAACCCCTCCGGGCAGAGCTTGTCCAGTGCGCTCTCCCCTGCGTGGCCAAAGGGCGTGTGCCCCAGGTCATGGGCCAGGCTGATGGCCTCGGTCAGATCCTCGTTGAGGCACAGGGCGCGGGCGATGGTGCGGGCGATCTGCGCCACCTCCAGCGTGTGGGTGAGCCGGGTGCGGTAGAGGTCGCCCTCCGGTGAGAGAAACACCTGCGTTTTCTGCTTGAGCCGCCGGAACGCCTTGCAGTGGATGATCCGGTCACGATCCCGCTGGAACACCGGACGGATAGGGTCCTGCTCTTCGGGCTTCACCCGGCCCCGGCTGGCATCGCTGAATGTTGCCCAGGAGGCCAAGGTCAGCCGCTCGATCTCTTCGGTGCGCTGTCGTACATCCATCAGGAACCCTCACTTTCTGTTTTCTCCCCCTCCTCTCGCACGGCGCAGCCGATCCCCATGCCGCGTCTGCGGCAAGTATAGCACACTCGCCCTGTCGAAGGGGGAAAGTATTTGTCTTAGAACGAATAAAACTTCTTGATTTTACTGCCGCTCCCCAGCCTTCCCCGCAGGGAAGTCTGTGTCATAACGGCAGGCAGTCAGTTTGCAGGTCAGAATGGAGCGTAGAACGGCTGCGACACACTCACCTGTGCAGCGCCCCGGGTCAACTCCCGGAGCTGCTCCAGCAAGGGCGGCTCCGTACCCTCAGGCATCTGCCAGCGCAGGGTGACACGGTCGGTGAACTGAGGGTCTGCAAGCTTTGCCCCCGCCGCCTGGATGAGCAGCGCCGCCCGCTCGTAGAGTGAGTAATCCACCGTCACTTCCAGCTCCACCACACTGCGTACCGTGACCACTTCGGCAGCTTCCAACGCGCGGGCGGTGGCGGTGGTATAGGCCCGCACCAGGCCGCCGGTGCCCAGCAGCACGCCGCCAAAGTACCGGGTGATGACCACGACAAGGTCGGTCAACCCGCTGTGCTGCAGTACTTCCAGTGCCGGGGTCCCCGCCGTCTTGGCCGGTTCACCGTCATCGGAGTAGCGCTCCCGGTTGCCCTCCCGCAGGCGGTAGGCGTACACATTGTGCCGGGCCGTGCGGTTGGCTGCCCGCACCTGCTCCAAAAAAGCCACCGCCTTTTCCTCGCTGTCCGCAAAGGAGAGCTGCGCAATAAAGCGGCTCTTCTTTTCCTCATATTCGCCGGTGGCCGTGCCCCGGATGGTGCGGTAATCCTCCACGCTGGTTCCTCCTGCCCATTGATGTGATTTATTTAATAAGTATAGCATAAATCCCGGCAAAGAAAAAGCCTGCTTGCTGGCACTGCGTACCGTAAAACTCCCGTTTCAATCTTCACGAGTGATTTTTCTTGGAAGAAGCCCCGCCGAAGAACATCTGCCCGGCATTATACAAGCGAAAGAATGTATGAAAAAGAAGAAACACATCTCAGAAGAGCAGCATTATCTCTGTGAAATCGGTCTGGAAAAGATGCCATATGGATTTTCCTGGCTCTACAAATCTTATACAGAGGAAAGCCTCACGCACATCAAGATTACGGCCTATTATAATGTGGGCGAGGCTTTTCTTCAAGCTTCCACTGCAGCATGGGGGAATCTATGGGATTGCCGTGCCGCGCTTCGCAAGTTGGTATCCTCCGTCTATCTGGAAAGCGATTTGAACCTTCCATTCGGAAAAAACGGAAAATTCTTATTCCAACTTGGGTATACTCCTGTTGTGTCCGACATGAAGAAAATCGTTCAGAAAACTGCCGCATTGTCTTTCCCCAAATGGGCGTTAGCCGTATGGGATATGGACACTGCAACAATATATATGGTCAAATACGACAGAAGTCATTGATTTTCTTTGTTTATCTGTGATACCATTCGTTACGAGACCTCCACCATTGCTCTCTTCGCCTATGGTGGAGACTCCGGCACTCAAAGAAATTTTCCGAAAAACACAACGAGGTGACCATTTTTGAAACGTCGAACTTTTCTTGTCTGCTCCGCTGCACTTTTTTGCGGTGCGCTTCTGGCAGGGGGCTGCACTCAAAAAGCTTCTCAGCCCGTCCTTCAGCAAATTGAATACTCCAATTTGGCAGATTCTAATACACAGGATCTTCTTTCCAAACTTTTGCAGGATGCCGGCGTATCCGACCTGCGGATACAGACCTTCTTTGATCATGTGCAAAAGTTCAACAATGCTGTGGACCCGGCATGGCTCACCACAGGTTTTGAAAACGCCAAGCCTTCGGATCCGAAATACGATCCTTACTCCATGCAGGACGCATGGACAGAAAAATACGATACCTTCCCCGGCTGGAACTGTCGAATCACCGCTTGTGGGCTGTTCGGTGATTTTATCACGGTCACGGGCAAGGCAGACCTTGACTCAGCTGAGGACACCCTGTTTATGGACTATGAAACACTGGACTCTGACCCGGAATCCCTTTGCGGCGATGAACGGCAAAAATTTGATGCGCTGTTCGCCCCAGTTAAAACCACTAATACGACCGATATTCCTACCCATTTGAAAACGATTCAGCAGGAATGGAAGAAACGCGGTCTCTCCTTCGTGGACGATGATAAGATCCGTCTCGTCTCCGTGGTTCTGCACGATCAGTTCTCTGAAACGGACAATTCTCTTATGATCGGTCATGTCGGCGTTATGCTTCCCACATCGGATGCAGTATATTTCGTCGAAAAGGTCGCTTTTCAGGAGCCGTATCGCTTGTTGAAGTTCAAAAATCGAACCGAGTTGAGCGATTATCTGATGCTGAAATACGACAACTCGTGGGGACAGGATACCGCCCACACCTTTATTATGGAAAATTCAGACCTGATGGACGGCTGGCGCATTCTTGACGAACAGGAAAACGCAAGCTGAAAGTATATTATTCGTTGGAAGCCGTTTATGCTCCCCGATGTAGATATGGGTATCATCCACGCAGGTCAGCCCGAAGTTGGCGAGGGTAAGGGCGCAGCCCGTCTGACCCTGCGCCGCAGTGAACTGGAAGTGTTCTCCGAAAAAATCCCGCTGAACGGCGGCTCTGCGTTGTTCAGCCATGCGGTGGAGAACCCCCACCTGTGGAGTGCAGAGGACCCGGCTCTGTATGAACTGGAAATCGAGCTGCTGGACGATGCAGGCCATCTGGTAGAGGTGACCGGGCAGAAAGTCGGTTTCCGCAAGTTCGAGTTGAAGAACAATCGGATGCTGCTCAACGGCAAGCGCATCGTGTTCAAGGGTGCCAACCGTCATGAGTTCAGCTCCATTACGGGTCGTGCTGTGGGCGTACACACCCATGAGGAACTGCTTCGGGATATCATCACCATGAAGCAGAACAACATCAATGCCATCCGTACCAGCCATTACCAGAATCAGGATGAACTTTATAACCTCTGCGATAAGTACGGACTGTACATGATCGCAGAGAACAATCTGGAATCCCATGGCACATGGGACATCCATCAGGCTGGCATTCGCGGCATCGAGGGCGTTTTGCCCAATGATAAGCCGGAGTGGAAAGCTGTCTTGTTTGACCGCATGAATTCCACTTACCAGCGTGACAAAAATCATCCTGCTGTTCTGATCTGGTCTCTGGGCAACGAATCGTTTGGCGGTGAGACTCTGCTCCAGATGGCAGAGATGGTCCGCCGCTTTGATGACACCCGTCTGGTGCATTACGAAGGTGTGGTCAATGATCCCCGCTTCCTCGAAACCACCGATATCGAGAGCCATATGTACAGCACTGTGAAGGACATTAAAGAGTATCTGGCACAGGGCGATAAGCGGCCTTATATCGAGTGCGAATATTCTCATGCTATGGGCACTCCAACGGTGCTTTGCACAAGTACACGGAACTTGCCGACCAGAAGGACTGCGGCTATCAGGGCGGCTTTATCTGGGATTACATCGACCAGTCCATCTGGAAAAAAGACCGATACGGCAAGTGGTTCCAAGCCTACGGCGGCGACTTCGGTGAGCGTCCTACCGACTATAATTTCAGCGGAAACGGCATTGCCTACGGTGGTGACCGTGCTCCTTCTCCCAAGATGCAGGAGGTCAAGTTCTGCTATCAGAACATCGCCGTTTCCATCGACAATTCTGGATTTGAAGTCTGGAATAAGAACCTGTTCACCTCTACGGATGCTTTCGACTGCGTTGCTCTGCTGCATCGCGATGGAAAGCTGTATCAGCAGCAGGAACTGACCAATATTGAGGTTGCTCCCGAAGAGCGTTCCAGCTTCCCGCTGCCGTTTATGGTTCCTGCGCTCCCCGGTGAATATGCAGTGACCATCAGCTTCCGTTTGAAGGAGGACACCAGCTGGGCAAAGAAGGGCCATGAAGTCGCCTTTGGACAGGGTGTGATCGCTGTGGTTCGTTCCATTCCCAGCAAGAAGGTCACGCCGTTTACCGTTACGCACGGTACACACAACATCGGTGTCCGGGGTGAGAATTTCGATGTTTTGTTCTCCGATCTGAACGGCGGTCTGACTTCCTACCGCTATGCCGGCAAGGAGATGATTCAGGAGATTCCCCGTCCCAACTTCTGGCGCGCTCCCACCGACAACGACTGCGGCAACAACATGGGCGGCGTTCGCGGTCAGTGGAAGCTGGCAAGCCTGTACGCTACCGCCAAGGGCATCGGCAAGGAGATCCCGTCTGTTCATGGCGGCACCATCCTCCAGAACCCCACTTGCGAGGTGGAAGCCGACAGCGTGGTCGTGACCTATCTCTATAACCTCCAGACCAGCCCCGCAGCAGAGTGCAGCCTGCAGTACCGTGTGTTCGGTGATGGCCGCATCCAGACCACCCTGCACTATGACCCGGTGGAAGGACTTGCAGCAATGCCGGAGTTCGGCGTACTGTTCAAGATCGACGCTGACTACGACACAGTGGAGTGGTACGGAAACGGCCCTGCGGAGACCTACTGGGATCGTCAGCATGGTGCAAAGCTTGGCATTTACCAGAACAAGGTTGCAGACAACATGGCGCAGTATCTTGTGCCGCAGGAGTGCGGTGCAAAGACCGCTGTGCGCTGGGCAAAGGTAGTGGACCGCAAGGGTCGCGGGCTGCTGTTTACCGCAGATGCCGCAAAGCCCATGTTCGTCTCTGCGCTGCCCTACACTCCCCATGAAATGGAGAGTGCCAAGCACCCCTACAAGCTGCCCCCGGTCCATTACACGGTCATCCGTGCTATGGGCGAGCAGATGGGCGTCGGCGGTGATGACAGCTGGGGTGCCAATGTCCACCCGGAGTATATTCCTGATGTAACCAAGCCTGTGGAGTTCACCTTTACGTTCCGTGGCATCTGACCCTCGTTATTAAGACACCTTCGCGTTGAGATAAGGACATCCCTGCATGAGATTCCTATCAAAAGCGAGGGTGTCTTTTTGGGTATCACAAAATCTCAATTCCTGACACCACTATTTATAAGTAGTGCTTCGCTCTATACAAGTATCGTTGCTATGTCAAAATAACCGTATTCAGTTTTTGTTCAGAGCATTTCTTTGAATGGTTCTCCAAACTTTCTTTATGGCATTGTGGTCAAAATTGTGGTCAAAATCAAATTGAGGCCAGCCTATAAACAAAAAAATCCAACGATTTCTAACGTGAAATCGTTGGATTTATGGTCCAGCAAGACTGGACAAATCCGAACTTGTCGGGGCTTGGCCCCTCCATCTTGCTGACGCAAGACCGTTCTGTTGCTCAAAAGCCCCACTGGGGCTTTCGTTGCTTCGCAACCGCAAACTTTTTCCTTCTGCCTCATCAGCGGTCAAAGTGTCCTCAAATCGGACTGTTTGGGAGCCATCCTTGTAGTTGAACGTGATCAACATTCGGTTATCGTACAGGAAAATGGCATTCACAAAAATTTCGATCAGCGCTTTCCGCTGCTTTTTCTGCGAAATATCGAACTTTCTAAATTTCAGCAGCCAGAACCGGATGAAATCCTCATTAAAGCTGGGCTTCTTCAACTTTTCATCTGCAATTTTTGCAGTCAGCTCATCTTTCTGAATTTCCAGTGCTTCCAGACGCTCTTTCGTTGTCCGGGTGTACAAGCCGTCCTCGATAGCCTTCATCAGGTTGTCCAGCTTCTTGTCTACTTCCCGGAGCTGCTTTTCCAGCAGCGGAATCGTGGTGTTCTCCTGATTCTGTACATCCATGACCAGTTGAACGATCTTGTCGATCACCGCATCGTCCCGAATCAGCTTCATGGTCTCCCGGACGACCAGATCTTCCA
>ENA-OQDL01001686-OQDL01001686.1-human-gut-metagenome-genome-assembly--contig:-NODE-1686-length-10391-cov-2.937646_pt1 | contig 10391 bp, 10 predicted proteins | sample MGYA00242782_ERZ504609 | MGnify/ENA primary metagenome ERZ504609 (study PRJEB26092, sample SAMD00036320) | human gut metagenome | host: Homo sapiens | study: EMG produced TPA metagenomics assembly of... | reverse complement strand
CTGTAATCTGGCAGATATTTTTCAAAGTGCCATCACGGCAGAAATGCATCCAGGATAGATAAATACTGGATTTCCTTCTACCTGTCCCGGATCCTGAACGCGCAGGTGGTTCGGGTCTGTGAACATGGACATGATCTTCTTCTTGATTCTTCTTCGGAGTCGGACAGATAGATGCAGTTTCCTAAGGACTTGCTCATTTTTGCCTTTCCGTCGATACCTTGGCAGACGCAGACATGCTTTATTGTCTGGAAGCAGGATCTCAGGCTCTACCAGATTGCCGCCGTATACGGTATTAAACTTGTGAACGATCTCACGAGTCTGCTCGATCATTGGAGCCTGGTCTTCACCAACCGGAACGGTGGTTGCCTTAAATGCAGTAATATCTGCTGCCTGGCTGATCGGGTAGGTAAAGAAACCAACTGGGATGCTGGTCTCGAAATTACGCATCTGGATCTCGGTTTTTACAGTAGGATTACGCTGTAATCTGGATACAGTTACCAGATCCATATAGTAGAAAGTCATCTCGCAAAGCTCCGGTACCTGGGACTGGATAAATAAAGTAGATTTTGCAGGATCCAGACCACAAGCCAGATAGTCTAATGCTACCTCAATGATGTTCTGACGTACTTTTTCAGGGTTATCTGCATTATCTGTAAGAGCCTGTGCATCTGCGATCATGATGTAGATCTCATCAAACTGACCGGAATTCTGAAGCTCTACTCTTCTCTTTAAAGAACCTACATAATGTCCTACATGAAGGCGTCCGGTTGGACGGTCGCCGGTTAATATGATCTTTCCCATTGTATTTTATCCTCTCGTTATATAATTGTTACAGTTATATGAATTAGCATACCCCAAAGCCACTTTTCTGTCAAGAATTTGACTCCGCTGTCTCCAATCCTTCTCCTTTTAATACCTTCTTAAAAGCAGCAGGCAAAGGAGCGATAAACTCTTTTCCTGACAGATAATCCAGAGGCTGTGCCAGCTTTTCCGGCATGACAAGTTTCCAGGAATGTAAAAGCTGGGAGCGCACTTTATATTTCTTCTGGATCTGCTCATTCAACTTTGGATCTCCATACTTAAAATCTCCTAAAATAGGATGGCCAATAGAAGCCAGATGGGCACGGATCTGATGGCTGCGCCCAGTGATCAGAGTGACCCGCAAAAGTGTTGCTGTATCACTGCTCTTTACAGGCACGTATTCCGTCATAATAGGAACACTGCCTTCCACTTCTAACGGATAGATCTGCACCGTATTTTGGGCTTCATCTTTCTTTAAGAAACCGGCGATCATCTGGGGCTTATCGATCTTGCCTTTGACGATACACTGATAATATTTATGGATGCTCCTGTCTTTTAAGACCCCGTTCATGATCTGAAGTCCGGCTAAAGAAGTTCCGGCAACTACCAGACCACTGGTATTGCGATCCAGACGGTTGCAGATCGAAGGCCGGAACGTGCGCAGCTGGCTTACCGGAAGATGCCCGGAGTCAATGAGATAATTTAAAATGTGCTCATTTAGGGAAACATCCCCTTCTTTTGCTTTCTGTGAAAGCATTCCGGAAGGTTTATTTACGATCAAAACATTTTTATCTTCGTATACGATAGATAACTCCTGTTTTTTCTTCCTGTTTCCATTTTCCCCGTTTTTCCCGGCTTTTCCCGAATTTCTGTCTTTTTCTTTTCCTAATGCTGCCAGTTCTGGAAGAGGCGCCGAAAACTTTTCAATGGTCTCATCTGCCAGAAACAGACTGATCTCATCCCCTTCTTCCACCCGTTCAGAACCATCACACTTCTTTCCATTTAAGGTAATGTTTTTCTTTCGCATCATCTTATAAAGAAAGCCTTTTCCTGCCTGGCTTAAATATTTGGACAGCAGCTTATCCAGCCTCTGTCCTGCCTCATTGGAGGCCACTTTCAGTTTCTGCATTTTACCAACGATCCTTTCCCGGTAAGTACTCTATCTTTTCCATCATATCTAAGATCAGGCTGTGTGGAAACACTTTTGCAAGGATCCAGAATGCATTCATAAAAAGCCCATAGACAGAAATTTCTCTTCCTGCAATGCTGTCCCGGATTGCTTTTGCCACAACCTTTCCCGGTGCTGCCATAACCAGTTTTTTGTATAATGGAATTTCACCTGTTGTCTGTGCAATATCAAAAAATTCTGTGCGCACCGGTCCCGGGCAAATGGCAGTTACAAATATCTTTCTGCCCTTTAATTCCCTGTTTAATGCCCGGCTGTAGCTTAACACATAGGCCTTTGAAGCTGCATATACTGCAAAGCCCGGCTGGGGCAGAAAGGCTGCACTGGAAGCAAACTGCAGGATGCGGCTGTTCTGAGACATAAAAGGAAGGACCATGGTGGTAACAGCTGTCAGAGCAGTACAGTTTACCTGCACCATTCCTGACTGGTCTTTTTCAGACAGATCACATACATTTCCGATCTTTCCAAAACCAGCTGCATTTACCAGAAATTTCACCTGGGGTTTCAAGCGTTCTAACTCAGCTTTTAAGATCTCCCGTTCTTTTTCCTGACTCAGATCCAGAACAAATTTACGCACCGGAATATTTACTTTTTCTTCCAGTTTTACCAGGCGCTCTTTTCGTCTTCCCACTGCCCAGATCTCATCCAGTCCTGGAAACTGCTCCCATAAGCGGATGGCGCATTCCCAGCCCATTCCAGAAGATGCTCCTGTTATAACAGCAATTTTCATTGTCAGTTTCCTTTCTTTTTATGAACGTTTCGGATGCCTTTTTTCTTACCTGCAGTTTTCGCTGCATTCATCTTGCTTCCTGACAGCTTTTCCATATTTCTGCCGCTTGCGCCTGTATTTCTTCCACCAGTATTTTTTCCTGCTGTATTCCTGTTATTTCCATTCCTGCTGTTTTCATTCCTGCCAACCGCATTCTTGCCGCCGGAAACTCCCCCATGTCCACGAAACTCTTTCTCATCATGAGCGCTCTTATCAAAATTCCTTGGCTTGATCAGACATTTCTTATCAAAGCCGATCAGATCCGTTCTTCCGGCAATCTTAAGAGCCTCTGCCACCAGGTCATAATTTTTCGGGTTCCGGTACTGGATCAGCGCTCTCTGCATAGCCTTCTCATGAGGATTAACAGGCACATACACCTTTTCCATGGTACGGCAGTCATATCCTGTATAATACATGCAGGTGGAAATGGTTGACGGTGTCGGATAAAAGTCCTGTACCTGCTCCGGCATGTAGCCCAGATCTCTTAAATACTCCGCCAGCTCCACCGCCTCTTTCATAGAAGAACCTGGATGGGAAGACATCAGATAAGGCACCAGATACTGGTCCTTTCCCAGCTTCTCATTCATCTGCTTGTATTCTTTTACAAACTCTCTGTATACACTGTTTTTCGGCTTGCCCATGCGCATGAGCACCTTATCTGCCACATGCTCCGGCGCAACTTTCAGCTGGCCGCTTACATGGTATTCGCAAAGTTCCCGTAAAAACTTCTTTCCCGGGTCCTTTAACAGATAGTCAAAACGGATACCGGAACGGATGAATACTTTCTTTACCTTTGGGATCGCACGCAGCTTTCTTAAGAGTGAAATATAATCACTGTGGTCCGCACGCAGGTTCTTACATGGTTCAGGGAACAGACACTGCTTATTAGGGCAGGCACCCTTAGTCAGCTGTTTTTCGCAGGCAGGGAAGCGGAAATTGGCAGTAGGTCCGCCAACATCATGGATATATCCCTTAAAATCAGGCTCTTCTGTAAGAAGTTTTGCCTCATCCACCAATGACTCATGGCTTCTTGCCTGGATGATCCTTCCCTGATGGAAAGTCAGTGCGCAGAAGCTGCATGCACCAAAACAGCCTCTGTTGCTGATTAGGCTGAATTTGATCTCACGGATAGCCGGGACGCCACCGGCTGCCTCATAAGAAGGATGATAGCTTCTCATATATGGCAGAGCATACACATCATCCATCTCATCCTGTGTCAGTGGCTTTGCAGGCGGGTTCTGTACCACATAAACTTTGCCCTCATAAGGTTCCACCAGACGTTTTCCGGAAAACGGATCTGTATTGCTGTACTGTACAAAAAAGCTTTCTGCGTACCGTTTCTTATCTTCTAACAGCTCTGTATAGTCCGGAAGCAGCTTATAATCATAAACAGACTCCAGGCTCTTTGTCTTATAAACCGTACCGTCTATAAAAGTAATATCCTTAATATCCAGTCCGCTGTCCAATGCATCTGCCAGTTCCACAATGGAATGTTCTCCCATTCCATAGGAAATAATATCTGCCTGGGCATCCAGCAAAATGGACCGCTTCATCTTATTGGACCAGTAATCATAATGAGCCAGACGGCGAAGGCTTGCCTCAATACCTCCGGCAATGATAGGCACATCTTTATAAGCAGAACGGATCAGGTTGCAGTATACCACCACTGCATAGTCCGGTCTTTTTCCCATTACCCCACCAGGAGTATAGGAGTCCTCTTTTCTGCGCTTTTTGGATACGGAATAATGGTTTACCATGGAATCCATATTTCCCGCAGACACCAAAAATCCCAGTCTTGGCCGTCCTAAGATCTGGATGCTCTTATTGTCCTTCCAGTCCGGCTGGGCAATGATACCTACCTTATAACCATGTGCTTCCAACAGCCTTGAAATAATGGCCGTTCCAAAAGAAGGATGGTCTACATAGGCATCACCGGAAACATAGACGAAATCGCACTGTTCCCAGCCCCTTTTTTTCATATCTTCTCTGTTGATCGGTAAATAATCATGTACCATTTATAAAACCTCGTAAAAATCATGGATCAGCCGGTCAGCCAGCTGTTCCTTTTCTTCTTTCATTGTCTCTGAAAAATCATCTTCTACTGCAATGACCTTCATTCCCGCATTTTTTCCTGCCATGATACCGGCCGGAACATCCTCAAATACCAGACAGTTTTCCGGTTTTGCGCCCAGCCTTCTTGCCACCTCCAGGTAAATATCCGGTGCCGGTTTTCCGGCTGCCACTTCACAGGCAGTGGCAACTACCTGGAAATATTGTTCCAGTCCTAAAGACTTTAATACAGCATCTACCATTTCCCTTCCGTTGCTGGTAGCAATACCTGCTTTAATGCCCCGGATGGAAATTTCTTCCAGAAATTCCCTTACCCCCGGTTTTACAGGTACTTCCTTCTGGTATTTTTCCAGAGACATTTCCACCCACGCCTGATTTAATCTCTTCAATAGAGTCTGGCAGATTAAAACGTTCCTTAAAATATACTGCTGTTTCTGAAAAACTCATTCCCTCAATGGCTTTTTGCAGATCAGACGGGCATTCCAGACCATAACGGCCCAGATATTCAACATCAATGGCTTCCCACATCCACATGGAGTCCACCAGAGTGCCATCTAAGTCAAATAAAACAGCAGAAATGCCGTCTAAAATATGCGTCCGTTCTTCTCATTGATCTTTCGTTCAAGAGTCTTAAGCTCTTCTTCCTTTAATGCCCGGTACTCTCCCGGCTTTAAAGACGGATCCAATACCAGCGGCCCCATGGTCATACGTTTTAAGTATACCACTTTACAGCCTAAAACTTCAAACATCCTTTTTACCTGGTGGAATTTTCCTTCATGGATCCGCAGTGAAACTGCAGTCAGTCCCTCTTTCATTCCCGCCGGCGGGTCTAATATGACCAGCTCTGCAGGAAGTGTTTTTACACCTTCTTCTATTATAAGGCCTTCCTGCATCTGCTTTTTGGCATCCTTTGGAAGTGTTCCCTCTATGTAAGCCAGGTATATTTTATCTACATGTTTCTTCGGAGACAGCAGCTCATGAGCCATTGCCCCGTCGTTGGTGATCAGCAGCAGTCCCTCTGTATCCAGATCCAGACGTCCCACCGGAAACAGGTCCTTGCGCAAAGCAGCGTCGATCAGACTTATTACAGTAGGATATTTCCCATCCTCTGTAGCTGATACAGTACCTGCCGGTTTATTTAACATAAAATATTCTGTGTGTGCATAAGAAACCGGCTGTCCGTCCAGTAAGACCACATCTTTTTCCGGATCTATTTTTCCATCCGTTGCCTTTATCACAGTTCCATTTACCTGGATCCGTCCTTTTTTCGCCATTTCCTTGATCTGGCTGCGGCTTCCTTTTCCCATTTCCACCAGAAATTTGTCCAGGCGCATACTGGAATTAGAAGCTTTTTTCTTCTTTTCTGCCATATTTCATTTATCCTCTCTTACTGCCAGCGCCAGCCTGCATAGTATTTATTTTTAAGGGTCATTCCATTGCCTTTGGCCCAGCCTAAAGGAAAGCCTTCTACTGTAACCAGACACCAGCCCTTTACCGGTTCTTCCTCATTTACAAGACTGATCGTTTCTCCTTTTAAATAGCGGATCACACGTTCATCCTCTGTTTTCAGATCAAGGAGTACCGGATATTCGTCTTTTTTTAATGCCATTGCAAACGCCTGGGATGGTTCAAAACGACCTTTCTTTAACTCACCCAGATGCAGCCCTGTTCGCAAAAACCGCAGCGGAAGTCCTGTTTTTAAGCCCTCCGGCAGATAATATACCTGCTCATCCCGGATATAGATACGGCCTAAATCCCATTCCTTCCTGCAGTTTTTCAGAAATTTCATCAGATCTTCCTGTTTGCCTGCTTCCTTGGCCCGCTTTGAAGCCTCTTTTTCATCTCCTGATAGCCTCAAAACAGCTGCACCACTGCCAGAACCATTTTCATCCTCTTTCTTGTGGAATAATGCCAGGAAATGTCCTTCCCCCTGGATCCGGTGTGGGAACAGGCGGGCAGTCTGTGGATATCCAAAACCATCCGAAAGTCCCTTAAACTGCTCTTTATCAATAGGAACCAGTTCCATGGATGGATATTTTTCTAAAATATACGCCACATTTTCCTCATCTTCTTTTTTTGAGAAGGTACAGGTAGAATAAAGCATCATTCCTCCTGGTTTTAACATGGCCACAGCCTGCTCTAAGATCTCCCTCTGGATTGAGCTGTAATAAGAGGGGCCTCTGCTTACCCAGTCCTTTACCATATCCTCTTCCCTGCGAAACATTCCTTCCCCGGAACATGGTGCATCTACTAAAATCTTATCAAAAAACTCCGGCCATACAGCTGCCAGTTTTCCCGGTTCTTCACTTAAAACAGAAATATTTTCTGCTCCTGCCAGTTCCAGGTTTTTAAGTAATGCTCTTGCCCTGGAATAACTGATGTCATTGGATACAAGCATTCCTTTTCCCTGAAGTTTTGCTGCCAGTTCCGTACTTTTTCCTCCCGGTGCCGCACATACGTCTAAGACCTTATCTCCCGGTTCTACCGGAAGCACAGCCGCTGGTGCCATGGCACTGGGCTCCTGAAGATAATAAAGACCGGCATAATAAAAAGGATGTCTGGCAGGACGTTCTGTGTCTTCATAATAAAATCCCTTTTCCGTCCAGTCTACAGGTGTCAGTTCCAGGTGGGAAAGATTTTTAAATTCCTCCGGCATAATTTTCAATGTATTTACACGCAGACCTGGTTTCCACGCTTCCTCATAGCTTTTTATATATGCCTCATATTCATCTCCTAAAAGCTGTTCCATTTCCTTTAAGAACGCTTCCGGCAGCTGTTTCACATCTGTCATATCCTGCTCCTTATACATGCTACTACTTAAACATCATTTTTCAAAAGATCCGGCCATATATTAAAACAAACCCTGCATTTAACCGGAGGCCCTATGAAACGGATCCTCTTAAGCCTTCTGGCCCTGTTCTTTCTTATCCTGCTTTTGCTCTCTCCGGGTACCGCTTTGGAAGGTGCCAGAAAGGGACTCCTTCTCTGGGCTTACACAGTTTTGCCTACTTTGCTGCCTTTTATGATCGGAACCGGCGTCATTGCTGCCATGGGCGCTGTAGGTCTTGTTGTAAAGCCCTTTTCTCCTTTATTATCCGGAGTATTCCACTTTTCTCAGCCTGCAGGCTTCGTTTTTCTCACCGGACTGTTATGCGGCTATCCCATGGGGGCTAAAATGGTACCGGGACTTATTTAGAAAGGGGGACAGAGTTTCCTGGGCAATGAAGCTGCTATCTTCTCTCCATCTGCAATCATCCAAGCCCTATGTTTCCTCACCGGTTATACAGTGATGGAAGGACAGAAGCTCCTTCCACCTTCCATAAAAATTTCCTCTTTTTCCCTTCCTTGCAGCCCTTTATCTTCAGTTTTTCCCATTTCTTATCTGGCAAAGGCATTATTATGATAAAAAATCCAAAAAGACAGGAGATACGTCCTTCTGTCTGGTCCGGTGTCTCTCACACAGCACCCATTTCTTCCTTCTCCCTGGATGAGCACCTGATGAGCTGCCTTGAAACTATGGAAAAAATCGGGCTTTATATCATGCTGTTTTCCATCTTATCCCTGTATCTTTTTAAGCTGCCCCTTCCCGGCCCTGTTATTTTAAAACCTGCTCTTATGGGGCTTTTAGAGATCACTACCGGGATCCAAACCATCTGCGAACATACATCCGGTCTCACTGGTCTGCTCTTAGTCACTGCAAGTGTTGCTTTTGGCGGTATCAGCGGTATTTTCCAGACCCGCTGGAGCCGGACCGCTTTGACGAAGAAATTGAGGAATTAGGCGGGATAGACACCCTGGTAGGCGGCGTAGGCTGCAAGGGCCTGGTGGCGTTTAACGAATGTCCGGCTTCCCCTTACCACCGGGTCAGCCTGGAGGAATACGCACAGTCCAAATCCAGGATTGTCACCTTGCGGGAAGACACAATTATTGCGTATGCGGAGAGAGAATTCGGAGCCTGCTTTGACGCCCTGCCGCCGAACGCGTTTACCATTGGAATGAAATCTATGCTGAAGGCCCAGCGGGCCTATTTGTGGTCACCACCGGGGCGTGGAAACAGACGGTAGTACGGGTGGCTTTATTCAGCGAACCGACAACCGAATATCCTGTAACGCTGTTCCCCCGCTATGTGCCGGAATGTGTGCTGTACTGCGACAGGGGTACCGCGGATCATGTGATATCCCGGAAATATCAGGATATTCCCATTTTAAAGTGAAAATTGAAAGATAAGAGGCGATCACAATGGGGCTGCAGCCCGATATTATTGTAGCGTACACTCACAATATCAGCGACGGAGGAATCCGCGTCCATAAGCTTCCTCGGGCGGGAGAAACGGTGCGGGCTCTGGAAGGCGGCCTGGGGATAGACGGCGCGAAGGGAACCAACGTAGCCGTAGCGGCCAGCCGCGCGGGAGCTAAAGTCGCCCTGGTAGCTCATGTTCAGGGAGGAGCCTGGTTTGACCGGGCGGAAAAGCTTCTGCGGGAGGAAGAAATCGACGACAGGTTTGTGTTCTGCCATCCGGGTACAAGGCAGGTCCCCGGCTGTATTATTATCGATGATGAAGGTAACAACATGATTATCCTGGGCAGCGGCACACAGCAGGCACTCCTTGCATGAAGAGGTAGATCTAGCGCTGGAAAGCATGCAATCGGCCAGATATTGTGTGACCGGCTATGAGCTGGATGTGAAAAGCGTGGAGTATTTAGTGCGGAAAGCCAGAATGCTGGGGATTCAAACAATTTTGAATCCGTCGCCAGTACCAAACCAAAAGCCAGGCTTTTGGGACTGCGTGGATATTTTTAGTCCTCAATGAGGTGGAAGCCGCGCATATGCTGCGGCTGGCGGATGGCCAGCCGACGGAGCAGTGGGAGGAAACCGCCCGGAAACTCCGTGCTGCCTATGGCTGCCGGCAGGTAGTAGTTACCTTAGGCCCCAATGGCTTCTGCTGCTTGGACGGGAAATAACAAGATTACGTTTGGAAAAGGCGCGAAGGTGGATTCCATTGACGCCACAGGGGCTGGTGACGGATTCTTAGGGGCTATGACAGCCCGTTTGGCGGCAGGGGACTCCTTAGGCGAGGCGTGCCGGTGGGCAAACCAGTATGCGGCCTATACCGTCCAGAAATCCGGAACGATCAGCAGTTATCCACGGCTGTCAGAGCTGAAGCTCCAACGCTAGGCCTTTGATGGCGGCTGAAAAACTATGTGGCGGGAAAAGACAGCTTTAGGCGCGTTCCTAGGAAGGAATCAGGAAATTTTTTGTCCCGCGGCTGCCATGCCTGCATTGTGGTTTAAGCTGATTTTATGAAACCGGTTGAGAGCTTTGAAAGGTGGATCGTAGAATAAAAGGCCGCGCCCGAAACCGTGCTTTCTATTTTATCGGAAGCCGCTTTTTCAGGGCCCTGTTTTCAAGAAGCTTTGAAATCCTTGGGAGTAATTTGATTATATATACATGCCTACAGTGTGCGGCTCGCACGCTGTAGGTTTTTTCTTGCCGCCTTTAGAAAGAGCCTTGGCAGAACTGGGGAAAAAGGGCCCTGTCAAATAAATAGGAGAAAGCCGGCGGCAG
>ENA-OQDL01001685-OQDL01001685.1-human-gut-metagenome-genome-assembly--contig:-NODE-1685-length-10396-cov-3.657805_pt1 | contig 10396 bp, 10 predicted proteins | sample MGYA00242782_ERZ504609 | MGnify/ENA primary metagenome ERZ504609 (study PRJEB26092, sample SAMD00036320) | human gut metagenome | host: Homo sapiens | study: EMG produced TPA metagenomics assembly of... | reverse complement strand
AGTACAGTTGTGAAAGATAAATCTTCTAACGCATTGGTGCGCACCACTACTACTTTTACTCCGATGAATGATGGTGCTACTTATACAAATGGGTTTGGTTTTCAGTTGGATTACGTAGGGAAGGAGCATATAGATTTGGTGCAGGTGAGTCAAGAAGGTAATGTGATCGGAAAAAACTTTGAGCCGGGAATAGAAAAGCCTGTATTAATACTTTTTTCTGATATAAAGCCTGTTCTCAAAAAGGCCTGTGACTGTAGTGATCGGATTTAAAAAATATGATAAAGTAAGCGACATGGATGCTTATCCGCCTTACAATTCTTTCATTTTTGTGAATAAACGTTCTCATGAAGTACATTTGTCAGGCTATAAGCCGACAAGCGTAGCTGATGAGAGTTTACGTGGTACGGGTAGTGATTTGAGTCAAGACTCCAATGGTATCCCAATGTATTATATAGCAGAAGATAATATGCCTTTCGCTATAAATATCAGTAACAGTGAATTTAGATGGCCTTCAGAGAAGGTGTCTATTACTACCTATTATCCCGAGTTTAAACAGTGGAGAGATTCTTTTGGTGCGGATTATAAAGATTGGTATTTACATCCTAAAGAATAATAAAGGGTGAAAGGCACTGTTGTTTTTGATAAATCGGACTAACAGGACTTTTTACTTGAAAAAATTGTCACCTTTTGAAGCCAAGTGATTCAATCTTTTTGTACTTTTGCGGACAATATGATTTTATAAAGGAAAACTCACATGGATTCAGTCTTTATTACGACGCGTAAAGCAACGGATTATCAGAGAACTTAATGGGATATATGTTGATTGCTCTTGGTATGCTGATGTATGCTATTGGATGGACGTCTTTTTGTTACCTAATGACCTTCCTTCGGGTGCGGTGCCAGGTATTGCTTCTATTTGTTTATTGGGCTACCGGTTTTGCCGGTTCAGTCAACTTATTTGGGAATAAACGGAGCATTGTTGATACTTTCTTTGGTTATTTTGGGATGGAAGTTTAGTGTGAAAACCATCTATGCTGTATTTGTGCTGAGTTCTATTCTGCCTATCATACAGGATTTGACCGGGGGAGAGTCTTTAATACATGACCAACCTTTCATGGCTTGTGTCTTGGGAGCCTTTTTCTGCGGAGGTGGTATTGGTGTCGCTTTTTCTGCCAATGGTAGCACAGGAGGTACGGATATTATAGCTGCTATTGTCAATAAGTATCGTGATATTACTTTGGGCCGGGTTATTTTGATGTGTGATTTGGTTATTATCTCTTCCAGTTATTTTGTATTGCATGATTGGGAGAAGGTGGTATATGGATATGTTGTCTTGTTTATATCCAGCTTTGTCTTGGATCAGGTAGTAAATAGTGCCCGTCAGTCAGTGCAATTCTTTATTATTTCTAAGAAGCATGAAGAAATAGGGCATCGCATAAATAAAGACCTTCATCGAGGAGTGACGTTCATTGACGGAGTAGGTTGTTATACCGGTGCGGGTGTGAAAAATGATGTTTGTGCTGGCAAAAAAAACGTGAGTCTACTACTATATTCCGTTTGATAAAAGATATAGATCCGAATGCATTTGTATCACAAAGTGCTGTCATTGGTGTATTTGGAGAAGGCTTTGATAGAATAAAGGTTAAATAAGAGTTCCGAAGTTAAAAAATAGAATAAGGGCGTTCTGAATGGACGCCTTTTTTATGTCTGTTTTTGAATGAACTTCAAAGGATATAAGACTTTGTTAACTGAATGAACTTTCATAATGTAAGTTTGTTGTCTGCTTTATCTCGAAAAATAAGTATAAAATAATATTTTGAAATTATATCAGATTATATTTTGATATCAAATGTTAGTTTATACCTTTGCTGTATAAAATAAGAAATGATAAACTAATAAATAACCTGATCATGGAAACAAAACTTACAGAAGAAAACCCGAGTAGAAAGTGATTTTAAATTTGGGTGCCCCGCGAAATTCCCGGCCAAGTGCAATTGTATGGTGTGCAGACTCTAAGAGGCATAGAAAATTTCCCAATAAGTAAATTTCATCTAAATGAATATCCGTTGTTTATCAACGGTCTTGCCATTACGAAAATGGCAGCTGCAATGGCTAACTATGAGTTAGGTTTATTGACTAAAGAACAAAAAGATGCCATAGTGTTGGCGTGTCAGGAAATCTTAAATGGTGAGCATCATGAGCAATTCCCGGTAGACATGATTCAGGGAGGTGCCGGTACTTCTACCAATATGAATGCTAATGAAGTCATTGCTAACCGTGCTTTGGAGATTATGGGATACAAACGTGGCGAGTATCAATATTGCTCTCCTAATGACCATGTGAACTGCTCGCAATCAACGAATGATGCTTATCCCACTGCAATCCATATTGGCATGTATTATTCTCATCTTCGTTTTCTGCCTTATTTGGAATCGCTGATTGGTGCATTCCATAAGAAAGGAGAAGAGTTTGCACATATCATCAAAATGGGGCGTACTCAGTTGGAAGATGCCGTTCCTATGACTTTAGGTCAGACATTCAATGGTTTTGCCAGTATATTGAGAGATGAAATTCGTCATTTGAATGAAGCTGCGGCAGACTTCCTGACAGTAAATATGGGTGCTACCGCTATTGGTACAGGCATTTGTGCGGAACCGGGATATGCGGAAAAATGTGTGAAAGCATTGTGTGAAATTACAGGTTTTGATTTCAAATTGTCGTCAGATTTGGTAGGAGCTACTTCAGATACTTCCTGCTTGGTAGGTTATGCTTCAGCTTTAAAAAGGATAGCCGTAAAGGTAAATAAAATATGTAATGATTTACGTTTGCTGGCTAGCGGACCGCGTTGTGGCTTAGGAGAATTCAACCTTCCGGCTATGCAACCGGGATCTTCTATAATGCCAGGTAAGGTGAATCCGGTGATTCCTGAAGTGATGAATCAGATTTGTTATAAGGTAATGGGTAACGAACTATGTGTGACTATGGCTGGCGAAGCTGCCCAAATGGAACTGAATGCTATGGAACCGGTGATGGCACAGTGTTGTTTTGAATCTGTAGATTTAATGATCAATGGTTTTGAAACCTTGCGTACACGTTGTGTAGAAGGTATTACTGCTAATGCGGAACGTTGCAAGATTGAAGTGCATAACAGTATTGGTGTAGTAACCGCATTGAATCCGATTATTGGTTATAAAAACTCTACAAAGATTGCAAAAGAAGCGTTGGAAACAGGTAGAAGTGTTTATGAACTGGTTTTGGAACATGGTATTTTAAATAAGGAAGAGTTGGATACAATCCTAAGTCCGGAAAACATGTTGAAGCCGGTAAAATTGGATATCAAGCCTAGAAGATAAATTTATTTCACCACAGACTACAGGAAGGTAAAGAACTTGTTTCATGAAGCCGGCTTCAATATTTGTAAAGCCGGCTCCATGAGTGGTGGCACCAGTTTTATTTCTGCCGATAAATTGATTTCTAGAAATCCGGTATAGTGGTTTGCCACTGCTATAGCGTATAAATTGTTTTGCCGATATTTTATCGGCAGACAGTTTGTATAGCCTGTGGTATATTTTTTTAGAACTTTCTGAATGTGAGGCGTGCATAATCAGATTTCAGAATTAGTTTCTTGCCTGTTGCTTTTTCCACCTTAAGATGATTAATAGCTTGATTAAGTCCGAAAAGTTTCAATTCATTCAGTGTCGTTAGTTTTTCTTCATCTCCCCGGTGGCGGAATTCACTCATGGTTACCTCATCTCCTTTATAAGAGAAACGTCCGATATGAGTGCCTCCATTTCCACCTTTGGCACTGATTTCCACCAAATGTAACTGGATACTATAATAAATGCGGTTACATTCTTCTATTTTCCCATTAGTATATTCTATAGTCATTAATTGCCATCTGCCATCTAATTTGCCGTTGATGGGAGCTTTGTCACAACTGCTGATTCCCAGCATAAAGAGTATGAATAATAATATTTGTTTCATATGTTGATTGGGTTGACAGTTAAAACTTCTATTTATTGCCCGATTTGATAATTCCTTGTTTGCGGATAACCAGCATTCCACCATAATTATTTCCAAGTATGCTGCCGCGATCCATAGCTCCGGATACAGTGAAACTCCATCCTTTCAGTTGTTGTGGAGCATAAGTTACTTCAAACAAAGAGTTGAATTGTTTCTTGATCTCATTCAGAGGATTATCATAAGTACCCCAATGGCGGGAGTAGGAGAGCAGCATACGATAACTTAGCGACTGACAGGGGGAACCGCAGAATCCTATGTGATGTGCCAGTACACGATTGCTGATAAAAGTAATCTGTCCGTTCTTGTTGTAAATAGGTCCGGGAAGTAAAGGATTACCTATTCCCATTCCCCAATGCTGCCATCCTTGATAGAGGTAGTGATTATAATAATTATCTTTAGCACTGATTTGCTCTTCAAATTTCCCCCAAAAGGAATCATACAGCATAGGTCCGGTTTGATCTTTTGTTCCTAATCCTTCGTATACAAAAGTATCAATGAAGCGGCTTTTTGGGAAAAGTTATTTCCAGTCCGATGTGTCCGTCTTTCCAACGTCCGTATTGGAAAAACATTTGGGAGTGGTCGTCGAAATAATGTTCATAATAGATCTTTACCTTCCATCGGTTAAGATAAGCTGTTGCGGCAAAATTCCAGCTACCGACATGGTTTCCGTAGATGTTTACTTGTTCGCCTTCGGGTGTGGTATCATCTCCGGCCATAGGAACCAATACACGCATAAAGTCAACAAACCGGGTAGGCATATCTATTACAGGCTCTTTTTGTCCTGCAATATATTGGTCTCCGCCAAATTGGGCGGACATTTGTATTCCTCCTTCAAATTCTACCGGAAAATGTTCTTTGTTTCCTACTTTGGCGAAAAGCGATTTACTGTGGTAAAGTACATCAATGGTATATGGGTTGCCTATGGAGGTGAAATGTTCCTGCCATTTGTCATCAGTAAAACGTCCATAGGCTATGTGTCCTTTCAAATGAAGCCATTTATGGGTACCTGGTATGGCTACATAATCGGGAACTTCCAGGCGTATTTGGGGAATGGGACGGGCATTATTTGATTCTACCATACCTCCGCTGCTTAACTTGGAATTCTTTAACTCGGGCAAGCGTTCTTTGCTGCCGATACTCAGGTTCAACCATCGGTAACTGAGGTCTGCATAGGCTTGTTGGATGATGAAGGAGGAGGTGAAATTGTAGGCGGTTGCCAAATCCAGTCCTGCACTGAAGCCGAAATGTTGGTTTAATGGCATTGTATGTGCAATCCCTGCCCGTAAATAACCATTTTGGGTATTGGCAGAAGATAAACCTTGCCTGTTGGCAGTAAGCCACATCGGCGCGTAGGTTCCTTTACCCGATGTTCCTCCCATCTCAACGGTATATTCTGTTTTGACAGGGAGTTGGGCATTGGTGTGCTGCGTAATAGATATTAACAGAAATTGTAATAAGAATAGTTGTATTTTCTTCATTTAGTTTATGTGTTTAGTGCTAAGCTTGCTAAAACGAAATCGGTTTATTAGTCTGCCATCCCGAACTTTTGTGAAAAATTTGGACTCTAATCATTTTATGTATATGAAAAGTTTCACTAATGTTCAGAATGGCCGACTGTATAATCATATCAGCAGGAATTTTGGCATATTTATTTTCCTCCGGCAGGCAGGTTTTTCAGCCAGTAATCAGCCATTGTCTTTCGCAGATGCAAGCTGGTTCCCTCGCCTTCGTAAATTCCATGGGAACGCATCGGGTAAGAAATCTGTGAGAAGATTTTTCCGTGCCGTACCAGTTCATTGACCAACATTTCACAATTCTGATAATGGACATTGTCATCTCCTGTACCGTGAATTAACAGCAAGTTGCCTTTCAATCCTGCTGCATACGAGATGGGAGACCCTTTGCGGTAACCCTCCGGATTATTTTGAGGAGTATTCATATAACGTTCTTGATAAACCGTGTCATACAGACGCTGGTCGGCCACAAAAGCAATGGCAATACCTGTGTGGAAAACATCGGGATAACGGAACATACTGTTCAGCGTCTGGCTGCCTCCGCCACTCCAGCCGGTGATACCGATACGTGCGGTGTCAATGAAAGAGTATTGACGTGCCAAGTCTTGGATGCCTCTTGCCTGATCTTCACTGGCAAAGGTTCCGACTTCTCCATAAATACATTTGCGCCATTCGCGTCCACGGGGTGCATTGGCACCACGGTTCTCGATGCTGACTATGATATACCCCAGGTTTGCCAAGTACTGGTGCCATAAACTTCCTCCGCTCCATACATCCTGCACGGTGGCGTTGGCAGGTTCTCCATAGACATCAATTATGACCGGATATTTTTTTGCTGGGATCAAAGTTTACGGGTTTGATCATCCATGCATCCAGTTCCAGTTCTCCTGAACGGGTTTTTACAAATTCTTTCGGTTGCAGCCCCAAGGCTTTGTATTGCTCCTTGGCTTTTGCATTGTCAGTAATCAGACGTATACTTTTATGGGCAGGGAAAGACACCATGTCGATTACAGGGGGAGTTTCCGAGTTACTGAATGTATGGACTGCCCATTTGCCGGACGGTGACATGATATAACGATGTTGCCCGCTTTGGTCAACAGGACTTAGCCGCTTTACCTCTCCATTGCTGAAAAGACGTGCCCGGTAGAGATAGCGCTGGGTGAAGTTGTCGGGAGAGGCGATAAAGTACACAAAACCTTTATCCATATCCGCACCTACTTCTTGAATATAATCAAAAGCTCCTTGGGTGATGGGCTTGATTTCTTTACCATCACGGCTTACACGATACAGGTGGCGCCATCCGTCACGTTCGCTTTCCCAAGTGAAATACTTGTTCCCTTTCAACCAACGCACATTGTCATTCGTTTCCAACCATGCGGCATCTTGATCGGTAAAGATATTGACGGGGGTATTTTCACCTATTTTCGCAATCCATACTTTATTGGTGTTTTGGGCACGGTTCATTTGCTGGATGAACAGTTCGTTGCAGCCCGGAATGAATTCCATACGTGGAATATAGTGGTTGCGTGCATCACCTGGAAGAGCCAGCCAAGTGGTGTTTCCACCGTCGGCTGATACATAGCCTACTTTTACAGCGGAGTTTGCTGTTCCGGCTTTAGGGTAGGGAAAACGTTGGATTTTAGGATAAATGGAATCTACATTATTGATGATATCAAACCATCCCGTACCTTGGGTATCGCTTTGCCAATAGGCTATGTATTGCCCGTCGGGACTCCAGCGGAAACCGTCGCGGCAGTTGAATTCTTCTTCGTATACCCAGTCGAATGTTCCGTTTACAATTTCATTATTTCCGTCTTGAGTTAGTTGGTTGATTTTCCCGTCAACCAGACTCTCTACATAAATGTTGTTTCTGGAGACATATGCTACCCGGCTGGCATCCGGCGAGAACTTGGCGAACATCAAGGTAGCTTCCGGCAAGCTTTTGCCCAATTGTTGCAGTTTGCCGTCTTTCAAATTAAGCACCCAGTAATCACCGCGGGTATCATAACGCCATACGCGACGGGTATTGGTATAGATCAATACTTTGGGAGTTATCCTCGCTGAATACGAATTGCGGACAGAGATAGGTTTTCCTGTTTGCGGATTCAGAAGCATATTGGCAGGGATCAGCACTTCTTTGGAATTGTCCTTTGCTTTGTAGGCAGTGACTTCGTATGCTCCCTCGGCATTTTTCTCTATTTTGGAATAACGTTCTCCATCTTTCATCCAGTTCACGTTACTTCCGCCTTCTGTCTTGATCAGTCCTCCGTATACGGCCTCCTCCAATGTGGGGATACGTTGCGCATGAGTTGTGGTTCCGAAACAGAATAAGCATAAGACTAATGTAAATAAGTTCTTTTTCGTCATAGTTATTATGAATCTTTTACTAAAAAATAGATGTCCATTTGAAAACACAAGTATGTATTGGGACTCCGGATATCTGTTTTCAAAAAACGGGCGTCTATTTTAGAAAAACGGACGCCTGCTCTTTTCTTTTTTTATTTAATTCCTAATTTCTGTTTGATTGCAGCCGGAATAGCATCTTTATGCACCATGAGGAAAATAGTCTTGGCACGTACATAGCTTTCGGACATATTCAGATACCCGCCAAATGTATTGCGTTCTGTACCCCAAGAATTTTTGGTGATATAGTATTTGGTCCCGTTCTGGTCTTTGGTAATACCGGTAAGATGCATCAGGTGGTCATCTGTAGTGACAATGCTTCATAACCTTCCTGACGGACTTCCGGAGTGACATTTACTTCGGGACACGGTTTTTCAAATTTGTAGGCTTCCGCCAGCATCTCTCTTTGTTCTTTAGGGTCCATTTTCTCAAAACGTGCACGGTCGGAACCCGAAAGGTCTTCCGCTTTTTTTCACTACCGGATTGATGGCTACACCATTTTTGAATGAAAAACCTTTTTCACTGACATCACCGTCCCAACATACGGTATATCCGTGGGTCAAAGCATAGTCGGCAACTTCCATCATTTCGTCCAGCGGAAGATTGTACATTTGTTCATTTTCCCAATTGTCGGGTACTTCCGGAGAGAATTTCTGGTAATACGGTTTGTGAGTGAAACTAGTCAGTTCGATATAATCGTCCATGTTCAAACCCAGACTTTCGGCAAAAGATTTCGGAGTGTACTCTTTTCCTTTGTAAGTGAACTTTTCAGGAAGTTCTCCTAGATAAGTATCGAAAAGGTTGTTGATCAGCTTGTAGTATTCCGGGCTGCGACGTTTCATCTTAACGGCTGTGTTTCCTAAAGCGTTGATATATCTCACCATTTCGCCATGGTTATGTTTCTCTGAGTTATAGTTGATTCCGTGATATACTTCCTCGGGTACGATACCCACTTGGTTGAAAGCATTCTTCCATGTGTGTGAAAGGCTTCCTTGTCCTAAATTCCCGTTGCCTCCCCGGTAATAGTTGTCTTCCAATTGGTTCAAGTACTTTTGGCGTACAATGAACATTTCAGAAAGATCATATTCCCCTTTGCCCATACGGAGCAGTTCGGATTCCATGAACGAAGTGGTGGCAAAGCACCAGCAAGTTCCGGTAGAGGCCTGATTTTTGACTGGAGTTGCTTTCTGTGATGCAACAGTCGTGAATTTGTAACCACTTTCTTGTGCATACATGGCTGATGCACAGCATAGCAGTGCGGCTAGTGTGAATACTTTTGTCTTCATAAGTTTGTTTTTAATATGATAAGGTTAACAATTAAAAGCCGAAGCGTGACTCAATCCAATATTGGTTTGCCATTTCGTCCCAGCGAAGGATGGTGGCGCCTATAAAGTCTGCCGTGTAGTCTGTGAGATAAGCACGGGCTGCTTCTTCCCCTTTAGATTGAAGGATACTTTGGTATTGTGCTTCCACAAATGGAAGTTCCCGTTGTCCTTTTTCCTCGAAATGACGAATATTTTTTTCCATTACTTTGCGGGCAGTTCCCCATCTTACAGCAGCCAGTTTGTTGGCGCGGCGATAGTGCCATAAGGCGGCGTCGTCGCGATAGCGGTGGTTACCGCAGATTTTATACATAGCAGGGAAATCAGTAATGCCACAGAATACCGGAACGCGCGGGCTTTGTCCGGGGTTGTCCATAGAGAACCATACCACACCGCCTACTGCATCGGGCAGCCAGTTGCGCAATTGGATAACTGTAGAATAAGCACATTGCGGAACTGCGATATTGCGTACTGATTTCACAACTCCCTTTTTAATACCGTTCAGCATATTCAGTTCATCGCCACGCATCCACGGATTGGCTTTCGGGCTGATAATGGTGTCTACTTTTCCGGTTTTTCTATCTTTTACCGTAACTTTCAGATTCTGTGTCATATCCAGCGGCGTTCCTTCGTATGTTTCCCGGAGCAATGCCATAACATCGGTTACAGATACTTGCTTGTCGGGTTTTACACTGATAGGCAGTTCTTCTGCTTCATAATCAAGCTTTAATGACGGTGCCAGTGCATTCAGGATAAAGTGCTCGCGGGTGCTGAAGGATTTCAGTTGGCCGGAGTAATTCTTTCCGCTATAAGCTTTCCAAAATTTAAAAGGCTCTTTTCCATCCCAATATCCTAATTTTTTAGCCACGTCAAATACATTTTCGGAAGCCATATAGTGGTCGGGATCTTTCAGATTGAGGGTGCTGATTCGCGAGATGTTGGCAGATACGCCTACATGATCATCCGGAATACGGACTGCCGCCCATACTCCGCCAATTTTATCTTTTTTTACGTCCGAAAAGACAGAGGTGCTACCCTCCGTCCCAATGGGTGGGGTACAGGCGAAAGGACGAAGCCCGGTGAGGGGCGTGGGTGAGGTTGGGTTTATTCACACATCGATCCGTCAGAGTGTTG